>Ga0065711_1034756_pt1 | contig 23285 bp, 10 predicted proteins | sample Hoacrofraction12_FD_59098 | JGI IMG/M metagenome (GOLD analysis project Ga0065711, IMG submission 59098) | Hoatzin crop microbial communities from Cojedes, Venezuela - Epithelial fraction 12 v2 (version 2) | ecosystem: Host-associated > Birds > Digestive system > Esophagus > Crop | place...
CGGCCCCGGCCCGGCCCCGGCCCCGGCCGCGCTGCTGCCGGGGGCTGCGCTGGCGTCCGGGGCTCCGCAGCAGCCCAGGTCGCGGCTTTGCGCCGGGCTGAGGGAGAATTTCCAAAGGCTTTTTGGTTTTGCCTCGCTTGTTTGTTTCTCCGCCCCCACCCTCATGGTCGTCTGTGCGGCAGGTGGATTTGTTGTTGTAGGGCTGCTCCTAGTAATAGCACGTAGCCAGTGATGGACGACTTGGTAGAGAACCCCAAAATACTCCCCTTAGGGGGAAAAAAACCCACAGAAAAATTCAAACGTGAAACGGGCAAAGCAAGCCAAGGATGAGCTTTGCAAGCGGATCCAGCAGTGTGGCCAGTGTTGCAGGTGCACTGTTTATGGGCTACCTTTAATGCAAGCCAACTTTCAGATGTCACACCTGTGAGTCGAACATCGGTTTCTGTACACTGAGATGCGAGATACAGTCAAGTGTTTTGTGAAGTAGACAGTAGGCTGCAATGATAACGCTGTTTTAAAGCTACTTTGCACATTCGCGGCGGTGAATACTATTCCACAGTAAACTATGGCTGCGTTAAATTGGACCTTCCTTTGTGTAGGCCTTTTCTTGTACATTGCTGCACATACTTTGATATACTATGATTTCTCATCCGTATTACAAAGGCAGTAGAATAACATCTTTGTTAATTGGTGCCAAGTTTGTTAAAATTGAATTGGTGAATAAGACTTCTCACGCTACACAGCTTTCAAAGTCCCCGAGTCTGTTACACGCTAAAGAAAACTACAAAGTGCTATGTAATTCTCCATATTCATTAAGAACAGAAGTTCTTACAACTTACATAGGAGGCATACGAAACATTTATATACATGCAGGTGATTTTCAAATATTATGAACGCTATTTTGGTAATTTCATTCTTTTCCTCTTTTCTTTTTATAGTCATATAGTAAGGGAAAAAGGGACAAAATGCTCAGTTGTAACTCTGCTCACACTTCTCATTATTCTTCAGTCTCTGAAGCACTGAGAGGAAAAAAGAATTTTAAAAGTGCTATTTCCATTGCCCAGTACTCAGCTCCCTGTCTCTCTCGTACTGAAGCGCACTAGGCTGCCTACAGCTCACTTAATAAATAAATAAATAAAAAAGTATAGGGCAGAATCAGGATACTGTTACCTTGTTCATGGTGTTAGCCTTTGATTGTAGCAGCTCATGCATTTGGACTCATTTCCCAGAACACGAAATTTGTGTGTTGTCAGCACAAAGCATAACTTTCTCTGCAGCTTCTCTCATGTAACTAGAGGAATGCCTCTGTTCCACAATTTTGTACTTGGTAGCAGTAGTGTAAAACCAGAGCAATGCAGAGGTCCTGTTTGCATTTCCAAGGCAGCTGTTGTAAGTACCCTTAGGCAGCGTACTGGGAAAAGTTTCAGGTGGCCTTGGGCTACCACTGCTCTCTATCCTGCCACCCACCAGGGAAGAACACAGGAGGTACAGCGAGGGAAATGGGATTCCTGTGACCCGGCTATAATAACCAGTTCCTTGTACGGCCAAGTGATGTTTACTGCTAATTTGCGCACATCGTTAAATCATCTCCAGACCAACTCCCTAACAAAGGCGCTCTGGTATCAACACATCTTTGCTACTCCCATTCCTCAAGATATGGCCTAGTACTGCTTGGCCAAATTTGAATCTCTGAATCAAATCCTACTTGATCCCGCTGAGTTTACCAAACACCTACAGTAGTGCAAGAACAGAACTTGGTCCTGGTGCTTGACGTGGCTCCTGTTTCAAATTTTGTAGCAGAATTTATATCATGTGCTTACGGACTCAGTACTGCAAGAGGTTCATCCCTATTGTCTCTTCAAGCTCTTTATGACTGGGATGGAAAAATGGGATCCAGCACAATCTCATCAGTATTACTTGCAAATCTGCATCACAGACATCAGTTTCCACTGGCTACAAGAAACAAAACATTACTTTAAACAGTATCAATTCTTCTTAGTAGGTCATTAATTGAAAGAGACTTCCTGAAAAAAATTCAAAACTAGTAATGTGGCAACCCACGTGACAGAAAACGTTGTCAACTTTTTTTTGTTTGCTTTTGTTTTTTTGGGAATTGAGTGTATTATAACGAAACAATAACAATTCACAACTGATTTAAGACTGCATAGGTGTTATAATGTGGCTCGGAGCTGAGCAGACAGTGCTTTTACGTCTGTCAAGTAGCAGGGGCCATGTACTCCATTTATTAATTGATAAATGGACTCTTTCAATGCAGAGATCTCTGACTCAGTTCTTGATGATTTTAGAGTTGTCTCTTGCTTTTGAGCTTTGAAATATTCTCTGATTTATTTATTTTCATTTTTTATTTAATGAAGTGGTTCAGCTGTTCAGAAGTCTTCCATTTCTCTGTTTAAAAATGAATATTAAGCCTGAAAATTAGTTTGATTTTCCTATATAGTGTCATGTTGATATGAAATATGTAATAATAGATAATTGCATTATTCTGGCAATGTAGACTGGTATCGTAGACTGCTGTAGAATGTAAAGAAAGGTTTTATTTCTGTACTAAATAGTTACTGGTTGTACATGGTAATATTTTCTGTGATAGAATTCAACTTCTCAGCGGAAGTATCAATGCAACATAAAATAATATGAGGTTGCAGGAAGGCACGGCTTTTAGGTTTTAATGTATTTTAATGTATTTAAATACATTATACGATTTATCATGATGAGAAAATTCGGAAAATGCATTTCTAACAGATTAAGATGTTTGAATGTCTTGCAACAGCTTTGATTGAATCAAATATTTTTCATTTCAAATTTTCAATTTTAAAACAGCACACCCTAAAAATCAGGTCAGAATGCTGCGTGTAATGTCAGAGCTGAGATCTGTCAAACTGAAAGGCTCCAACAACATTTTCAAACCTTTCTCAATTGTCAATTTAAGTTAATTGAAAATGAAAGGTCTCGCTTTCTGGATTGGGCCATTTAAATAGAAGCCTGCTGCTTTCATTTTGTAGAAGGGCAATCTCCCTCCACATACGTGTTTTTAAAAGGTTCATTCATAATTCTCCCTTCACACTTCTATTGGAAATGACAGAATTCATTATTTTGAGTTCTTGTACTATTTTTCTGCAACTTGGATGATGAATTGTACGAGATCTAGTTCATAACGCGGCACGGCAACCCATGAGATTTAAAATTCTCCAGGCTCAGCCTGTCTCTTTCTGGCACTCGGCTTGCACGGGTGCAGGAAGCCTCCATATGCATCTTCAGCCTCTTATGGAGAGTAGTAGGTTGGGATCTTTTTATTTAATACTGACTAGGGAAAAGACTCGCACCCTTTCTCCGTAATTCACTAGAGGTATCCAGGCAACAAGGACATACATTACAGTCAGCAGTATACAAGGTGCTGTGTGAATTCTCCTTGCCTTCTGTTTATCTGGGAATCCAACTGCAATAGACCTACACAAATAGTGTGTTTCCACTGTCTATTCCTAGCATGGTAGAGTTTGCCCCTAGACTTTAGGGTTTTTATTTGTATTTAGTTCTCTGATGGAAGAGAATTTCTCAATGTGTATGTGTGACAGTACCTGCCCAAACACAGGGATTAGGCTCATATGGGAGAGGGGGATCGAGCCTCTGTGAGATGGCAAATACAATTCAGCTTGCAATTGATAGTGCATCTGCTGGAATGTTGAAATGAGAATCCTCTTTCTGAGAATAATTTTTGTATGGGGTTGCTAGGCTACACCAGCCTGATTTGTACTTGTCTGAAAAAAAAACCTAGCAGCAATGTCCATCAGTAACTACTTGCTAACCAAAATAGGTCTCACTGGCAGAAAGTTATGCAGAACCAATTTCGTTTTTTATTTGTTAAACAAGGCATTTTTTCATTAGCTGCTGACATGTAAAGTATCAGCACTGGACACTGAGCGGGACCAGTTCATACTCTCAGAGCTGATCCAGGTGCTTGAAGACTGCGCATTGCAATGACCATGTTTCCTCACGAATCTCAGGCACTTTTTGTGCCACCCACAGATAAACAGTTTCTTCTTTTTTTTTTTTCTTAAATGATTATGATGAGAAAGATGATTCTTATTGCTACCACTTGTCTCAGAATCACACCCCAAAGTGTCTTGCAGACAGTGTCTTTTGCTATTCCCGTCAGGATAATAATATTTATTCCTTTTGCAAGGAAATATCAGACTGACATTACTTTAGCAGAAGAAATTCCTTGGGCAGAGGTCTAGACACTACTCAGAGAAGTGAGATGGTGACCACGCTGTGATTGCACATTAATACACACTCACTGTCCTCTCTCTGCACCTGATAGGTGTAAGTCAGGTGTTGGCTGGTACCCGCTGTCGTAGTTCCAAGGGTAAAATTATGATTTTGGAAATGGATAGGATTTTTTTTCACCAAATTGCTAAATACTTCACCTGTTTTTTACTCCCTTCCCCCCAAATGCTGAACAAGTTGAAAACAGGCTTTTCTGCGGGATCGTTTGGTAGCTGCTCAGTGACCCTGTTAGGTGGGACAGAGATCCCGTACGTTGTTGGCTGTGTGTGTAGCTTCATATCGTTTCTGGGCAGTTACCCTTGGATCCATATTTCTTCTTTTATCCTCACAAAAATAGAATTAGACTTTTTACTTACAAACGGTAAAAACAATGCATAGCTTTTACTGCTAGTTCTAATTTTGGTGGTAGACACTACCTACATAATAGGTATGTGTTATTCTTATTTTAATATCCTTCCTGCCTTTTGGGAAAATGGTGATATTCCTGGCTTTAATGTCCAAATCCAAAACGTTTCAAAAAGATTTACATTTTTAAAGAGGCTTTAATGTCTTCCAAGCCTGTCTCAGTTCACATTTCACAGTGTCTTACTGTATACTATAGCTTTTAACTTTCTTTTTTTCCTTTTTATCTATCTGACTCTCTGAGCTTCAGTGACTTTTTACATTAATATTAAACATGTAATTTTAATGAGTGGTTTAGGGAGACTCAGAGACAATACCTTTTAATTTACTTTAGTTTTGAAGTGCCAGAACTTGACCTGACATAAGGTTAAGGCAGAACTTTAGATTTGATCATAGTAATATGAATAACTTTGGCCGTGATAGTAAGAGGGAAAAAAAAATGCAAAGGAAGGCACTCAGTTTTAATATGAGATTTATCTTGCTGTGTTTCGTTTCAGAATCTTCTAAATAAATTACTTGAATACAAAGTAGTCTCTTTAAGAGTTTGGTGTTGACACCAAAGTTTGCATGGAAAACCAGATCATTATATCAAAGACAAAACACTATCTGCAAAAATTTTTTAAAAAAAAGGAAGCTTCCACTGAATGTCCCCAAAGAGCAAAAAGTAGTCTCAGGATTAGGGGAAAGAAGTTTTAGTTGTAAAAATGTAAAATGCATTAAGCTAATTGCAAATCAATTAGGCTAACTTTGTGAGTGGTTTTTGTTTGTTTGTTGTTTATGGCTTTTTTTTGGTTTCAAGTGGGTTAAGATGAAAAGAACTTATCTTGGATAAAAAGTACTTTACAGGGTCTCTATCGCCTTAACTACTGTTATTTAGCATTGTGAGTAAAACGTAAACTGCATGAACCAGAGCCCCAGCTCCCAGGAATTTACAATCCATACTGCATTTAAAAATATGGATGCATTCTGTGCTTCACAGACCACAAGTCTGGTCTGAGCTTTTTGGCTGATTTTGGGGTCCATCTCCTCAGCCAAATTTTTCAGGCTTCGTTCAGATGCCCTTGTTTGCAGATAAGTAAAAGTGGAGAACAAACAGTACAAGTTCCCTGATGCAGGCTGATGCATTTCACTTCCATTTTCAGGCTCAGCCGAAACAACTGAAGGAGCCTGAGGCATTAGTACCGCTTGCTTGCCTGCTTCATCTCCCACCCCTCCTGAAGGTCATTGTCCCCATAACAAAGGTGCCAGAATTAATACATATCCTTGTCCGCAGTTGGGATAGTTTCTTAAGTTGTCGAATACAGGGACTCTGGTGTTGATCTAATGGATGTTGAACTTCCACGGCTGAGGTCTGGGTGCGTGCCCACCTCTGCTGTCCCTGTTGGAAGGAATGGTCAACTCTGAGGAGAGCCGAGGCTGAAGTTTTAGAGTATTGTGGCCAGACATCAACAAATTGTTCTGTCAACAAAATCAGTCATTTTGTTTCTTACCAAAAAGAGTAAGGTGACTGGTGGATATATAATGGTAGGGGTATTTGCCTGCTTGAAAATTGACTGAGGGCAACTCATTTCTCATTTTTAACCTCATGTTGATTAGCGGTAAATAGGAAAGCAACTCCACTATAGTAATCTTTCCAATAGCAAGTCTGTAAAGACCTTTTTAATAATGGAGCAAACCCAGGAAAGTTAATTGAATAGGCTTACATTTCAAAGGCAAGGACAGGTTAGGCACTTTGCAGACGCTGTGGCTGAGAAAGGGCTTCAGATTTTAACAGAAATTTTGCCATGATTTTTGTTAGTACAGAGCTTAATAGTGGAGTTTCTATCTTATTTTAATCCAATAGGTCAAGTAATTTATTTCCCAAGATGTATTTGAAGCTGAAAGAGGTAGAAAATAAAAACTCTCTCAGTGATCATTCCCAAGTTTCTAGGGTACCAGAGAGGGTAAATGAGCATTCTGAAAGTGAGATACATGTATGAATTGCAAAAACCTTGGTAAGTAGAAAATGGACACAGCCTAGAATGGCCCAAAGAACATATCTATGAGATTGCAGCAAAGTTTTTAACCCTTTATGATCTCCTTTTGCAAGTAGCAGCCCTGAATTTGTAAGTTTGGTCTCTTGCTTTCCAGAAGAGGACAAAAAGCAGCATTGTAGAGCAGTTAAAGCCAGCAAGGCGATTGTTAAGCCTCAGATGTACAAGGAAAGCCATGAAGCAAAATGTCTTCTGATACAGAAGTGTTTCATTTGTTTGGCAAAGTAACATATTTAAAGAGTTGTAGGGAAGCTGCTGTTTAGGACTAGACACATTATCGAACCCAGAAAGACAATATGCTCTGGGACGTTACTATGAAAACAGCTTCTTTGTCTGCCTTGTCTGATAATTTTAGGTGATCAAAGTAATAGATTTCTATTTTTCAGTTTAAGAACTCTGTTCTACCTCAGACCAGTACAACTGGTAGTAGAAACTTTGGGAAGCCTTGGCATCATGCCACTAACAGTTTAGAAATCTTGAAAACCGATTGTGTAGTGCAGTTCTCCGGAAAGGAGATATCTGTCCGCCACAAGTGCAGCTTGTGATCCGGTAAAGTTAAAGATGCTCCATTGCTCTTAGCTAGATAAAAAATTCAGCGTGTTCTGTAATCCTTGATGAGTGAATACATGTTTTTTTCAGATATCAAGAAAAATCTGCATCTTGCTGGTGGCTGCTGTTTGCTGGAATCTCTCTCTTTCAACTGAGATGCTTTCCACATACAGTTTGGATTTGGTGTGCCAAAGAACACAAACATCTTCATCTTTGCCTGTTTCTCTGCATCCTGATCCTAATGCCACTGAATTAAAAATTCTAACTTATTTTGGGTCAGACCCAGTGCTGGGTATTTGAGATGACCCTGACCCTAGAGTCAATGTAGTTAGTCAGAACTGCAAGAGGAACTTGTGTGTGTACAAGGATATTTTCTGGCTGGGAACACTGGTAACTACTTGTAGTATATCTCAAGCATTAGATACAACATTTGGATGAATGTATATTTCCTATGTCTGGGAGTAAATCCGTGAATCATACAAGCCTGCAACTTGCTTGCCTTCTTGCCCTGATACAAAACATTTAATGGTGTTGTTAGTATGTGACATAGTTAGATTCCTGTTGAAAATCAATAACCTTCGCATAAAGCAAGCCTTACATCCTCTTCTAAATTCATTTAGAATCATTTTGTGTGCCTCATTAGCCTTGTAATTTAAGAAAGAATAAAAGAAAAAGAAAACAAACCAGCCACCTATTATTAAACAGTGTATGTAATTTAATTTTCCCAACCAAAGGGGAAGTTTATGACACTAAATATATCTGATAGTCTGTAAATACCTGTGTTTATAGTTCAACAGAGTAGTGGTTCTCAAACTGTGGTCTGTCAAACACTTAGTGATGATACACAGTGTGCTGTAGGTGGTATGATGCCACTGCTTCCTTTCTTCCTTCTTTCATCTGCTACTTCACTTTCATGGGAACTAAATGTAGCACTTTAAATTCATTCCTAAAGATTCCATGCAATTTCCCATTAGAAGGTGGATGGTCAATGTGAATAGACGTGTTTTACATGTTTTTTACATGTTTTACAGACGGGACCTATACTTAAGCACAGTTGACATTTAAAGCAATAGGCATTGAGTTCCTGAGAGGAAAGACACCATACGACATAGAAGAATATTGTTGACTTTCATATAAAACTTCCAGTGAGTTTTTTGGAAGTTCTTTGAGCAGATTTTAGTGTGAGAAAGAGTCAGTTAATTTTACTCATAGCTGGCAACCTATAAAGATACTGAATCTTTGAAATTCCTTGTAGTAACCTTATGGGAATTATGCCAGATTAAATAAATGGGATGGGGTTGATGATGACCTACAGAAAAAAACTGAAGGTAGGCATTTATTTGAGTTAGAAAAATATCAAATGTCATACGTAATGGATGTGTGAAGAAATAAGATTTGTTCTGCTTAGAGGTACAGTGACACCCACTTTTTTGTGTAGTAAAATGTGAAGCAATACCAAGACAAATGCAGCTCTACTAGATACAGTTGTAAGAAAAAGCAAAGCCTTTAACAGCTGCTTTATTAAACAATTCTTACTTTTTGTAATTAATTTTTACTATATTTCCAACATGCAGTCAATGTTTAGGAAATTTAAATTAAGCAAACTCTTTTCTGATTTAAATTTATTATTAAGAATAATCTCCACCAAAATAAAGCCAAAAGCAATAAATATTTCAATGTGTTTTTTTTGAAATAGATCCTTAAAATAATATTTAAAAGGAAAACATAAAATTTAAAATAAAATTGGAATAAGCAATTGACTAGTCTAAGTCTTGAACAACACATTTTTCAGTTTCTAGGAACTTCACATAGAACACCTTAGAATGATGTCCCACATGTAAGAACCTTACTGTAGACTGTTACTTAAATAAAAAATTAAGATTTAGTAAACTGTATTAAGAAACGGAGTTGGTTGTAATGAAGGAAAAAATCCCACACATTTTAAATTCCCTGAGCAATTTCTTGATGCCTATAGATGCCTGTTGACTGAGCCTTGATGACTATTTTGTCTGTGTTGATACCTACGTCCAAACAGCTCATTCCAAAATTTCTATGTGTGTCTCTACAGTCTGTGTGTGTCTCTACAACATTTTTATTTAAGAAAAATGAGTGTGTACAAGTTATTTATAGGCTTGAGTACTAATAAACAAGAACAGTGTGCAAAGGTAATTTTTTCTGTACAAAGGCTGACCATGTATGCCTGGGTTTTTTGTGTGTGTGTTTGGGAGTTTGTTTGGCTTGTTTGTTTGTTTTCTCTTGGTTTTCTTTGTCCTTTGAGTACTCTAAGACACAAGAAGAACAGCTGGCTGTGTACGAGATGTAGCTGGTTGGTGGACGGCTGCAGCATGAAAAAATGTGGCATACCATGTTCTTCTTGCATCGCTGTAGATTTCTTCCAGTCAAACACTTTGGAGAGGAAGGGGGTTGTTGTTGGAGGAGATGTATTCTTTTTGTGTCATTTACTCTTGGATGAGGGGCAGGAGCATCATTCTGTGTGTTACAGTCTGTACATCTGTAGGGCTGGAGAGCTTGGCTTTAGGGCAGAAAGAGATGTAGCTGAACTGAAAGCAGATGAAAATCAAGATGAGGAATTTGGTGAAGATGTGTTTAGGGCATATTTCCAAAGGCTCTACTCTCCCACCTTGTGTTTAGAAGGGATGAAATGAAGTTGCTGGCCTCCAACACCTGGAGTCGCTATGCCAGGAAGATCACAATTCAGACATCAGTCGTAGCAACTACTTAACAGGGTTGGAGTTCTAGGTGGAGGTATCTTCACAAAGGGACAAAATGTGCAAACTTTGCAGTGCTAAGTCTGGGATTCTGAGTAAGCTGTTGCCCTCGCAGTTTTTTTGGGAAAAAAAAACACATTCTGGCTGTGTGCCAAGGAAATTTCTGTATACCAAGGACGTTTCAGGAATCAGCAAGCAGTTTGCAAGCAGATGAGATGCAGGAGGAGAAGAAGCAGATTGATGCTGAAATTATGAAATATCAAAGCAGCTGAAAAAGAGCAGAGAGAAGAGGTAAATAATGAAAGAGACATTTTGTTTGGGAACATCTTGAGCTTTGGTGTCATAAGCCTAGAACTTACTTGAACAGCAGGGACAAAGGAGAAGGAGATATGTTAACAGGTACTGAAGTGTCTACAGATAAGCATCACTGAAGCTGGTGTGGTGGTTAAGATTATAGGTGTCTGATGACCTCAGGTTCGATGCTTAGGAAGTAGTAAGGTGATGACCTGAGAGACAACAGAACAGAAGGCTCAGAACTGAGCCTTGCAGGAGTCTACAAAGGAAGGATTCTCTGCTTGGAAGAAAACAAAATGTTGAGACATGAAAAACGAGTATTTTCCAGATAAAGTAGTAGCAATAGATGTATGTTATAGTACAGCAATGGGAAAGTTGAAAGAATTAGAGAAATGTGTATATATACAAGGTGTGGATACATATGCATGTTAGAGGCCTACTTTTAATATATTGCAGCTTGTCAAATTCATTAATTTCTCATTCTGTACCGCATGCACACTTATGGAATCACGTCAGGGTAAACCTGATAAGAAAGAGGTACTACCCTGAAAAGTCATGAAGAAATGCAATTTTTCAATGCAACCTAACTTTTTAAAAGCACAGCTGAAGAATTAAAAAGTAGTTTTATTAATAGCGCTTCCTATTTGTAGCTGAATAAAAAATTCTAAGTACTATGAAATGAAACTATTTTAATAGTCGCAGAGACTCTAGCAGTATCAGCATCAGTATGCTATTATTAGTACCTCATTGCTATCATGTGGGAATATTCACACCATTTTTGCACATTGTTGCTGATTTCTCTGCTGACTGAACTTCAGTTAATAGAGTTACACCAGTTTAAAATCACTGTGATAGAGGGGAAAAATGAATTCCATCATTTCCATTAAAATGCACTATCATTGTGTGAAACTAATTTCTTAATTCAGTGCTAACTCCCTTTACACGTAGTTCTGTTGGAAAAATTGTGTGGACTTGCCTAGCTTGTACCTCAACAATGGCACAGTGTGGATACAGACAATTGCTTGTTCTTGATTGCCAAAGTTACTTGCAGTCACCATTATATAACAAAGTATTTTCTAACTCTGGAGAACCTTAACAGATTCTTTGCTCAGTCCTTTTAACTCACAGGTTCACATTCCAGCATTTATAAATGTTTGCTACATAAATGCTTTATTTTTTGAGTTTTCCAGATTTCTGTTTGAAGAAGTAGCTTTATAATCCAGTCCCATGAATTACAGCTACTAGAGCTTTCTTGAGGAGGCTTTAGCAGGTGGGGCTCTGTACAAAGCACCTAAAGGCATATGAATAGGAGAAAAAAATGCGTGTAGAGAGCTGAAGACAGAACTTACAAAGCTTTTAGCAGGCAGTATAAGAAAGTGCAACAAATGTCCTACATTTTGAAACAAAAAGAAAGTCATCCCTCCCTGAAAGTTCTTTAAACCGTGAGATCCTCTGCAGCTCAGTGCTTCGTGCAGAAGTATAGATGACATAAATGTAAAGGTTTTTCTTGCCTTCCTGATTTCTAGGGCTGTTAAATGTCTGAGAGTAAACTCAGATGAGCACTAACGATTTCTAGCTGTTACCATTACAGTAAATAATTGCTATTTATAGTAATAATGGTTTAGCAACAGTAATACCACCAGATGTGTCACAGTCTGCTTCTCTATTTATTTAAACAACATTTCAGCTGTTTGTATTTTACTTTGAAGATCAAGAAGTGTATTTCAGCCAAATCAGTGATTAACATTGACACTCCAGTGTCCCTGGAAGGAGGTCTTGTTTTTATTAAAACTTTCTCATTCGGCAACGAAAGAGGTGATAGCACCTTCCAGTAGTTCAGGTTTACTTGATGAAGCAAAATAACTTGCAGACCTTGTGAGAATGGGTCCCATAGGATTGGTTGTGGTCTACTTTCGCATTTGTGATTTTCTCTTTTTCATTTTGTTTGAGATTGAACTTGAGAGAGAGCTTTGTTCCGGACAGTAGTTTATGGCAGTGGGCTGAAGAGATGAGATTTCATTGAATCATAGAACTAATACACAAAAAGAAAATATGTGAAAGTTGAAATGACAAGGTAGAGTAGCTTGGTTGTTGAGGTAGATAGGTTCTCAGGGAAATGAGGTGTTGTTTTTTTTTTTTTTTCCCCCTGAACTAGATTTAGTTTGAACAAGAACAGTTGAGATGGAAAATCTAGACACTATAAAAACTTGATAAAACCAGAAAAAAAATTCCTCCTGCTTTTTCTTGTAACTTTGTGTTGAAGGATCTGTAATGGTGTGATCCCACAGCCCAAAGAAAGCAAACCAGAGTCCATTCTTTTGTCAGTGTAATACAGCTAAAGGAATAATAAATAGATTTGATTAGAGTGGATTTCTTTTTACTTTATTTACTGTGCAACTGCACTGTCAGAGCACCTTGAGGTATTGGAATGCACAGGAAAATCAGTAGCACTTGGAGAAATCTGTGTGTTCTGCAAGTTGGTTTGTTTTTCTTTTTTTTTTTTTAATCTAGAATAATAGTGTATTTATTTTTCTTCTTTTTTCCTTTAGAACTACTGGGGCAAGTTGTGACTGATCTAAGACATGTGAAGTACCCCTTTGTGAACAGGAGAATAAAGTCGGCTTGATGCAGTCATGCCACAGCACTGACAGAGATGCACTGTTTTGAGCTAAAGAAGCCAGGGGTGCTGTCAGGGCTCTCCAGTTTCCAAAGAACTGTCGACTCTCATGTGGGTGGAAGGGAGAGAATTACTTTGCCTTTGATTAATAAGGAGTTAATGTCAGTAAAGCTTCCTTTTACGAACGTGCGGGGAGGAAGCGGCGGGCAGCGGCCTTGGTGGCACACAAGGGAGTGCGCTGCGCCCTAGGGAATGTGGATCTTTGCAGCAAGCGGAACAAGCCTGGGCTGAACCCCGAAGCAGGACAGTATTTCCGACATTTTTATGTTCTTGCTTTTAGCACCTGAAGAAAATGTCCGTTTGCAGTCAGATGTCGTTGGCTTGGAATTTAGGAGGACTGTAACAAGTTGGTCAGGTTTTGTCAATTTGCTAAGGTTTTCTTCAGAAGTGTGCTTTTTCTATTTGCTTGTTTGCTTTTAAATTTCTGTGTTACTTGCACTGGATTTGCATGCAGCTAATCCAGATAATTTTTTTTCACTTTACCAAATTTATCAATCTGGCAGAAATAACCATGTTCTCATCCTAGCACTTTCAGCTGCCAATTACTTCACCAGTGAGGAACGCTTAATGTAATGTGACTGTACTGAGCTCTTACTTCTCTGGCGTAAGGGGATGGTGACATCTTACACTATTATTTCACTCTTCCATTTCGCTGCTGCATGAAGTCTTATGTTGACAGCTGCCTTAATTTAGAAGTATCTGTGGAGATATACAAAAATATATGATGGGATACTTTAAAAGCCAGTAATTTAATTTGCCGACTTCTAACTTACCATACATCTGAGGTTCAGAGAAGACCCGAAACTGATCTGAACAATTACTGTGTTTTTCATGTAGTACGGTGTTGCTTGTTGGTCTCATGAGGCTGAATTCTGTTTGCTGCTATAATAAAAAGGTAGCCTTTGCTCTAGGACCTTTAATGCTTGCTGAAGTATTATCAGTAAAGTAAATATTTCTACTGCAGACCTGACTTTTGCAGCCCCTTCCCTTCTTTATTTGCCAAAACAAATCAAATTGACTTCATTTTCCACATGTGGTCTTTTCTGGCGAAACGGGGTTAGATTTTGAAAAACAGAGTTTACTCAATCCACATGTTTGCCAGGGTGACAATTTGCAAAGAAGGGAGAACTTTTGACTCTTTGAAGCTTTGTAATATGTTGTTGTTGTTTACAACATACAACGCGTTTGGTTGTGGTTTTTTGTATAAAATTAATTAGCTTGTCCTTCTCTGTTTTGGGTAAGTAAGCTGAATGTTTGGAGGTGTTCAGTAAATGTGTTAGAGGAGACTTATGCATAACAGTAATGAGCCGTATAGTATAATCAAGACCTACAACATCTGCTGTAACCATTACAGTCTCTATAATAAATTGACTGAACACTGCAAATTAATGTAGAAGTTAGATTTTTTATTTGCTGAAGACATTTTACCAATCCTGTTCCCCCATACTTCTTGCTGCCACCTGCTGAGATGACTTTTTGTTTGATGTTTATACCTGACCCAAAGAAACTTGACTGGAAGTGATTCCTTTGAGTCCTCTGGGGACAACTTGTTATTTGTTAAACAACAGAGTGGGACTGCCAAGTTCCCTCCTTAAAAACTGTGAAGTTAATTAGTCACCACAGTTAAAGCAAGAGGGTGATGAGGCATATTTAATATGAGTGAGAAGAATGATTATCCTAAGAGACAGATAAATTGATTAGGGTAGTATCTTCATTAAGTTCACTTTCTCACTCTTACACAGTGCGAACATCACAGATACTAACAGCTCTGGTAACTTCCCTAAGTCTTCCTGCATTTACGAGAACACTGGTGTAGTTCAGGTTGCACTGCAGAGGCAAGAAGTAATGCGTTGACAGACGGATCATATGTGATAACTGGCAGGTACTGATGAAGGAGCATGACACTCCCGGTAAAGCTACTCTTGGTTTTGCCTCAGACAGTAGGTGATAAGCCAGACCAGAATGGTATTTTGAGGCTTCAACCACTCCAATTTAGTATCAGCTATTTTTTTATGAAGTACCTTTAGTTGTGCTTGACAATTAAACCTCTTGAAAGTAGAGTTTTACTATTTGGTTCAATAACTTAATTTTTATATGCTTATATACATATATAGAGACATGTATTTTATGCATGTGTGTATATATATAAATTTTACATATATTATATGTACATTTCAGTAGGATTGAAAATGCAGTGGTCATTGTCCAGCAATGGAGGAAGACATAGCCCTTGCCCGCAAAACATTTGATGAATGTTTTCAGCTGGGTTAAGGAATGAAGTTATTTGCTACAGTTAGCTTGTCTTTATTCTTATCAAAACTGTGGGGCTTTCCAATGTCAGGACACTTGGTGGGTGGATACTTCTCAGAAGAACAGAGGACTTATCAGTGTTTGCTTAGGATCTATAATGTCTGCAGCCATAAAAGTAGCTATGCTGTCTGTAGCACTCATAAATCTTCATCTAGTCAAGGCTACTGTCTCTTTCTTCATGCAAGTTTGTGTTTAAAAAAATGAGCGTAAATCAACTGCATAAAGTAATTACTATCTCAAAACACCTAACTTCTTAATTGCTGTTTTTGAAATCATTCAGTTTGCAAAATTGTCTGTATCACTTACCGGCCCTGCCACATAACCTCTCTCTTTACCCTTATAATGAAAGCGTATTGCTCAGGCACATACTCACCAGAGGGCACTCTTACACACACAGATAATTTGTTTCTTCTGGTGAAAAGAATGTCTGGTGTTGGAAGAAATGGTGTGTTGGTGTTAAATTTTGATGCACACTTTGCTTAGGGGAGCTGTTGTTAATAAGGCAGTTTGAGCTGGTTTAGTCTCTTTATGTAGATAAAGCATATTCTTCCTACTGAGAAGCGGCTATCACTACCAAAGATGACACTTGTGTAGAGGGTCCATCTTTATGTGTGTGAATTAACTACATTATGTCAAACCCTATGTAATTTATAGCAAGTGAGTCTAATAAGCCTGAATCTTTAGATTTCCACTGAAACAGTAGCAGAAGGGCAAAGACATTTCTGTTGTTCCTGTTTATTTTTGTGGAAGACAATGGACAGGTAATACCAAGCAAAACCAGTAACTCTGCTTCAGGTAATTATTATGTCTGCTTTTGATTAATTAAAAGCGTATACTTAGGCAATATGATTACACAGAAGATCTCTGTATCTACACGCTTACACAAATTTGTATTGCTATTAGTTGAATAAAGATAGTTGAGAAAACTAAATAGTGGTGAAGTTTATGCTTCAGGCTATATTTTATTGTGGAAATAGACTAGTTTTGCCAGATCTCTTATGACAAATTTTACTCCAATGTCTTTTTGGTCTGATTATGTGTTTCTTGAATTTTTACTTATATTTTTCATAGCAAAAGATGTTTCAAGTTTAGTAGTGCCTCTTTGGGTTTTTGTGTGTGTATTTTTACTTCACTTTATTTTAGCATTTCCCAAACCACCCCAAACCACAAAAATTAAATAACATGCATCATATAAAAAATGGATCTTCCACCACAAGTTAATATAGACATTTGTTAATAATTAGATGCTTTTCTACTGTCTGTGCTCCAGCATCTATTATTTGTGAAATTCAGTGGCTTTTTGATCACAGAGTGGATTTTTTTATTTTAGGTGAGTCTGTTTAAAAAAAAAAAAAAGTTTAAATCTCCAGTAAAAAGAATTTTTACAGTGGGAGTGCGCACTACATAAGCTTGCAGTTCTTTCAGTGAGTCACTAGGTATAGGGAAAAGGATGTTATTGACATAGGTGTGCCTCAGTGGGCCTCCTGGTGGTGTGTACTCCCTGTGTCCTGCTCCCTGATTGTACTGTCTTGAGAGAGAAAGCACATGCCATAGCTCCTCTCCTGCTGATGAGGTCAGGGAGAGGGAAGCAAGGGGGCTGGTGCTCTTCCAGAACTCATTGCAATAGAATATGTAGCAAAGGTGAGGCATGTCAGGCTTAGGAGCTTTGAAATGCTTTCTGGTTGTGATTTTAGACATTGTTACAGTATAGTTAATTTTCCAAAAAGCCTGTGGCAAATTTCCTTGAAAAGGCACTTAAAAAAACAAAGCTATCATGGGTTAAGATGGAAGGATTTTTCCTGGATTAATGATTGTTTAATAGATAGAAAAAAAAGGGTAGGGCTAGGATTAGGTTTAAGGTTAGCTTTCGTAATGAAAGGGAATTGCTAACGAAGTCACACATAGACCTGTCCAGATAAACAGATAATCCGAGGACTTCTACTGTTCAATATATTCACCAGGGCTTCTTGAAAGGAGTTGATTCATGAAGTTGCAAGATTGTTGCTTCAGACCTACTGCCACAGGGTACATCTAGAGTGCATCTATATCCTAAGTAGCAGATCTGGACCTGGTAACCCACTTAAAAAGATGAAACAAAGCTTGCAAAGGTACCCTTTACATGTCATTTCAGTGTCAGTCAAGATGGCAGCTATCACAGTAATACTGGACAGGTTTTTGTAAGTATTTTAATAGCTTTGGGTAAGGAGCAGGGTACTAATGAGCACTGACACATTAGTTCTTTTCTCCACAAACTCCCCACTGGAAATCCTAATAAAACAGATGTGTTAAAACAGTTGAACAACACTGAGTTCACGGGACTTCTAAGCATGTCACTTTCTTTCTATTAAGTGTTTTGTAATTTCTGATGGTTTTTCTGCAAGCCCATTTGATTATACTTAGTGCAGCCTTGATGCAGTGCGCTTGAATTGCTGTATCAGTGAGATACATGAATTGTAGGCCATTATCTGTCATTAACTCATCTAGAATTTCATGGCAAACTAAGCGCTATGTGTAATGTGTTTTCTCAATTGCTACTGACTGTGTTGTCTTAGTATAGCAGAATGTTGCTGATAGTACAGTCACATGCAGTTCAGATACATGGAAACCAATCTGGGGGAAAAATGGGTTTAGTTAATATTGCAAATATTTAAAATTATTTTAGTTATTTCAATGAATTTAGAGGCATTTAAATTAAAATTTATCATGTATTTATTTTAGATTTGTTAGTTGCATACTTTGCCTGTGAAATTCCTATCCATGCAGAATAAAAAAAAGAAACAAAAAAAAAAAAACTTGGGCACTTTTATCAGGATATGTGTACTACAAAAAAGGCATTTACAGGTTAATGAGTGGATGTTTGTACTTTCCAACACTTTGTTTCATAAAACAGATGTCATGTTCACCTGCAACTGGGCTCTAAAAATTGCCTGCTACCATTTTGTGATTTCCTTAATCATTTACAGTTAATTGACAACTGATGACCTTAACACAAAAAGAGATCTAGCAAATGCAAACTCTTACCATCTCATTTCTCTAGCGGATACTTAGGATTGAGGTTAGATTTTCAAAGGGGTTCATGCCTCAAAAGATGCAAGTAGACACCTAGTGAAATACACCCTACCTTTCCTACGTGTTGTCTGTAAACTCATCATCTTCTCTGCCAGCAAAAAGGAACAGGGTGATCAAAACCACCAGAAATAGGTGCGGTTGCTGGTTCTCTTTCCTGTTGAGAATGGTGATGCAGTGAATACTGTGGCTATGTGTGTGTGTGTGTAAGAGGGAATCCTCACTGGAGAAGTCTCTGTACAGGATACCTGCTCTTATTCACCCTCTTCTGAATGCCAGCAATCTTGTCCTTCCTTCTTTTACTCTTTCAGTTGAGAATCATGCTTTTCAGTATGCTGGTTCCCAGCAGCATGAGGCCAGCCATTATCAAGAGCTGTGGGTTCTCTTGCAGTGCACATTTGCATCTTAAGGTGCCTGAATACTTTTGAAAAATCTCTGCAGCTCTGGTTTGTGTGGGTACTTGATCTACTGCTGATCTGTGGTTTGTGTGTGCTGCTCGTTTCAGTTTGTCCACTGATGTTTTGTTGAGAAGATGAGTTGTAACCAGGTCTAAGATCTCTCTGCTCGCCACCTTCTTCAGTGTTTAGAACTGATGGGGACAGAACGTTCTCTATGACAAGAACATATCTAGGCTGATGTATCGCATTGTTTCTTCTTGTTTCTTTTTGTTTCATCTCATCTCCTCACATTTTATCATCTCATCTCATCTCATCTCATCTCATCTCATCTCATCTCATCTCATCTCATCTCGTAATTTTATTTAATTTCCTGGAGACTGCTTTGCACAATGTTTTCTATACCATGTCTTCCAATAACTAACGAAATGTTTCAACTAAAATCAATGGCAGCTTATAAACACACTAACAAATATTTTTATGGTGTATAACAATTGCAGAGTTTACCTTTTATGGCATAAAACAACTGCAAAGTTTCTTCTCTTAGTCTGAGTAAAATTTGATTATTTTTTATCAGACTTGCCATCAAGCCATCATCTGATTCTATTTCTAGATTTACTACTATTTCTAGCCTCAAATATCTTTTGTAGTTTTACATGTTACCAAGTGTTTTAGACAGCTTTCCTCATAGATTTGTTTGAAGGAAATATCCTGAATGATATACTTTATTTTAAAAACTGAAAGGGATTTTGTCCTTTGTCCCCTAGTGTTATCTAGGAGATAGTGCATGTTGCTATTGTTTCAGATTTCATGCTGCTTTGTAATAATTTGCACATTCTTTTGTGTGGATTTCTTACTGAATGGTATACTTTATGACTAAATTTGGTTAAATAGTGGAAGTTTATTTTGTGTTCATATTTGTTTAGCTTAATGCAGAGATGTTAGAACACCAAGAGGAGTGGCTTGATAAAGCAACAATCTACTAACACTTCTGGTACAGTTAATACAATTACTTTTGCATACCTCCGACAGGCAATGGTTTCACTTAGGAACTCATCAGAGTGAGTGGTAAAAGTCTATGTCCATTAGCATAGGAAAATAAAAGCCTAATAAGATTGAAAAGGAGAAGGAACAAGAGGACTGACATGAAAGGGTAACAGAATGAAAAATTTCAGGGACTTGAGTGACTTGTAAGGTGAGACACAATTAATCTTACCCAGAGGTTGTAGAAAAGGTGGTTGATCATTCCGCTTGTCACTGGTCACAAGTTCCCAAAGAGAAAAAAGATGAATCCTGTTGGCTAGCTGGGCAGTTAAAATGCACTGTGCTGCAGCTCTTGACCTAGTAAGTTATTTCATCAAGAAGCAATAAAGAATTGGCAGAAACGGATGTGAATGTTAATCTGAGTTCAGTGTTGCATCTAACTATTGTTAGAGCTAGGTAGAAATTTCTTTTTTAATTTGCTAAACTTTTAAAGAACTTTTTAAACTTGGATTAAGGATTTTTCATATTTGGATTAACTAACACTTTGCCGATTTTGAGAATCAGCTTGCTTCCTTTTTCTTTTTAATTTTTCAGTGCCATTATTTTGTGTATTCTTTTTCAGAAAAATTGTATAAATTAATCAAATTTATGACTTAAACTAGTAGTTATCATTCTTGTCAGGTATCTCTGATGATGTTACTCCAATGACCAAAGAATTAGTATGGTGAATGTTTACAGAATTTTGGAAGTTTTCTTCTGAGAAAATCCAGACTTAAATCTGTTGTATTTATATAAATGTATATTTTTGAACTTTTAAACTTATCAGCACATTTCCTTAAAGATAAATGTATTGCATTTAAACATGACTTTCTCATAAAATTGTCCCTAAGCCAAACTGCATAACCTTCTCTTTCTCTCTCTCTCTCAATATACACAAAAGAGCACTATATGTGTGCGATGAAAATAAAATAATAATATAAATCTGTAGACATTATTTTTTTCTGCATATTTTGTTAATTTATTTACAGTATGCAGGTAAATTGACATTGATTTTTATTCTGGAAACTAAAATTGTAACTATTAAGGTGAATATATTTGCTTATCCAAGACTTCAGTGCCAGCTTTTGCTATTAAGATTAGGTAAAGTACATGTTGGCCACATTTTAACTATGAGTTCTTACAATAGTTTAAACATGTAAGTAAACAAGCCACAGCATATATAGGTAGTGTAATTTTTTTTCAGAAGGTCGTCTGTGTAAGTCAGCTACAAATCACTTTTTTTTCTTCATTGCCGGTCAAGTCTCTTTACCACTATTTATGTTACAAAGGTTCTATTTAAATATATTAAAAATGTTTTGAGGTTTTTTATTGCTGGATAAATCAGATTCCATTATTGACACTGTTTCCTGATTTATTTTTAGTTTCTTTGTTCAGAAAAGGCTGCTAAATTTAGGGAGGCATAAAGTTGACAAAAAGCTGCATATGTTTTGCCAACCCTGTTCCAATTGCCTGACACTTTGTCGAGAGTGTAAAATTATGTAGCAGAGAGTAAAATATAGATTAAACAAAATTCAATCATCCTGAAAAGGGCATTGTTTTGTTTTCGTTTTCTCCCATTATTTTCTTCATCTATTTTTTCCCGTATCTGTCTGTGGTTTTTTCTCCTGTGCTTTTAAGCAAAATGCTATGATTTATACACAGTGCTTTACTTTAAATCCTGGCTCAATGCAATGATTCAACACATAGCTCTTTTTTATTATTTTTTTATTTCAGCAGGCCATTTTTCACACAATAGCATACTGTTTGGACACTTGAAAATTCAAATGGAAAGGAGAATTTTTTCCTCGGAGTAGTTTTTGACCAACTTTTCTATTGAGAACATGCTATTTGAAGAATGTTGCCAAGCTATGTGCATTTTCTATATATTGTGTGCACTTTCTTGTGCAAACACAGCCTGTTGTATATTTTGCTTACAATATTAATACAACATATCACATGCTATCTGGGTCACGTAATTTCTTTGTTCTGAGCAGTTGCTAGTTTATGGCTGGGCTTCCACATTTAAGCAGCATATCCCAGTCTGAAAGAGGACAGGTTCGCAGAGCTCACAGAAGAGGAACAAACCACTGCTGAAATCTGTAGTAAAACAACCTGTCTGAAAAAAGGATAAGCAAAAGGGAGAATATCTCTGGAAAAGTCTAGAGAAGATGGCGAGAACAAGAGAAGAACAAGCAATCATATGATACAAGGTGTATCATACAGCAGGGGAAATGCAGCATTAAACCCCCCAAATTATTTAAAAAAAAAAAAATCCAGATATTTTTTTCAGGCAAAGAAAGAGGAGATTCAAAGACCAATTCTGTTCAAATTGCCACAGGAAATGCATAAAGGCACACATAGGCATTTATAAACATCTGTTATGAAGGTTTTAAATAATAAAAAGTAAATAAAAAGTAAATAAAAAGTAAAAGCGGCTGAAATTTTGGTACAACATAATAAGAAATCCAACAGTGGCCTCTTCCAGGTTCAGAAATATTATGATTTTTTAATCCTGAAAAATGTTTCCGTGAAAGAATTTCTTTAATTTCCATAGTAGTGTAAAGACATATTGGCTTAATGACATATATTTTTTTTATTATGTTGAAGTGATTTTTATATATAGCAAACTAATTAAACAAAATGACAAGGAGAAGAGATTGACTGAAAAGGAGCCAGTGGGAAAAGAGAAAGAGAGAAACGTTGGGAAGGAAAGACTGGAACATACATGACACGTGGGTGAGGTGAAAGTAAAGTGGCTCTGCAGACATTTTACGTGTCATAAAGAGGTAACCCTACAAAAAAAGAATTATTAATTTTCACAAACAGGAAAAAACAACCAACCAACCAGGGATGTTCAAAAGGTGGAACTAGAAATATCCAAATGAGAAGTCAGTTACTGATTGGTCCCTAGATTTTTCTGGTAGATTATTACTGGCCATTTTAAAATCAAAATGGGTTCTTCTGAAGGGCAAGCACATGTCCTTGGTCCCCATCAGGAATAACTGGATCAAATTGCACTTTTCTGGGTTACTCAGAAGTAGTGTGGATTATCAGAACGTCCCCTTATGGGAATTATGTTTCTTAAAACTTCTTAGAGAATAATATAAATGGTTAAGTAAGGATAGATTAAACTCTACTTAAATAGTTAATAGATAACTATAGCTCTTTCAATCGAAGAGGTGTGGTATTTTAAAGGAATGGATTTTAGATCGACATAGAAGTGATTGTAAAAACAATCACAATACGTTATAGTCAGTACAGTTTAAATTTGACTGCTTGTCAAGTATTTTGAGGAGGGGAGAATCAGATTTACCAACACAGTCACAAGTGCATAGTGACGGAGCACTGGAACAGGTTGCTCAGAGAGGTTGTGGCTCCTACTACTCTGGAGATATTCAAGACCTGCCTGGATGCGGTCCTGTGCAGCCTGCTGTAGGTGACCCTGCTTCGGCAGGGGGGTTGGACTAGATGACCCACAGAGGTCCCTTCCAGCCCCTAACATTCT
>Ga0065711_1034757_pt1 | contig 23285 bp, 32 predicted proteins | sample Hoacrofraction12_FD_59098 | JGI IMG/M metagenome (GOLD analysis project Ga0065711, IMG submission 59098) | Hoatzin crop microbial communities from Cojedes, Venezuela - Epithelial fraction 12 v2 (version 2) | ecosystem: Host-associated > Birds > Digestive system > Esophagus > Crop | place...
TCATTCCCAGCGAGGGGGGCGGGCGTCCCGGCGTCGTCTCCCGGCCCTCCCCGACCCAGGGCCCAGCGTCTGAGCGCCCCGCCGGGGCCCTTCGTCCCGCACCCCCGTCCCTAGGGCCGGCCGCGGGGCTGCGGTGCCCTGGCCGTCGGGGCTGCGTGCCAGGCCCTGCCACGTGCTGGCCGGTGACGGGCCGTCCCGCTGCGGTGAGCGGGGACGAGGCCTCACCGAGACCTGGGGCCCCGAAGCCCGGCCGGGCCTCAGCCCCCGGGGGCCCGGCTGCGAAGCCCCCCCTCACCTCACGTCTCTGTCCTTCCCGCAGGCTCCGAAGCTGGCTGAGACCTACTGCGTCTGCCACCTGGCCACCGGGGACATGCTGCGGGCCATGGTGGCCTCGGGCTCCGAGCTGGGCAAGCGGCTCAAGGAGACGATGGATGCGGGGAAGCTGGTGGGTGGGGGGTTCCTTCTTGTTATCTGTCTTGTTATTTTAGTCTGGGGAAGAGGGAGAACCTTCTCTCTCTCTACAACTGCCTGGAAGGAGGGTGTAGTGAGGGGGGGGTTGGTCTCTTCTCCCAGGTAACCAGCGATAGGATGAGACGCAATGGCCTCAGGTTGCCTCAGGGGATGTTTAGACTGGACATTGGGAACAATTTCTTTCCTGAAAGGAGTGGTCAGGCACTGGACCAGGCTCCCAGAGCAGTGGTGGAGTCCCCATCCCTAGAGGGGTTCAAAAACCATGTGGATGTGGCACTTGGGGACATGATTTAGCAGGCGTGGTGGTGTTGGGGTGACGGTTGGACTTGATGATCTCAGAGGTCTTTTCCAACCTTTATGATTCCATGATCCTGCAGGAGCAGCATCCCGTAAAAACAGCCTTCCTCTTCAAACCGGCTCCTTGCTTACCAGCAGCCTCTGTCGCTGGGTTGCCGCTTTCTGCCGCGGTGCTTTCGCGTTCGCGGGGCACAGCCTGGGTGTGCTCCGTGGCTCCCGAACGCTGTTTGGAGGTGAAGGTTTATCCCTGGAGCTGCAGGAGGTTACAGCCACGCGCTGCGGCTTCTGTGTCTCTTCACGTGATGCCTGGACCTCGGTGGGGTGGAAGACTTTGTTCAGAGGGGTCACCTGTGTCCCAGCTCTTGCATAAATGCCATTTGCCTGTAAATGGAAGGTGAAAACAGACTTAGGGGGGGTTGCTGTGGTGGTTACAGTGGGTGCTGCGTAATGCTGGGTGAAACAGACCCTTTGGATCCCCAAGAGATAGGAGTTAGGATCTTTAACACATCCATTTTTCTGATTACCTTGCCAAAATGACAGAAATATCTCAAGGACGGGAAGTTGCAGCGACTTGCCCCAAAGCTAAGGGTGTGGGACAGACACTGGGCATCGCTCCTGGCTGTCACGGCTGTGTAACACCCCGCGGAGAAGCTGCGGGCCCCGGGAGGGAAGAGCGACGTGGCTTATCTCCAGCTTTCCCTCAAAGCTAGCGTTGCAACGCCGCGCCTGCCGTGTCCCAGCTGGGTATGGAAGATAGGGACGTTATCTGGCAAGGCTGGTGGTATCTGCCACGTGTGTGCGGCAGCCGGGGCCGGCTGCTCCGTGGGTGCGTCGCAGCGAGCGTACCCTGGGCTCTGCGATAACTCAGCTGGTAGCACAGCAGCGTTTGGGGTGGGTTTTTATGCTCGATTATGAAGCAGGACCCCTTTGTCCAAAAGGGGTGATCAGGAAAGCACAGAAGGGCCTTGCTGCTTTGCCCAAAGCGCCTCCCGCCCGAACGCTTCCTGCTGCAGGGCTCCTGTTTGTGTGCTGGCGCGGTACGGTTCCCAGTCCTGCCGGGTCCCAGCTGCGTGTGCCGGGGGAAGCAGCGCTGCTGAGAGCTGCTCTCGAGCAAAGGGCTCTTGTTGGGGCTGCGGCATCTGTCGGTGCTTTCCAAACGCTGTGGAAGAGGCACTGATCCCAGCGGTCTGCTGAGATCGTGATATGGGGACGAACTATCCAGCGAGGCCAGAGCTTCTCAGCAACTACCGGGCATTTACCTTCACGCGAGGTTTGTGAGAGTCAGGGAGCAACTCGCCGGCTTTGCCCTTCCTGGCCAGGCTGGCCCAGGGGGATGTGTGGGTGAAGGTACAAAGTAACAGGAAATAGAGATTATGTCGATATTTTGTATCGTGAATTGGTTTAAAAAAGAAATGACCTAGGGAGTTTGTCTTCAAGCTGACCTTCTCCCTTGAAATACATCAACCTTTGTGACACAGCGAGGTCGCAGCGCTGCTGCAAGTCCCTGCACAGGCTGCGGCGTCCCCGGTGTGAAATGTCTCATAGCCACGTCTTAAGTGTTGACACCCATGGCAGGGAGCGCTTCCCCGACGCGGGCAGGTCTGAACGCGCAGCTTTCGCCCTGTGAACGGCAGTGGCTGCGGCCTCTGGGACCAGGAGCGGCTCTAAACGGAGCCTGGGAGCTGGCGCGGGTACAGCAGCTCTGGGAGAAGCTGTGTGTGAAATCGGGGTGGCCCTCCTGACCGTGCGCCTGCCTCTCCTCTCCGCAGGTGAGTGATGAGATGGTGGTGGAGCTGATCGAGAACAACCTGGACTCCCCGCCCTGCAAGAACGGCTTCCTCCTGGACGGCTTCCCGCGCACGGTGAAGCAGGCCGAAATGGTACGTGAGCCCCTTTTCGGGGACTGCTCTGGCGTCTCCTGCTTCCCTGGAGATGGGTGCCCGGCTGTGCCGCTGCCCCTCTGAGCTGGGTGTCTCTGTTCCAGCTGGATGAGCTCCTGGAGAAGAGGAGAGAGAAGCTGGACTCCGTCATTGAGTTCAGCATCCCCGACTCCTTGCTCATCCGGAGAATCACTGGCCGGTAATTCTTCTCTCCCAGATACTTGGGGCACGGGGTGGGGTTTCCTAGTTTCGGGGAGAGCATCCTAATTTCGATCCCCATGTCATTCTCGCAGTGTTTGGTGCTAGCTGCGGTGCCCGTCTGTATTAGATGTCTGCTCTGTTCAGGCCTTCCTGCCCTGATCCCTTGCCTTGAGCAGAGCCCGTTCGTTGCCCTGTAAATAGGGGTTACCGATACAAATCGGCGGCCTTGGTGACCCAGCCCAGCCTTTCAGCCCGGTGTGCCACAGCTGATGTCTTCGTGCTCTTGCTTCTGTGGAGCCATCGCTGCTCCCTGACGCAGGACAGCGCACAGGCGTTGGGCACTGCTGACACCCCGTCTGGGGTCAGCTGTGGTCGTGCAGACACCCAGGCGTCTCCCACTGTGCTGCTGCACTCTCTCACCGCAGCTCCTCCAGGAGCTACTCCCTTCCCCAGTAAAGCATAAAATAAAAATCCCTTCTCCATCTCCCAGCACAGCTGCTTTTTTCAGATGCCTGAAGAGGCCCTTGGTACAGAAATAGCTGGAAGAGGGGTTTCTTAGCAGAGAGAGGCCGATCAGGTTGCTGTTGCAGAGGTTTCTGTGCTGATGAGTGGCAGGTTCAGGAGACCTTGTCCCAGCGCCGGGCTACTTTGCTGACACTTGCTTTCTGTCTTAGGCTGATTCACCCAGCGAGTGGCCGCTCTTATCACGAGGAGTTCAGACCCCCGAAAGAGCACATGAAGGACGATGTATGTGAGCTCCCCAGGCCGCAGCTTACGTTGCTTTGGGTTTAGCTGATGCTTTTCAGCAACCCTGGAAAAACTCTTTTCTTTCCTTCTCTCGTACCTCCTGTCCTGGCTTTCTGGGGAGCGTGGGGAGCTGCCTGGGCAGCCTGAGCACTGCGGGGAGCGAGGTCTGGAGGGATGAGTGAAGGGCATGGTTATTCCGCAGAGCCGGCCCGGGCTCTGCCAGCCTCGGAACTTGTTGGACTCTGTCCATAGCTGAAGGTGCGGTGGGTTGTGACTGGTTTCCCTCCTGGGGAGCAACTGTAGCTGGTGTCTGCTCTCGAGGCTCCTTGGGCTCCTTTTAGCAAGCAGAGTGGTGCGCAGGGGAAAGACCACGATGCTGAATCCTTCTCTCTTCAGCGACTGCTCTGGGACTTCTTTCAGCTGCTCTGAGTTTGTTCCGCTCTCCCCTGCGGACCTGGGGATCGCCTCTGCAGCTCCACATTGTAGCCTGTCCTGGAGGAGGGGAGCAGGGGTTGTCATAGCTGCACAGAGATGGGGGGAGCGTGCCAGGCTGCAGCTAGCTGGAGACTGTCCCCTTGCTTCTCCCAGGTCACTGGAGAGCCCCTGATCCGCCGTTCGGACGATAACGAAACAGCCTTGAAAACCCGCCTGAAGGCCTATCACACGCAGACCTCTCCCCTGGTCTCCTACTACAGCAAGCGAGGGATCCATACGGCGGTGGATGCCTCCCAGTCTCCCGACGTGGTGTTTGCTAGCATCCTGGCAGCCTTCTCGAGAGCAACATGTAAAGACCTGGTTATGTTCACTTAGGGCTCTGTCCCAGGACGGAGCTCTCCCTTCTTTGTCTCTCTGTCTCTCCATCTCTGTCTCTTTGGGGCTAGGGAGGGTGAAGAGCTAAGCAGAGTAGAAGAGGAGGGGACAAGACGATGCAGCCCGAGGCAGGGCTGTGCTAATTCTCTATTAAACAAGCTGTTAACGGTCTCTATCTGGGTATATGTGAATGTCGGTCTGTGTGGATGCTGGAGCCCTGGCCCCTAGAGGTCGCAGCGAGCCCGAGCACCGGCTGCCAGAAGTGGGGTTCGCACCCCTTCAGCTCCAAAGGCTTTCGCTTCATTCTAGAGCTGTAGCTCCCTTTTGTGCTTCCAGCTCCTCCTGGCCGCTCCACAGGGGACTGACTAGCAGAAGGCTGGAGATCAGGGCTGAGCGTTGCGGGGAGGAAGGACCTTCGCAGGGTGCGGGACAGCGGATGTTCTCTGTCGGCTGCAGGACACGAAATGCGGGGCTGCTGGTGGGAAGCGTGCGGAGGGCTCTGTGTGTGCGCCCGCCGGGGAGGGACGGCGTGGCTGTGCGTGTGAGGGCAGCCTGCTGCTGCTCGGGGCTGGGTGAGAGCTTGTTCTCGTTGTATGTGTTTCATGTCTGTATGTCTGTATTCTCTGTGGGACAGCAGGTTACCTGAGAACACAGCCCGTCTTCCTCCCACTCTGATGCAAGAGGGTGGGTGAGAGCTGGGGGTTTTCAGCCTCTCCTCGTCTGTGGGACCCAATATAGCAAATATTAGTGGGGTGCTTTTTGCTTTTTTTTTTTTTTAACAACATGAAGTCTCTGGTCAGAGTCTCACAGTCACTGTGTGTGGCACGTTGGGATCTCCTGAGGACAAGAAAAGGACCTGGGTTTTATCTCTCCACTCTTGCCTTGGCTTTGGCCAAGGAGATGAAGATGTGTTGAGGTTCTTCTGATCCCAAAGTCTAAATAAAGCCTTGCTGCAAAACAAATTCTTTTTCAAGGCCTGAGAGACAGAATAATTAACCACTGGCTTCACGTGCCCTTGAGCCAACGACCTTCGTTATGAGATCATGGAAATGTACTCATTTCTTGAGCAAATCAAATGGCTCTGTCAGGCTGTCCATCTGAGGACACTGTGTGCGGTGTGGTTAGCGTCCCGGCTTCTCAGGGCCGTTACGCTGCTATATGGTGACTGTGCAAGGCTGGGGATGGCCTTTGCCCATCCAGGGTTCCAGCCCTTCCTAAAGGATCCCTCTGTAAGTGCAGATTGGCGCGGATTAAACTTTGTCCTTTGGCTTTCCATGTACGTTTACTGATTCAGTGCTATTGAGTACCCTCCTCGTATGAGGAGATGGCCCGTCTCGCTTCTGTGCACTGAGCTGCTCTGTCCAGAGCAGATGCCTAATCCTCAGGAATCCCTTGCTCTTTTTCTTGATAATTTCTCTTTTGTCTGAAAATAGCTCTCTGTCCTCGTACATCCTTTCCAGGGAAACAACCCCTTCCCTTCCAGAAAACTGGAAACAACACCAGAAACTGAAAGCAGTTGACTTGTTGCTCTTGAAAGCATGTGATTGCAGGGAGAGGGGGACTGAAAGTAAACGGTGCTGGTTTCGTCAGCAGCCTGCGGTCCCCTGAGGTTCCCCCAGACGGCCGTTGCCTTGCCGATCCTCTCTGGTTTTCCTGTGAAAGGGCAGCCCCGGCGCGTGGCCTCAGCGTGCTGGGAGGTCAGGACAGCATTTAGCATTGGACTGCCGTGCTCCAGGGTACTGGAGGGGAAAGTGTGTTAGAGCTGCCCCGGCATCTCGACGGCTGTAAAGAAATTCAGAGGGGAAGCAGCTTTTATCCTGGCATCTCGAGAGAGTCAGAGAGGAGAGCTGCAGCCCCCTGCGTGCTGCCATGATGGCAGGGGGGGTTCCCAGCCAGTTGGTGCTCCTGGATTTGGTCAAGGTTTTACTCCACAGCAAGAACAATGTGTTCTTCCACTCTTTGTTCCTCTTCCCCTTTTGTGCTCGCTTTGCGTCCAGCTCGCCAGCCTTTTTCTGCCATAAACCATAATTCATTTTGGGTTTTTTTCCCCTAAATCTATTTTTTCTTTGTTCCCATTTATTCCAGCTGAGTGACTCCGTGAACCAGATGAGAGACCACCAAACGCTGCACACTGCTACATCACCCATTGCAGCCCTCCCCTGGGTGCAGGGGAGGCAGGGAGGGCAGCCGGGAGGGGGTTACAATTGATGGGAGGGGAATATGGAGGTGGTAGACAAGGGGCTCGGGGGCTGATTTGGTTGGTTTTTGTTTGGATTTCTTATTCAGCAGAATCTTTGTGAAGAGGAGATGGCCTTCTCCTTAGAAATCACAGTTTGGGGAGGCAGAACAATCGTACAGAGTGAAACATCTCTGCCAGTGATCAGAGGCGGGTCCTTGACCTGTTGGGAGGGTAGGGCTAGATGCTGTTCCAGGCGTCTCCAGGACTTCCAGGGCTTGTCCCATCGGCTCTTGGTACTCTGAGGCCACTGCAAGGTTTGCTGTGATTTTTCTAAAGTCACTTCATGTCAGCGAGGACCAAAATGAACAAATGACTCCATCATTTCTGAAATGGAAAGGAAAAAAAGATGCCATGGTCTTTTCCTGGAAGTTTTGTTTTTCTTGTTCTGCTGCATTCCTGAACCCTGGCATAGAGACTTCTCAAGGTTTCTCTGCTGCTGAACAGAGGGGCTGCGGCTCTAGTCCAAGCCTGCCTTACTTGGCAATGGGGTGGCTTTTCTGTGATCTTGACCAAGCTGGAATTCACACAATGCTGAAGAAATGCAAAAAGAGACTTTCTTAATTGACTGCATAAATAACACTTAATGGGGTTTTTTACATTTCTTTTTAGATCAAATGGTGCCTTGTCTAACCTCTGAATCAGTAATAAAATAACCCCTTTACATTTTGTATCTGTTGCTGTGTCCTTTTTGACCTGCAGCCAGCGTGGAAGACGAGAGGAGGCAGATGACAGCATAGCCGACTAACAGTTGAGCTGGGTGGATCCTCTGGCCTGATCCTATCTCAAGGATGTTGTTCTGTGCAGCTGGAAACGTGGCTTGTAATTCCTTTTATCTCTTTTCCTTGCTGAGTGTGTTCCAATGCTTTGTATCACCACAGCAATGGTGTCTTTGGCTGCTCTTCTCTCTCCTGTTTCTTTGTGTGTGATGCTGAAAGCACCGAGCCCCTGCGTATCCTGACCCTTCCTGCTCAGGGCTCCTTTCGGGTATTTTTAACTGATGTAGTTCCTAGCCTGCCTTCTCGTCGCTGGTTTGTGGAGGAGCTGATGTTATTTCCTTCTCTCCCTGCCACATACTGTGTCTTCTCTTTCTGCTCATTTGCTTTCTGCCTTTCCTACCTTGTATCCCTCCCTTCCCCTCCACCGGTGCCTCTCTCTAGCTACGCAGGGCAAAATGTCTAATGCAAGAAACAAGAGCATTTCCTGGCCTCGCTTCGTCCTGCGGGACCCTGACCCCGGCTCTCTGAGGTATCTCGGAAGAAGGCTGTTCGTGATGTGCCGATGCAGGCTCGTTGTTTTTCCGCAATGCCCTTGGTACCCCCCTTGCAGCCCTGCTTGTGTCCAGCGCTTTGGTTTCGGCACTGTGGACAGGCAGCAGAAAGGGTCAGGCTGCACATGCCCATTTCCTCCAGAAATGACTGGTTTCTTCAGCGTAACTGGGCTCTCTCCCTCCTCCGCCATTCAGTCTCTCTGTGCCCTGGTGTTTTCACTACCTCTCTGTACCGCTGATTAGCATTCTCTCTCTTTTGAAGGCAAGCTTGTGCCTCTCTGGCATTTGTGGTGCTCTTCCCTTGTTTCTTTTGATGATGGATGTTAAACTATGCTCTTCCTCGTTGTTTGGGATTGTGTCCTCTACTACTTGCCTGCTGTTGTTTTAAAAACCTGTTCCGCCTGCTCCTCCTGGCTTTCTAGTACGTGGGACGGAGAAGTCTTGGCTCCTCTGAGCTGGGCTTCTTCCGTTTGATCCTCACCTCAGAGTGGGGCGTGAAATGAATCGTCAGGGTGCTGTGGGAGGGGCTGCTGCGGGGAGGCTGATTAGCTCAAGCCTACGTCTTCTGTAGCTGGATCTGTTCTGTGACCTGTCTCTGTCACGTTGACCTTGAATGTTTTCCACAGCATGCGATGCTCTGCAGGTGCTGTAAATTCCTTCTGTTCAGTGATTTCACTCCAGCAAGCTGCTTATCAGGCACTCTTTTGAAAACTGTGTTCGTATTTCATACACGCAATTATTCAGCAACTATAAAAGGGGAAATTTCCTATTTATAGCACAAGGACCAGCATCAAATAGGACACTGAATTCTCACTGATAGAGGAAGTGACCTGTTCTCTAATGCAGCAATATTTCTGCTGAAAACCAGCATCTCGGATGGGGGGCAGGGATAAAAAGCCCTGGGCCATCTCTTTCCATTAAAAATGTGCTGCAGTCCTAAAAATATAGTATTTGTCCTTCTCCCTTCCTGATGAAACCATCTGTGGAAAAAAAGACAGCAGAAAAACCTTTCACTGTGGGTTTGCGGTCAGTAATAATGAGTCCACTGACTCCTGATGCTCTGGTTTGGAGCTGGTCTTAAGTTTCTGATGGATACCTGATCTCTGACCTTGACCGGAGGAGAAGTCACTACAGAATGCGTGCTGTGGGCAAGCAGCACCAGTCCCTCATCTGTAGAGAGTTTGTACAATCATGATACACGTGTGGGCAGCCCAGAAACAGAGAGAGCACGCGGTGCTGAGGAACAAAGAACTGGCTGAGAGCAATGAATGGAGGGGTTGGGAAGGTGGGGAGAGCGCTGGGGACACGGGCGGCAGCTGCTGCGGAGAAGGCGAGTGCCTGCTTTGCCTGAGCCTGCTTCCCGTCGCCGCCTCTGCTCTCCCTTCCCTTCTGGGTAGGCCGAGGCACCGCTTCCCCGAGGCCATACTGGTGTTGCTGGCCTCTGCCTGCTGCCGTTCCCTGTTGTCACCCTGTCCCTCCTGCAGTCTCCAGGCTCCTTAGGAAGAGCTGCAGTGGGTGATACCAAGCAAGGCCCTGGGAGGTGGAGGACCAGAGGACGGGATTCCCTCTCCTGTCGCTGTGGCAACTGTTGAGAAGGGAAGCGGGAAGGGTGCGATGGGCGGCTGAGTGGCTGGCGGGGTGTGCTGGGGAGGCTGCGGAGGCAGGGCTGCTGACATCACGCCGGGGAGGTGGCGCAGAGGGAAGGGCAGTGGGGAAGGGAGAGCCAGGGAGACTGCGGAGGGAAGAGCGCTGCATCGGGAGTGGGCTCCAGGGTGAGGTAAGGGACGCTCTGGGGACAGTGGGTCAGGGTGGGTGGGCTCCACGAGCGGCTGCGGAATCAGAGCCTGCCTCGGCATCTTTCTGGCTGACGTGCTGATGTGGGATGGCTCTTGGGCAGCAGCGATATTATACAATGCCTTAACAGCCTGGCACAGCAGGGCTTGGTTCTTGGACAGCGAGAGCGGGTCAGAGCCTGGCTGGCTGGTGCAGAAACTGCGAATGCGTCCCCCCAGGATACCAGTGTGTGTCACTGACACTGTGCTGGGAAGAGCCAGGACTATCCACCTCCAGGATGGGACTGGGGAGCAGCCCTGGTCCCTCTCTGGAGAAGGGGACCAGAGTTCCCTCTTGGGATTAGAGCAGCACGAATCACTGATGAAATGAATCAGAAGTTTGGAGACCCAGTCCCCTGAGCTGCACCTAGCTGACAGGAGGCTGTAAGCAGAGCTGGTGCACTGGGACAGGGCCCAGCAGTGTGCATTTGGGGTGGGAATCCTGAACTGCACATCTCCAACCACCTCAACGCTTACCCTGCTCGTGCAGGAAGCAATAGTTCTGGGGAAGACAGCCAGGTGCACAGTTATTGCTGGGAGCTCTCTGGATGTGAATCCTGGGGATCTTACAGACCTGGAAGGCAAAATAACAAAGTCCTTGAAGCTGTTCTGGATGTCATATTGCCTTTTAGTATAACAGTTGCATAACGGGATCTGATCTGCTAGCGAAGAAGGGGTGACGGTCACCTCTGTGCCCTGCAGCATCCCAGCGGTACCTATGCACTGTGCTGGCCCACAGCCCTGGGGTGAATTTCCTCTCTCTTCCTAATCCAAAAGCTGGGCTCATTCTTTAATGCTTGAAAAAGCTGGTGGGTTTACAGCTCCGATTCCACGGCAGGGGAGGTGCATGGACTCTACACCTACACGCAGGCTGGGCAGCAGTGCCCTGCAGTACATTAGCAAACTAGAAAGTGTGTTCATTAGCACCTACTCAATCTGCACTAACCAGACTTTTGCCCATCAGGGTCCTCAGTGTGCATCTGACTGAGGAAAGCACATCTGGGGTCAGGAGTCCATTGCGAGTAACCCCTGTGGGTGTGAGAAACCAGTACTGGGGTGGAGATGGAAGAGGCACAAAGCAGAAACTCAGTAGGGCTGAAGAAACCTTGTTTGAAATCCAAAATCAGGGAGAGGCCAATGCTCCTGTCACAACTGTTTTGTTGAAATAACTTTCACATGTTTCCCATGTTTCATGTGTCATTTAAAGGGCTGGGGGCAGCAGTGGGGTCATGAAGAAATGCAGCCAGGAATGCCTGAGTGTACAGGAGAGAGCAGAATTGCAATAAGGAGCATAAATATGCTTTAATTAGGGAAGGCTATTGCTGCGAGATGCACGATCCTCCCCCACGAAGGCACAGATGCTGGGTCTACAGGGAGCACTTGGGAGTGGCCCGGGGTGGCCACACTGCTGCTTATTCTGCGGGAACTCTGCAAACAGCAAGAGCTTGTGCTGCTGTGTGGGACTCCGTGGGAGCAGCGGCTCGGAGCAGGCTTTTCGGAGCCGGCTGCGGTGTTGTCACCCAGGTGGCTGTGTGGCCAGCTGCATTTCGTGCCTCTGACGTGGGCAGGCAGGGGAGGAGAGGACCTGCTGGCAGCTCTCTGTGCCAGCCCTCGGTGCTGCACGGGGCAGCTCCGGATGGGCCCAGGCGCTCCCACATGAGACCTTGCCAGGCACGGCCTGAACCAGGCTCCTTGGGGCAGTTTGGGAAGGGTGCTGGGAGGAGTTAACACTGCTTTTCTGCAGCTTCAGTCCCCGAAGTCGCAGTTCTGCATGACCAGCAGCTAACGCAGCTAGGACTGCTTCTAAGTCATGTTTCAACTTGATTTTTTCAAGGTTATTAAAAATAATGGGGGAACGGCACCAGGACCTCCTACAAGCAGAGAGGCCAAGTTAACCCTCCTAGTCCTTGACCTTCTCCACTGCTCAGCTGGCTCTCCTTGCTATTCCCCCTACAACTTGCCTACGCTGCAAAAGGGATGATCATGTGAATGTTACACAGCCTGGCATCTGCACATCAGCTGAAGCAGCTGAGTCTCTGACATGCTCCTAGTGCCTTCATGCAACCCTGTTCCACAGCCGTGCCGTTACCTGTGCGTGGTCCCTACCACAGGCGATCACTGCTAGATATACAATAACGTAGAAATACAATAAATGGGAGATTGTGCTCTGCTGGGTGCTGATACCCAGCCTGCAACACAAGCCCTCCTGGGAAAAGAGGGCTGCGGACCTGCGAGCCTCTGCAGAGGCCTGGGGCACCGGGAGGAGCTGCCCTTGTGCCAGTGTCCAGAGAGGGCCCTGGGAGTCAAGCCAGGTCCTGTGAGGCGTTTTAATCCTTCCTATTACAGAGCCTATCTCGGCCATGACTCCATTGCAGTGAATGTTTTCCAGTTTCTTTAGCAGGGGCACTCACAGGCACCTACCTTGTGTTTGTTTTCATTCCTTATCTGGTACCATTGAGAGCCAGCCGTGCAGCGGCCGAGTCAAAGAGAGCAGGCTGGTGTGCTCCCACCACTGCCTTGGCCACCCTGGAGTCCCCTCTATCCTCTCCCTAAACCCAGGCTGAAATGTCCTTTTGCTGAGGTAGCCGTTTGTTTAAGAGCTCAGGTTACATGAGTAATCAATAGCTCTTTGGTTTCCAACAGAAATATTATCCCTTCAGCCAAATCAGTATTTCTGTCTCTGTTATAAACCTGGCCTTAACTCTCAGCTCTGGGGGGATCTAGGTGCACTCCCAGCCTACCTGCACAGAACCCTGCTCCTTTTCTTTCCTCCTGCCAGTGTCGCTTTTTCTCTCTGAGGTTAAACAAGAAGGGCTGGAAGCACACGGAGAAACTGCTGGAGCCGTTTTGACTCCCTTCGGTCTCAGCCCCTCTCTTGGCTCTGCCCCAACAGCTCCTTCTCTGTGCTTCCTTCTCTAAGGAGGGCAGTGAGGACAGAGTGAATGGGATCCCCATGGCCAAGGGCATTGCTGGTATAAATCCCAGTCTGCGGGCTCCGGGAGAACTTGGCTCAGCCACGGCCAGCAGAAGAAAAACTGTTCCCATCACACAGCAGGACCTGTACCCCGGAGAACCAGGGCTGGAAGACAAGATGCCCATAGTAAGGCTCCACGGCTGCAAATAAATTTTCCTTGCAAACAGGCGGAGGCACCGACTCCCTGGAGCTGCGTTTCCACTGGTTCCATCCCGGCAGCCAAAGGCTGGGCTGTGGCTCTGGGCTCCAGTTTCCTCCGACTGAAGGAGGCCACAGGGTTTCTTCTGCTGCCGGGGCAGTTGAAACGCCCTCGCTGTGCATTGTTAGCATCTCTGCACATCTCTGTTATTTCCAAACCAGAAAAGGTCACAGAGACCCAAGAGAAACCCACTTCCCTCCTTCACTGGAACTCCTCTTTCTGCCTTGCACACGCTTTTGTTGCCATCTCTTGCTTGCCAAATGCAGGAACAAACACTGGGGTTTGGCAGGGCTCAGAGCCTTGGCTTGTCAGATGGGAAAGCGGCATTCTTGGTCCTCAGCCCGGGGACAGGGCCCTGCTCCATGTCCACTGCCAGCTTCTCCAGCTGCAATTTTGCTGCCCAGCCCATGCTGAGAGCACTGTTCTTACATGTCTGGGGACGGGCAGCACCCCTGGGTGCTGGGCTGTGAATCCTGCAGGAGATCCATGGAAAGTGGGTGGGAATAGCTGGAGCAGGACCCAGAGCTACGTGAACCCCAGCATGTTGCTGTGGCTGAGCTGCACGTACAGCGGGAAGCGCAGGAGTCAGCACTGCCTTCAGAGGCTTTTCCCCAAATATGCATGATGGCAGGGGGACAGAGAAAGGCAGAGGGAGGCCATGTCAAGTCAGGCTGTTGCTGTTTTGTTTAAATAGGGCTGGTACTGCCAACAGTTGCCCCCAAGAGACTGCAGGGCTAACACTGGGGAGGGATCCTGTAACTCAGAGACAGCTGGGAGGCACCAGGCAGCTACTGCTGTTTCAGTGGCAGGCACTGGACTTTTCCTGGCATTCAGGGGAACTGGGATGGCAGCCTGGATCAGAGAGGGCAGGGCTGGACAGATGAGAGACGGCCATAGCTGCTGCCTCCTTCTCAGAAGGATGCTATGGAGCAACAGCAGAGCCTGATTTCAGAGAAGCATTTGAGGTCTTGGTGCACAATGATCACCCCAGAAACCTCCTACTCAATTTTCTGCTGTGCACAGTCCAGGCTCCTCAGTCAGCACAGGGGCTAGCTTGCTTAAACACTAGCTAAGGCAACCCACAGATGAGATCAGCCCCAGAGAGGGAAAAGGGTTTCTCATGGTGGTGGAGGGGTGAGGGAGAGGAGGGAGGGAGAAGAGGGAATTCCTGGCTGCGGTAAAGGTGGGGTCTGCTTGAAGAGAAGTTAGAGACACTGGGCTTGTGGTCATGGCATCAGGCTGGGGGAAGGAAGGGGTGGGTCAGCAGCAAACCCTGGCAGAACAAACCCCATTTACCATTCCGTGCTGGCCCAGGAATGAAGGATGCGCCAAACTAGAGCCCCCCTCTCCCCTTGCCCACCTTGTTCTGCTGCAGAGAGAAGAAAGCACTGGAGGAGCCGCCCTGGACGGAACCAGGCTGAGGGCAGGGGCTTGGTAACCAGGGGACAGGCTGGGGAAAGATAATATCTGAGACTAGGGAACGCTGATGGAGCTGATTTTCAAAGTGAGACGCTCATACATTTCCCACCTGGTTAGTGCTGGCTCAGCCCTCTGGAAAATGACACAGGTTTTCCTTGCTGTGGGGCCAGAGGGCTGTGCTGGGAGCACTGGGCTGCTCTCCCGTCCCGGCTGCAGACGGGAGGTGCTGCTGGCAGGGTCCAGAATCACTCCTTTCCCCTTTTCACAGCTGTTGCTGGTTATGAAAATGGGAATGTTCCCCAGCCAGTTCTCAGCAGGAACTGCCCTTTCCAGGGATGACCGCATGGGCTGTTTCTTCCTCTTCCCATCTCCTGATGGCAGTCACAGATTTGGGTACGTTCTAGTCTCAGCAAAGCACTGCCCTTCCCTGCTCTTCCTCCTCACACAGCACACAGCAGAGACCTGTGGCTCTGGCCTGTGAAGGAGGGATGTTTGTTCCTTGGCTTCAGATCAATAAAATTCTTGAGTCAATTCCCTTCCCGAAGCACAAAGAAAGAAATAAGAAATGCTGGGACCAGTCCTGTTGTGGGGATTTACACCCCAAGCTGTCAGTCTGTGAGTAAACCTTGTTCCTAGCACAGAGATCCTGACACCAGCCCACAGCGCAGGACGGAGATCACACCTTGCAGGAGAGCAGCACATCATGGCACCTTGAGGAAAGTCGTTATTTCTTGTCACATCTGATGCAGAGGCCAAGTGAGTGTCCACACCATGGACAAGGGAACGCTCGGCAAAGCTTAGTGAAGACAGGAAGGAGACAGCAGGGCTTATTGCTGCTGGAAGCTGTGGGTATCTAAAGCTTAGCAAGATTGGCACAGGGGTCAAGAATCTCTGTAGGCAGCAAGACTGTGCAGAAGTCACCACCAAGCACGGTTGCAGCAGGGTAGGAAACCCCAGGGTTCAGAGCTTAAGCCAATTTCTAAGAAAAAAGAGCAGAACTAGCAGGAAAGGGAAATTACTCCACGCCAGGGTACTTGCACCGTCCTTGCAGCAGCCAGCGCTGGCTACTCGGAGGACAGTGACAGCGCACAAGTGGGTGGATTCAGGCCACATCCTACCCAGCAGGTTGAGGTTTCCTCAGAAAGCCCAAATGGAGCAACTGAGCTAATTCAGAAAGAAGTTGTCTGGTTAATGCCGAGGTCAGTCTGAATAACTCCTTTCACTCTCTCTTCCACTTCTGTTGTGCGGTGAGGCAGGAAGCTGAAAACTCCCCGGCTGATTTTGGGACCCCAGGCAGAGGTCAGCGACCACCCTGGTTCTGAGTAACAGAGGAGTGTGTTAGCACTGAGCCCCCCGCGCTCAGTTCCCTCCCTGACTCCCAGCAGCACACAGTGAGAAAATTTCCTTGCTCTTTTACTTCAGAGCTCAGGGAAAATTTCTGCCATCAGCGGTGAGTTAAACAAAAAAGCTGGTAAATTCAGGAGGAAATGCTGCTTCACGCAGCAAGGTGCTAACCTTTGGAATTGCTCTGAGAGTTGGTTAAGTCAAATATGATAACTGGCTTGGAAATATCCTGATGGTTTTATGACCTTTAATAATGTCTGTACTTCTGTACCCAGACAAGGGTCACCAGACTGCTCCAAGACATGACCAAATCCCCTCAGAGGGATAAGGAAAGAATTCTCTCCCTGTCCTGTTGTGATTACCATTGCTCAGTCTCTGTAAAGCACAGGAATTACCCCAGGCCAGAGCAGCAAGGCTGGAGTGCTGAGCACACCACATGGCCTGTTCCCATGAACGCCACTTCGGGATGAGAATGATCTTGGTGTTATGGCACTTCTGGAGGTGCCGAGGTGGTGTTTTGGAAACTTTGCCTCTGAGACAGAGTACTACTCCGGAGAAAGAATTACAACGTCTGTGTCCTCAGGAGCAGATGCAGGGTTTGAGCCCCATGCTAATGTTCTCCCAGACGGTCCTGAAGAGACCCGAGAGGTTTAGATCTCTCCTCACGATGGCACTGACCTCCTGGCAAGTGAGCGAGTATGGATGTTTCTCTTCCCCTGCCAAGATGAAAACAATCCCTTTCATTTTTCTTATTTTGCTTTTACTGTGCAGGGCTGTGAAGGTTGGGCGGTGGCTCTAGGAGGGTGCTATTTCACAGTGACCTTCCCACGACCCTTGCTGAAGGGTCTCCAGGTAATGAGGGGCCCTGCTGAGAGGAGTTGTGCTCTCGTCCTTGGAAGTTCCACCACAACTTTTCCCAGGTGTAAACTGGTGCTTTGTGGGATCGGGGCTCAAACCTCCTTTGAAGCCAAGCAGCTGTAGGGACAGCCACCACCTGCCCATGACAGCAAGTCCCCCTGGTGCTCAGTTCACTGGAGCCTTCTCCCATCAGCAGGTCACCGCGAGCAGTGGATTATACCCTGGCAACAGGGACATCACAACATGCAAGCCCTGAAACTGCAACGCCTGCTCCACTACACAGCAAAATAGGTCGTGCATCAGCAAATGAAAAAGGACAGATGGTGTCTGCTAATACAGCTTAGTTTATGTCCTGCAGGATTAACTCGCTAGTTGTCGTGTCTGCAGAAAATAGGAAATGGGTGGGTCGGGTGGAGGAAACGTGTGGTGTGCCCAGCCCTGCTGTGTCTGTAGGATGCACCCGCTGGAAAGGCTGTCAGAGATGCTGTCAGGTTTTGAGATGCTGCTGAAGAGCCGCCAGTGCCTCTCTGGGGGTCTGGGCACTGGAGCTAGTGCCTCGTAACCAAGCCTTCCCGTCCAGCTCTGGTTCCAACACTCCCACTGCAAAGGTCAGCCCGGTGGGGAGAAGGATGCTGAGCCGTGCCGGGATCCCCAGCAGAGACAGGGACACCATTTGTGATCTATGAGCCAGCAACAGCTCTGCAGGAGCAGACCACAGCTTCCTGTCCTGTGCCAGCTGCAGGACAGCCTCCAGCTCAGCCTTTTGAACTCCCAAGCACCCACGTGTCTGCAGGAGTCAGACAGAAAGCTGAGGCAGAAGCCTCAGGTCTTTTCAATGCCTTCTCTGTGACACACTGTTCTCCTTTCCTGGAAACCAGGCCAGTGCCTCACTCTGTTCTTCTTGCATAAATCAAGCTCCGTGCCAGTGCTCTAGCTTCTCTGCATCTGCTCTCTGAGGGCAGAACAAACCATCCCTCAGTCCTCTGCAAACGGTCCTGCTGAAGATTTCACCTTGATCCTTGCTGCCTCGGCTGCGGCCAGGTTTGCTCACATCCTGCAAGATGATGAGCACCCCGAAAACCAGCTGCCATCAGGGGGAGAGGAGAGACCCAGCACCAGGTTCCTGCCCTGCCACGCCACCTCCGTGCCTCTCCCCTCTGAGTGCCTGGCCACCATCACCCCAGGACAGGCAGCTGCCTGCTGCTCTCAGAGGTGTTTGTCACCCCCACCTTCCCCTAGCCACAACCAGCTGTCAGAGGCACTGGGGTTTTCTCCAGTGACTAATTTGCCTGTGTTTATGCCAACACCAAACACATAATTGTCTGTTTAACAACTCGGGTGAGGAGGGAGTCTGGCTGCTTCCTCGTACTGTAGGGATCAGACCAGCACTTTCCTGATGGCAGCACCCTACCGTGCTAAACCTTCTCAGATATAAATCCCCTGTCATTAAGGACAGCAGGTCACCAGTAAGAGTGACTCGAGAGCAGGGATCATTGTTACTTCTGTCCCCAAAGCTGTACAGTGAGTGTGCAGGACAGCAGGTGTATAAAGAAATCGGAACAACCTGTGCTTTTATTCCAAAAGGAAATGCTTCTTTTGTAGAGGTGAAAAGTATGTCAGATTACTATTATGAGCAATTGCTCAATGGTCCCTACCTTTACGTCATTGCTGAAGCAGACGGCAGTTATCTCTGCGTCCCTGTTCAGGGTCTCCTTCCAACGCTCGTCTGTCAGCGGTTGGGCCGAGCCCATGGCCCTCCTGGCTGGCTGAGCCCTGGAGGAGACAGGATGGTGAGCTACGTGGGCACGCGAGCTTCCAAGTTCTTCCCCCTCAAAATCTCCCCACCTCCCACTTCTTTTATCCGCTGCTGACAAGACTTGCCATGTGTGTAGGCGGCTCCCAAGCTTACAAGACGATTCCCTGCTCCCCCCAGCTCCATCCATGGGCGCGTTCAGGATTTTGAGGAGGGGGAGCGTAGCGTTCCTCCGTCTGCAGGCCTGTTCTGCAAGGGACACGCAATGCTGTCAGAGAGCTCCACGTGGTAACTCTCTCCCAGGATTTCACATGACAGCATCTTCCCCAGAAAGTCACAGCGGGGAGTGGAAGATTGCTGTGCTGTGCATGTGGGTGTTAGGAGGGAGCAGAGTGGGATGGGGAGATGGAGGGGAGAGGAGGTGTAACCACAGAGTAAACCAGAACAATCCTCTTGGAAGAGCCTTGAATTTCTGATCCCAGGGCTCTCATCTCCTGCCTTTTGCTCTTCATTTAAAAGAATGTCAATCCTTGTTAAGTCCAGCAGAGAAAAAGGGAGTCAAGCAGAATCATCTCGTCCTTCCCTGAACACATCTCAGGGGACCACGAGAGGCAAACAGAACATGAACTAACTAGATCAACCCAGAAAGTGCGTGCACACTGGGGAGAGCGCTCCCCAGCCACTGGTGTCTTCCCTGGAGAGACATAAACGGCCATTAATGACATCTCCATCTAAGAAATCATCAGAGTGCATGTCATCACGAACCAGTGCTTCCCTGGGGCCCTGGTGGAAAATGACCCCAATGAGCTGCAGTTCTTGAATACACAGCTGCTACCTTGTGAATGCAAAGCGTCCCTCGCCAGAGATCTCAAAGCTCTCAGGGTTAAGCTTCACTGAACCCCTCTGACAGACCACGACTGCCATCCCTGCTCTGCACACAGGGGCCCCAAGAGGAGTAGGGAGGCCCACAAGCTCCTGGCACGATTCTTCAGGGCAGCGAGCTGGGACAAGATCCCTCACTGCACCTCTGAGAGGTTCAAAACCACCTTTGTGCTACTTGGATCTGTCCGGCCCTCTCACCTTCGTCTAGATGCTGCAATTAGAGCAACCTCTCCGGTTTGTCTGCAAAGTGTCACAGCACGTCCCTGGCTGTGCCCCGGGGTGGGCCCTCAGGAGACAGACCCTTGAAACTGTCTCCTGCATTTTGGCATGGGTGAATCCTGAGGCACCTGGATCCCTTTAACAGCCCTGGCTGTCCCACCCGAGCGGGACCAAAGGTCTCAGCCTGCCCAGTGAGACTGGAGCTGAGTCACTCCAGGGTGCCCCTGCCCTGTCCAGCCACAAGGAAGAATTCCTGGTGCAAAGCTGCTCCCCTCCTTCCTCCATTTCATTGTGTCTGGGGCTATGTCAGAAAGCAGCAACATGAGCTGGATTTTCTCTAAGCTCCACCTGCCCAGAAGCGCAGCCTGCGACCCAAGAATAACCACCCATCCCTGTCTGGGTAAAGAGGGAGAAGCCCCCAGGAGACCCATGTACTTCTCCAGAAAACAGCCTGTTCCAGGGAGCGGTTCACACCTCGGTGCCAGAACGACCCAGAGCTTCCAGGCAGACTGAATCTTCGTGGGTCCCGAAATAGCTGTTTCAACATCCCCCTGCGGGCCAGGGCCGAGCACCAGGCAGTTACTTACCATACCTGTGCCATCTTGAGGGAAGGGGAGGTGGGCAAGGGGGACGTGGTAGGGCCTGGAGTTTCTATTTTATCGGCTGCAAACCAAAGCTGGTGCGCCTGCCTGCCAGCGCCCCACCGCAGCAATATTCCCAGCCACGGCACACCCCAGCCCCTCCATGCAAATACTCGCAGTCTGAGAGCCGAGTTTCGCAATCCCTTCCCGGCAGCCAGCCTCTGCTTTCACTCTCTGAATTGCGAAGGGGAGTTTTCATTACATCACCAGAGGCTCTTCCTCCTCGAAGCCAGCGACAGAGCTGTCACTCTGCTCCGTGGGGGTTTTTGGGGTGTGGGTGGCTGGGGTATTTCTCTGGAAAGTAGCCCTGTGCCTCCCGAAAGCAGGTTCAGCCCAGCCCAGCCTGCCCGGCTGCTCGGTCCAGGCTGGGCACGGCACCGAGCAGTGCGGGTTGGCTCCAGCTGGAGCCAGGACAAAGCGTGCCCCACACCGCTGCTGGAAGCCTTCCTGGGAGATACAGCATTTTCAGGCGCCTTTAAAAGTTGCCTGTGCCAAATCCTGCTCTGATTTAAGCAGCGGGGTCGGAAGTCAGCAGTCTTCCAGCTTTCTGCCAGCGTAAGCAAGAGCAAATTTGCTTATCAGAGCTGGGATTTGCGGAGCCGTTCACTGAAGCGTTTGAATTCTCCTCCTATTTTTTTTTTCTTTTTGTTTATCTTTTCAAATATCCCCCAGTTGAACAGTCAGTCTGGTGACGGTTTCCCTGCAGCTCCAGGGAGGGGCTGATCTGATCTCACTCCCAATCCGGTGACTTTCCAACCAGCCTCCTTCCTCCCCTCCCTGGCAGCCTGCTTCCCAGCCCTCTCCTTCCCAGCCCCAGGTCCTGGCTGGGTTTGTTTTTTTTCCAGTTTGAATCAAAACAAACTACTGGGTTCAAACTGCTCCCTAGTAAGGAACATGCTGAGCAGGAACCTCTGCTCCTGGCAAGGGCTATGGAAACTCGCCATGAGAAACACCTCGGCCACAGAGAACTTGTTTTCAAGTAGATGGTCTATCTGGACCACAGCAGGGTCAGGACAATCAGAAGTCTGTCTCTGAGCTCCATAAAAGTACTGAATTCCCTTAAACATATAAAGACTGGCAAGAGGTCTGCGCAGCTCAGAGGCAGGGAAGATGGCTCTGAAGGCAGCGTGAGCCCCTCGGATTTACCCTGGCCTCCCCCAGCCCTGTTTGTATCGTGATTCCTCACACAAGGGAACGAAGAGTCTGTTTCCGCCCCATCAGCACGTTGGTAGCTGATGCCTTTCCCAGGGACTGCAGATGGTTTTGCTCTGTGTCTCTCTGTTAGTGTCTGCACTACTGGTAATTCAGGCCTGTCTCACATCAGCTTTTGAGGTGAAACCTTCCCACAATTACAGACTGCGCTCTTGCGCTGCAAAGGACGTAGGGCTGAGCTGTCAGAGCGCTGTCTGGGAGATCCGTCCCACACATAAGCCGTGTTAAAGTTTCTCTATTTCAGTCAGGGGTGTGATTTTTCTAGTGAAATCATCAAACCAAGACAGTCTCTGCCACAGATGGGCAGTGACAGCCATTTAAAGGTGCCTAACACCCAGCCCATCTCAGACAGGAACAGCTAATTTCAATATAATCTTGTTTTACACCAGCACAACTCCTTCTTTTCTTGGGCCTTCCTTTCCCACTAGGGAAATGGGGAGAGGATCCTTTCATCTGCCAGCGTGCTCCAGGAGCTTCACATCAGAAGTGTCAGAGAAATGCTAAGCGTTTCCATGCCTGCCCATGACCTGCCCGGGACCGCAGCCCAGTGACTCGCACTGCTCAGGGGCACTGCGCTCCACAGACATCCCCGTGCCATCTCGGGCTCTCTCGGAGCAGAATTGTTTGGCTCCCTTGCTAAATTAGCTCGCTAATAACAGGAATCTTGATCCCAGGCAGGAATTTAACACTCTGAGGCCAGTCCCAAGTGCGGTCCAAAACTTCTAGCTGGGCCAAAGCCATGTGCATCACAGCAGGAATGCCAGAGCGCAGCAGAGGTGACAGGGAGCTGACAAATACCTGGGGATCATAAGCTCTAGGGAAGGATTTGGGTGCAGCAGGCATCTGGGGATCTATGGCAGGCACAGAATTAATGAAGCACAGGGATGGTAACAGGAGAGCTGAAGGTATTAGGAGAGGAGGAAGCTTCATTTGTGTGCTCTTATGCAGGTGATTTACTCCCTCTGTGCTTTCATTCACCCGCCCATCAAATGAGGAAGCGTCATCATTATCTCCGCTGCACAGACAGGCACGGGGGCTTTGCCTACAGCAAGTCAGGCAGCGCGAGCACTGAAACCCAGGTGCTTTCAGCTGTCAGCCTGGGTTCAGTGCGCTAAACCTTGTTCTCCATCCCAGGGGCACTGAACAGGGCCTTCCGCAGCTGGGAAGAAGCCTGGTAATAATTATGCAAATAGGGTTTGCTGAGAGAAATGATTTCAGGAATGGCAGTACCTGGGAGACAGTGATGAAGCCACACTTGTCACATGAATAACTACAGCCTGTCCAGTCAGGAGCTGACAGGCTGCAGGGAAAGCAGCCCCTTCTGTGCCGATTTAACAGGCACTTCATAGACACAGCAGATCTTTCTGCTTCTCCTCCCCTGCATAGTAAGAGGCAGCGTCCTTCCCGTTAACTTACCTGTGCTTGGACGGGAGACGAGGCTGGCAGAGCCCTGTGGGCACGGGGGAACCCTGGAAGGCAACAGAGGCTTTATAAATTTCTGCCTGATTGCAGCAAGAACGTGGGTTGTAGTTTCAGTGCCTCTGGATCAAAGAGGCTCAGCCCTGTGCCCGGGGAGGAGCGGCCGGGTGAGTGAATCTCCACATGACTCTGTAAATATGACAGAGCAGGGACGAGCTGCCCCAGCAGGGCCAAGGCATTCAGAGGGGCTCCTGTGGTTACAGACCCCCCCTCTCCAACAAGAGACGCGTTAAAAAGCAAGCTGCCCGGGGGCACAGCCCTCCACCCGCCCCAGGGGAGCGCCGGGCCCCTTCACAACCCACCGTCAGCGCCAGGCCCGGGACGGGGTGGGGGGGGAGGCATGGGCGAGGCCCGCGGGCCGCGATGGCCCACGGCCGGGCGGGCAGCTGAGGAGGGGAACCGGGCTGCGGAGAGAGGGGCTGCCCCACGCCGCCGGGGTCCTCCGGGGCCGCCTGAGCCAGCGCCTCACCGGGGCCCGGGATAGGGACGGCCACCGCCTCACCGGGGATGAGGGCCCGCCTGAGGGCGCTGCCCGCAACTAAAATGGCGGCGGCGGGGGCG
>Ga0065711_1006405_pt1 | contig 23284 bp, 10 predicted proteins | sample Hoacrofraction12_FD_59098 | JGI IMG/M metagenome (GOLD analysis project Ga0065711, IMG submission 59098) | Hoatzin crop microbial communities from Cojedes, Venezuela - Epithelial fraction 12 v2 (version 2) | ecosystem: Host-associated > Birds > Digestive system > Esophagus > Crop | place...
AATATCAACAATGAAGTATATTTTCTGCCTAGTATTTAATAACTGTTGTTCCATGCATTTGGAATAACTCAGTGGATTGCTTTCTTGCGTACAGTATCTACATATCTTACTTTTTCTTCACATTATAATGTACTGACAGCAATTGCTCTTTCTAAGGGTCATTTATAACTTGTGATTCATTCACAGACAGATACACCAAAACATTCAATACATCTGCTACTGGAAGAAAGCAATTATACCTTAAGTCCAAAAAATCATCTTAACAGTGTAGCACAGATGACACTGAGTAATGTAGTTTTGATATAAGAAAGCTCACAGAATTTTCAATTTTAAAGAAATAGGACTATAAATATTTTAGCAGGAGGTTTCATAATGTATATGCACCACACATGTACACAACACAATACTAAATATCCAAAACAAGCTATGTTAAGTATAAAATACTTTCTTTGGTCTCTTTCCGGGTCAAATGGCAGTGAATGCTCAGGACAATGAAGATCACGTTCCTCTGCATTTCTGCTGTCGATTTGGACACCATGAAATTGTAAAGTTCTTACTCCAGAGCAGCTTCGAAGTTCAGCCCCATGTGGTGAATATCTATGGAGACACACCTTTACATCTGTGAGTCACGTGGAGAAACTCTCTTTTACATGGTTTGGGCCTAATTAGAAAGCTGCTGTTGTTAACAACTCTTTACTGACTTCATCTTCAGTGCGTGTTACAATGGAAAGTTTGAAGTTGTCAAGGAAATAATTCAGCTCTCAGGAACAGAAAGTCTCACTAAAGAAAATATATTCAGTGAAACGGCTTTCCACAGGTGAGATGTTTAAATGCCATTATAAGTAGAATTCCACTTAGACATGCATGCAGTACAACACCTGAAGTTACAGATGTCTCACCCACAGCTGGACGGGGAGCAAAGCAAGCAGTGAGCTCGACATGGATGGTAAGCTTATATCTTGAGATACAAGAGAGGACACGAAGTGAGAGGTAGAACCAGACAGTGAAAGGGGAGAGAGAGAGCAAGCAAGAGGGAGGAAGGTAGGCAGGGCACCAGGCTCATCAACATCTGGGTGAACAACGATTTCTCTTTCTGTCCAGTGGTGAAGCTGAGCTTACAGCCTCTTCTGCCCAGAAACCTGCTGGGGTCTAGATATTCTAAATTAGAAATGAGGTGGCAGAACACAGTTTGGTCATGATGCTGTAAGTTTGTAAAGTTATTGAAGCGCCACTTTGCAAAACAGACTGTATTAATTTTGCATAGCTGTGGAAAATGATTTTATGCAACAATAATTAAAATGTTTCTGAAACAATAGAAATGAACATGCTTTGCTGGATTAATCATGCATTTGCACATTTCTAAGGATCCTTTATTCTATTACTACACTTCTGTCTCTGTGTAATTTTTAAAAACTTTTTGGCTACTCAAAGTATTTGTCCTTTTATGGACTATAGCATTCATTTTTCCCTGTAATTTTGCAGCGCTTGCACCTATGGAAAGAACATAGAACTTGTAAAATTTCTTCTTGACCAGAATGTTGTAAGCATCAATCACCAGGGAAGAGATGGCCACACAGGTAATGTCATCATCCTTACTGTGTGTAAGCGCGTATGCCAGCACCAAAAAATCAGTCAGGATTTCCAGGGTGATTCCCATGGTAATTCAGTGATCAACATCCAATTACCTTTCAGACAGAGCTCCACTTTTTTGAAATATATTTGCAGGCAGGCAAAGAAGTGATAAGAGTTTAGTGAGGATGTGTCAGGCTCTGTAGCTTGTATATGAGTAACAAAACCTGATGCAAACTGATTGTCTCAGAGTTAGGCTTCTAAATAGTTTTAAGAATTGGGCCCGAGCAGTGTTCTGCTAGGGACTGGGCATATAGGATATAGTGTCTGAAGGGCTGCACACCTCCGTATCCCTACCACGGGCAAGGAAAAAAAGCACCTTCTTTGTTTTTACTTGCTTTTTCTCACGTACAAAGTTGTTAAATGTGATTTGCAGGTGGCAGAGTAAATGCTGACAGGCTGTATAGCAGGCAATAGGTTGTTTCTTGCAGCATTAATATTTTATTTTCACCTATTGCCTCAGGTATTGTTTTTTTAAATTTATTCCTTTACCGAGGAAATCAATTTGCACTTTATAGTTGTTGCTGCAAGTCCTGTTATGATGTTCTGAAAGTTGTGCTTACGATGTTTCTCTGATGTTCTAGGATTACACTGTGCTTGCTACCATGGTCATATTCGACTTGTACAGTTTTTACTGGATAATGGAGCTGATATGAATCTGGTAGCTTGTGATCCCAGCAGGTCCAGTGGAGAAAAGGATGAGCAGACCTGTTTGATGTGGGCTTATGAGAAAGGTATTTCAATTTTGTAGTTTCTGCCAGAAAATCCATAGAAACACTACAGGAAGGAGAGAACAATGCAGGAAGGAGAAAATACTACAGAATAACCCCGCAGTCCCTGTAGACTCAGAGCTCTCACCATCTGCTTTCCAGTTTCTGGCATGAAGGGTTATAAAAACCGACCCTTTATCTTCTCAGGTACTCTGTTAAACATCAGCTTTATTCAACAGAAACTCAAGTACAGGAATATTTATGTGCTGCTAAAATAGAAAACATACAGCCTGTTCAGAAAAGGCTGTTTCTGCCTCTGGTATCTGCATGAGTTCTAATTTTATTACTGAAGGAGGCATTACAAGGAGCAATGAATCAGAGTCAGTAATCTTAAATTCTTGCAAATGTGGATCAAAGCAAGGCATATACCATGTTTCATGTCCTATGTGTACAGCAACATCTCGGTTTTCTGTCCTGTTCTTGACTTCATGACTTCTGGGACCTCCCCCCCAGCTCCAAAAGCATTGCAGTACCGTTTACTATGAGAACGACTGTAATATAGTAAAGCTATATATTTCAAAGGCCTTTCAAAAACCTGGTATTAGCAAAATACTCTGTATGAAATTACTGAGGGAAAATTCATCTTTGAAAGGTTTGGAGAAGAATTTTGAATATTGCCAAGCAGATCTTCGTGCATCAGACGTCTGGTAGAGTCAGCACATTGTGCATACACCGGTCTCTTCTGGTTCCTTGCAAAGGAGGACAAGGAGCATAGCAACTGTCTACAGCAATGTCGTGTGCAAATATTGTCTGGTTTGGGACACCGAAACTGAAATATTTTCAGGCACTGGTTTTCCTTGTAAGGCCCATTGAAGACTGTTGTCAACTTCCATTTTAGGATTTCTGTAGCAGGGTTTCATTTGCCATATATCACATTTTAGGATTAGGTGGACTGGCAAAAATAACATGCTTGTTCTTATTGGCAAGTATTTCCTTATATTTCTGTAGTTAAAAGTCACAATATGTTTCAGATTAGTGCCACTGTATCTTTGTTTACATGTTTTATAGGAGCATTATATTTTTTTTTTAAATCTGCTGAATTTGTATAAATCAATTAAAAAAAAAACCCTATTGCATTTGCCTGCAAATCTTGATATTTCCTCATTCTTTCTTAGGTCATGATGCCATCGTGACCCTTCTGAAGCATTATAAGAGACCTCAAGATGAATCGCCCTGTAATGAATACTCACAACCTGGAGGAGGTATGGTCTGAGAAATCACTTTCTTCTGTAACTTCAGGGTCTGATCCAAAGACCACTGAAGTCTCTGGGAGTGTTCCACTGATGTCAGGGAGCTTTGGATCAGTTCTGTCTGGCGCAAAGAAAATTAGTGTAATGAGAATGCTGTTTTCCTGGTACCCTCTATTTCTGTCAAAAGCCTTCCTTTATCTTGAAATAGAGTTGTCACTTCACATTAGTCACTAGGAAGAAAAGCTAAAAGCTGTGAGATGAAGATCAATCCCTAGTAATCATTGCTCTTACCTTTCTACATCCTTAGTAAGTTGTTTAGCCATTCTGTTTGTATTGTTTAGCTCTGATGTTTCTTTGATTGCTGACATTCAGTATATTTCTATACTCAGTCCCCTTCATATTTTTTAATATCTTTGGATATCTAATTGCCCCTTGAGAAGAATTAATTACCCTTTTTGCTACAAAAATCCTCATTTGTTTTGGCAGCTAAGTGACAAGTGCCAAGAAGAATGCTAACACAAGCAGTTAGATAAACAAAACATTTTGCAATGTGCTGGGAGCGCTGCCTGCAGAGAGGGTGGGTACATTACAGGTTGTGGCTGGTCCGGGTCGTGGACCCCTCCTGCTGTGGAAACGGGAGGAACGCTGCAGTCAGCAGCAGCACCAAGCTGCTTCCGACATGGTTTGACCTGTTCCAGGTTTAGGTTTATTGTAGCTCAACTCTGTGCAACTCTTTAGGCTGCTAACTTTTGTTGTATTGGAAATTTATGTTGGCAAGCAATTAACATACCCAGAGAGAATTTCTTCATGCTGATTGTTAAAACAACTCAGCTCCCACTTAAGCAGAAAAACAAGAGATGACCTTTCTATGGAGAAAGCTGAGGTCTTTTGGAAAATCTAGTTAGTGAACTAAGTGCAGTATGCTCACAGCCCAGTTGTCAGAATTTGTGAATCTGATCAGAGTTCCTTTACCAAATCCAGCTGATACAAAAGGCTACACTGGCCTCTTTAACACCAGTGAAAGTCAGTATCGTTCTAGAGAGGTTAGTGAAGCTAGATACAAATTACTTTCAAGAACACAGCAATATAACATCACAATCATATGTGCTTAGGTGTGTTTTCACATCTTTATTTTTTGTTCTTTAAGCAACCATTGCCTCATTAATTTATCAGTACAGATACTTGCACTGTCTGAATTCCGTAAAACTCATTCTGTTCTTTTATTTCAGATGGTTCCTATGTGTCAGTTCCATCCCCTCTAGGAAAGATCAAAAACATGACTAAAGGTATGCTCAACGGCAAGGGAAATGTTGAACTTTTATGAGTTTTTATGCAAGGTGTTTGTCCACCTAAACATACTAGACAAGATTCATTATTCCTGGAATTTTCTTTCTTCATAAATGTAATGATGTGCATAAGCAGGAGCTATTTTTCCATAGAATAATTTTAGAAACAATACACTTAGCTTTGTTGCTCAACATCATGATAATTCCTGTATTTATCTCCTTTTCATTTCCTTTAAAAATATATTTACTTTTATTTCTTTGGAGAAAAGGATGTGATTCTGAATTAGTACTAATCAAATACACACATATCCATGAATGCAAACAAATATTGTATGGAGTTCCACTGTAAGATGCCTGGATTATCATTACAAGAAAAATTCTATCCAAAAATAATTCGTGTTAATCTGAAACACATATAGATAAAACATTCAGATGAATATTTGTACTTTAAAATATTTCATTTTTTGTGGTGCTTTCAATTTTCCACTTCAAATATTCATGCTGGATATAACCAAATCCTTACATTCTTTACATAGCAGCATTGAAAAGTTGTGGTTACAAATATTTTTATAAACTTAATAGTAATAAACAAAAAAAATCAACAAGGTAGCAATGTTTGCTAATTATATTAAGTTGCAAGATTTAGGTTCCACATGTCACTGAAGAGTTAGATCTGGAAGAACGTCCCCTGCATTAGTAACGAGCACTAGCTGTACAGAAAAAAAGGGACTAATTCTCCATATAAAGGATTTTATGCAACCATCATATGGTACAGGCAGAATATGCTCACGGGACGGTGTTCATCAGTGATAAGGTTTTAAAGCCAAGAAAGCCCAAGGTAACTGTAGTATTGCAAGTACTTGTCTGTTATAGGGGTTTACTATGGTTACTGAAAGAAAGGCGAATAGAGTTACCAGTCACCCAATTCACTGAAGGAAGATGAGCTTTTACTGGGCAACGGTTTTGTGACGTTGAATGCTTGTATTCTGTCTCTTCCTATAAGCAGGAGAAGTGTTTTCTTTTGCAGAGAAGGCAGATGTTCTTCTCCTCCGTGCTGGTTTGCCATCACATTTCCATCTTCAGCTCTCTGAAATAGAGTTCCATGAGATTATTGGCTCAGGTACCAGAAATAAAAATGCATCCATTTTAAATGTCTGATGTTCATAATAAATATCCTTGTGGCTATTTATTTTAAATCATTTTAGGATCTTTTGGAAAGGTATATAAGGGACGATGCAGAAACAAAATTGTCGCAATCAAACGGTAAGTTTATCAGACTTTTCCATCTTTTTTGTTTAATGACCTAGTTTTAAGTATTAAAAAAAAAACCATATTTTATTCTATTTTTGCCTTACTGTTTTCTCTCATGTAAATCCTAAGCTATTGAGCCAATACCTACTGCTCCAAATCTGACGTGGACATGTTCTGCTGTGAAGTTTCCATTCTCTGCTGACTGAATCATCCGTGTGTCATCCAGTTTGTGGGAGCTTGCTTAGATGACCCAAGTCAGTTTGCTATAGTCACTCAGTATATTTCTGGAGGATCGCTCTTCTCCCTGCTTCATGAACAGAAGAGGTATTCTGCTTGTTCTCTGCTTGGGCTTGTGATACAGAATCTGGAAGAGTAGTAGATTATGCTGATCTAAATAATGTTCATTTCAGTATAAAACAGTAGAAAAAATTTAGCTTTGTTTCAGATTATTTGGTATGCAAGGGAAATTAATAAGTAATTGTTATTTAGTTGTCATTTTACATAATACACATTTACATTACATAGATTATATATCATTATTTTGTATTTAAAACAATTTTAAAGGTTCTATGATTTCTAGATAAGAATAATTTACAGAAAATTTTTGCCCGTTCATTAACTTTGAGTATTTTTTTTCAAAATATAGAACTCTCGATCTGCAATCTAAATTAATCATTGCTGTAGATGTTGCCAAAGGCATGGAGTACCTCCACAATCTCACACAACCAATCATACATCGTGATTTGAACAGGTGAGTTTCTTTATCCTAAAAGTTCAGGAAATGCGAAGCCATATACAAGCCATATGCCACGTGAGACAGTGATGATCTGCAGTCTCACCTGTACTTGCAGACTCTCCTAGCTGTGTGGGGTATCATTAGTACTGCAGGAAGGTCCATTAGCTTGGAGGAAGGTCTGTTTGCGTCAGCTGGGCTGAGGAATTGGGGCACGATGCGTTCACATTCACTGGAGGCTTTAATATATTTTAGTTGAATGACTTGACAGATGGCAGTCAACTTCATGCTTATAATCATTTCACTGACAGATATATTATCTGACATTCACAAAATAGTTATGCCCTGTTTGCATGCATTAGTCCTGTGGGACAGCCTTTTTACAATTTGTGCTATGTAGCGCATTTCCCCAGTGTAATTTTTTGAATCCAAAACATTCATTAATTCATTTTACCTCCTTTTGCCCCTCTCAGAATGAAGTGCCTGATATAAACTAGTCACTAGTCCCCCTAAGGTCAATGCAGAAGTACAAAAATACTTCCAGAAGGCAATCCCTCCCGTTTGTTTTAGGTGCCTGTCTTGAAAAGGGGAGCACCTTGGATGAGCCTGTGCTTGTCACGGGGAGGGGAGCAGCCATCTGGTTTAGACTAAGTGCCTAATGCTGACACTTACAGGGGTACAGTAGCTAAATCCCAGCCCGGGAGCCAGCTGACAGTGCCACTGGCAAAGAGGTAGGAGAGAGTCTACATGATCCGGTTATCCAGAATTCCTTCCGGAAATGAATGAAACTGGATTGAAGAAAACTCAGAGTTTTTATACAAACCACTATGAGTCACATTTGCTGAACTGTAATTGTCATTGAAGGACGCAACTGCTAAAATCCACTATTTGCTCACATTTGGCCCACCAATGTTCAGTGTTTATTAGAGGCAGGAAACATCTCTACTGAGCAAAATTTTCTAGTATTATGTCCATCAGAAATCACTCAGACTAGCCATTCTGCACTAACTTCTACTTTGGAAGGGGACTAACCAAAGTTACCTGTAGGCATATTTAAAGAAGAGCAACCAGGCACAGAAAGTTAGCGCTGCATAGCTGTTGCACTGTTTAGCCACAGTAGTTTGCTTGGAAACGGCTTCTTCATAGATACAAGCACTGTGAGAAAGCTGCTACAAAAATAATTCTTTAAACTAGGATGAATCAAGTTACAAAATGTGTTTTCTTCAGTGTCAGACATACACCTCTTCGTTTTCCACTAGCTTAACTACTTGTTTTTTTAAAAAAAATCACAGAAACGTTCATTTTGTTTATGTCTCAAGTGACCAGCCCTATAGAGTTGTGGTGATACAATAAACAACATTTTCCCACATCTTGCGGTAAGTTTTCATTTCTTAGTGACACTGATAGCTGCAGTGAAAGATTCCTTGTGAAAAACACTCTTTTGGAAAAAGGAGCTGGATTTTTCCCTCTGAGTAAAGAAATAAACTAATCATGAGACTATGCCCAGTTCAGGGTTCTGGTATGAAATTCTGAAAAAAAATGAGGCAGTGGCAGTTTTCTGGATGTTGTTGTTGGCACCTCCAAGAGAACAGCATGTCTTGCACACGTGAAAGGCTCTGCCTAACACCGAGAGCTCTACAAAGGACGACCATGAAGGGAGCGACTTCAAATGTAGTATTTGTCCTTTATAAGTGGAAGGCTTCTTGCGATTTGAGGCAGAACATGGAGGGTGTGTGTATATAAGATCAGTCACAGGGGTGCAAGCTGAATCCCGCTGACCTCAGTGTCCTGTCGCTGGCAGTGGCTTATAGTGACAAACCGGAGACCCAGGCATGCATATAATGGCAGTGTCTTGAATTCTCTTTCAGTTCCCAAGAACTCTGGGCTCAACAGGGTATTTTCAGAAATGAGTGCCTGCTCTTGAAGCCACATTTTTTAAATGAAAGAATAACTCTATTTGTGGTTACAAAAGAAAAAATATCCCTGCAGATTGAAGAAGAAAATCAGATCACTGATGCAAAAGAAAGTGCACATTTCTTTATTTTAGTCTGAAAAATGCAGTCTCCAAACCATATTACTTCAAGCCAGTCTTCTGGGATTTATGTGCCCTAGGTTTGCAATACTGGCACAATTTCTGCTTTATACTCTGACTGCAAAAATTTTAGCACGCTTTGCTTTACTCGTCTGCTCCAATGTAGGAGTGCATCCATCTGCTCATACTAAAACTGCTACAAGCGTATAAAAATGGCTACTGTTAACCATTGTCAATTACACACCCAATTACTTTATTTAAATGGGCAGATATGGTATTTCTGTATGATTGTGATAAATGTATGCTGCTCAGAAGGGTATTGCTGGTGTGTTAGATATATCCGTGTATATTGACTATATGGGGGCTTAATCTAAGTATATTAAGATAAGCCGTATTCTGCTATTTTACTATAGCAGAGCTACATAAAATTTGTATGTCGAAGTGTATTTTAAATGCACTTTGGATTGACTAAATGCTTTCAAAAAACATGTCATTTATCAAAATTCTTTTAGCCTGAGAAAGCCTGGGCCCACATTTCAGAGGCCTTTGAAATGCTTCATTTTGACATTTAAAATTGTTTTTTCTATTATTATATTATGATATATTATTATATTATAATTATAATATATTATAATATATTATGCATATTTCATTAAAGGACGGTGAAATACCAAACTGTATTGAATTGTGAGATTTTAGATGAAAATGCCTCCTTTTGCTAGAGACAAAATGTGATTTTTGGTTCTGCTAGCCCTTTGATGCAGAAGGCATATTATTCAAACTGGGGATGGTTGGACTTTCCTCTCACGCAGCATAGCTGTGCACTGCTTTGAACAAACAGCTTTCTCTCCTTGACTGTCATCTCTTTTGCTTTTACAAGGCATCCCTTGCAAATCCTGAGTCTTGGGATGGACATGCAGTTCTTCAATTTTGCCACAAGTCAGGATGCTAACAGTTTCCAACTAGGTACCTTTACTCTTTCAGCAAATGGATCTTAACCCGCCTTGAATGACAAGGTCTGGATTTAGAGCAAAGAGAAACTGTTGATGTAACAAGCTTTCAGTACATTAAATTGTGAGGAAAACCTTGGCACTGGACAGAGCTTTTCTACATTAATCTTTCTCAAAAAAAATTAATAGCTGTTGATAACAGCAATATGCCTCCACCAGTTCTAGAGGCTTTTGGAAATGTTACAGGAAAAAAGCTGTTTAGGCCAGACCTTATTCATGAGCGTCCAGTTTTTGAAGTATAATGTGGATTTGCTGTGCAGAAAGCAATCTGGATCTCAACCTAAAAAAAAGGCTGGAAGAATGTCTTCTTGCCACCCTATTTTTCTTTTTCCATGATTGTACTTGCCTCGTTTCTCCCTTGCATACCATCCACGTCCACCACCTCTTGTCCTTCTCCTTACAGTCAGGGTTCCCTTCTCCTCATGCCACTGGCTCTGACCTCAGCATCCTCTGCTGTCTCCCGGAGTCTCCTTGACATGCCTGCATTGCTTCACTGCTGCCTTTCGGGCCACCAAAGCATGGAGCTCAGAGGGGATGCTGCAGCTCTTGCCTCAGTTGTGGTGCCAGCCAAGAGCCCTGTGTCTGAATGCTGCAGTCTGTGTAACTGCTTCAGGGCAGCAAAGATCCAAACCTTATGCATGGTTCAGCTTTACGCCTTGTCACTATGGGCTGCTAGAAAAACAGTTCTGCACTGAAGGATTTTAAATAATGCTTTCCACAAAAGAAAACTCAAAACAGTATCTCACTAGAGAGCCAAAAAGCGTATCATCGCTTCGCAGAACTTTTACTAGATAATATTTGTAAGGGTCAGAAGATAATTTGCTGTAAGGAGATCCGTGTGGTTGATGTGTGGTGCTGAGAGTAGCTTAACTTCCAAAACTTTTTAGTGCGAGAGCAGAAGTCATGTTTTCAACATGAGTCCCAGTCATCCCACAGGCACAATTACTACATGAAAATCTTTACGACGACTAAAGAGAAAGACCAAGAGTGAAATTCTGACCCTTTTGTGTTAAGTTTTGCCAGTGGCTTCACAGGAGCCTTACATTTTCTACCTTAAATTTTCACATAGCTTGTAACCCTCTTTGTGAGCTCTGAAGTCTAATGCATTGCACATAATGCATTAAATAAATCTGCAATATGGCTTGACAGAACAGAGAAGAAAATTAATCTTACATGTCTCTACCCTGGAAAAGGGGTTATCCTTCCATTTTGAGAATAATTGGGAGGTTTATTTTGCTTTCCAGTTCTGGAAAAAGAGGTTCTGACAGCTATCAGCAATGGTGACATGTATCAGCCTATTACTACTTACACTGTGGTGAGGGATTGTAGCCGCAATGATTATAGCACTTTAATAAAAAGGAGACCATTTTAGTATCAATTTAATTTAAGCCATAACAGCTGAACATGGTTGGACCAAGCCTTTGAGCGACTAACATTCATTTGATGGCTCTAACTATCTGTAAAAGTTTCTGAGAGCTGGCTTAGTGAGAAAGATGAAAGAGAGGGTGGAAGCCTGGTGGTAATGGGGATGGTGTCTGCAACTCCTCTTTGTTATAAAGTGCCTTATGAAATCTTAAAATAGCAGTTGCCTTTCATTAAATGCACAGTGTGTTAAGGTAGCAGGATCTTTTGATGGCCCCGTTCCCTGGGAAAGGCACAGGCACTGAATGCACTTTGCCTCTCGCCTGCCCTGAGAGGGAGAAGTCCTTGCATCTGGCGGGCCCGCAGAACTACTTGCTTTTGTAAAAGCCAGGATGATTACACACTTCTGATTCTTTTCTCGTTTTTTTCCTTCCGTGGTTTCATGAAGAGAATGATGCTTGGTCTCACCATTTCAAACTGTGTGTGGCCTTAACAGAAGACAATTAATTTCTGATTCTGCTGAACTCATTATTAACCTCCTGTCAGATCGAATCAGATCAGATTTATCTTGCTGCATTTCTCAGAACAGAGGCTTAAGATTTCCTTTCTCATCTGTGGTTTTCAAATTTCCAAGTGCCATTGAGGCAATAATAGCATTTTTTAGCTGTACCTGCCAAGCCTTATATCTGTGGCTTATTTTTTTCTACTTTAGAAAAGAAAAATTAGTAACTGTAGTGTTCACTCATGGTACCAGACTGACAAAACCTTTCTGGAGACTGCCTCCTGCTTTCAGACATGTCCATATGCTCAGCACCAAGGCAGGCATTTTGGCATTCTTTTGTCAGAAAGACTTACGCATGTCATGTGTAGAAAGGGTCTGTTTACGAATTTTTTGTCTTCTCAGAAAAAACCCATCAGCCCAGGTCTTCACTATGTGTATCGTCAAGTTGGGTTTATTCAAGGTCTATACAATCCTTGAGTACACTGAAGTTGAAGCTAGGGCTCAATACATTCTATTCACATTGAGAAATGGTGATAATTTCTGTCCATACTGAAAGAGGTCAAATCTGAACCAAGACCACAGACAAGTCTGTAGTTTTGTATGACTCGCATGCCTACATTCAACCCAGGGTACAGCCTTCAAGAGTCTCTCTAGTTTAGCCTTGTGTTTGATTAATATTTTCATTTGACTTGTGGTGGGGGTCTCAAAACAATTCCACATGTCATACTCAAATCACTTAAATATTTTGATGGAAAGTATATATGGGAGCTAAAATCAGATTAAACTAAAAGAGTCATGGCTACATTGTATGAACCCACTACACTTTTATGATTAAATTTATCATCTCAAGGTTTGGGTTTAAATGAAGCTACAAATCTTGAAGACAGTGATTGGTGGGAGTCCTGGTTGGGAGAGCTTAATTTTTTTCTGTCTTAAAAACTATTATCTGCTGAAATTTGTGTTCCTCACTTGACTGCTCTTGCTCGTATCCACAGCTCTAATATGGGCAAGTTATGCTTTTTTGTTGAGACCATCAATATTGCTTTCCTTTTCACTTCATCATGTAAGCCATTGCCAACTTTTTCATTTCCCTTTTTTCATATACTTTTCACTCTCCGGAATTTACTTGGATCAGTCAACATTTTGATAAATATGTTGTAAGCATTATTGTGTCCACATTCATACGCTTTTATGTTGTACTTTGCTCAGCCCTTCAGAAGTTGTGTCCTGTGAAGGCACAGTGACTGGTGAATGAAAACCTTGATCTTCAGCGCTGCTAGAAGCTTTTGACCCAGCTAAAGCATTTTGTGAATCTTTCCCTGCATTCCCAGTTTGACAATCTGCGTTTGTGGTGCCAATTTCTAAAGGCCTTGCTCTTTATTTGTTGTATGTAACTGGTGTTTTTCTACTTCCTCTTGTGTGTTCTTTGCTGAAAATTAAATCCATTGCAATAGCTTCTTTGAATCAGTAAATCAATTTTCAGTAGATTCTATATACACTTTTCCTGTTAAATGACATTTTGCAAAAGGCAAAAGATGTTTTGCCTGCATCGTCATGATCTATATTCTTGTACTGCATCTTGGATATAGTGCATGTCTTTCATTAGAAAACATTTAATTAGCAAGTATTTTGTCCTTGTCCCTAAGCCTGAGTCTGTCCAACATTTATAGATCTGTAAAAGATTGTAAATGTGGCAATAGCTCACTTCTCCAGTTATTTTTAATGGTTTCCTCTCTCATCGGGTTTCTGTACCAGGTACAGAACCTCCTCTTTTCTCTAGCAAATGTGACAGTAATTGAACCGTGTCTCACTGTTTCAGCGAGATATCCAGCTAGACCTACTTAAGCGTGGAAGTGGGAAGATGTTATTCCAGCTCTTTTCAGCGTTTCTGGTTGCTGGCATCTGTGGCAGATGTCCCCGCAGCAATATGTATTTGCATTCTGTGATCGTATCGCAGTGGTTTGAAAAACAAATGTATTAGTGTGTTAAAACTCAGGGGTTTCTTCCCCTCCTAGCAAAAGTGATACTTACCACACTTCAGCCTGTTTCTGAGCTGCTTGGAAAAGCTCAGCTGATTCCTAAGTTGTGGATTTGTTAGGACAAGAGGCTAGTGCAGCCGTACTGTGCAGGGTACGAGGGACTGCATCCCTGTGCAACGCTGACCCTGCTCAGGGCAGCCTGTGTGCAAAATCATGCTCGCAGCAGCGGCTCTGTTGCGTGGCCCTCACTCTCCTAACCCCTTGCATTTAGAGATTTTTTAACTCCTTCTAGGCATGTAGATCCTTCCCTGCTAATTAGAGTATCACATATACCTTCTAAATAATCCTAATTTGTGCTGCATGGCACTGCATCACTACCTCAGTGTTAGTGGCTTCACAAAATCTTGACAGACTTAAGCCGATCTTTTCAAATTGGGGTAAATGCAACATTTTGTTTAGAACACACACATTGAGTTTCTTTTTCACTTGGCTGCTGGCTGTGCTTCATCTTGATCAAACAGAGAAGCAAACAAAGAAAAGCAACCAAAGCTTCAGTTTTGTTAATTCCTGGTATCTGTTCTTCACAAGTTTGTCTTCCATCTTCCATTTTATGTGCTTACTACAAAGTCTCTCCCAGGAAACAGAGATCCATAAAGATTTTCAAAGTTTGAAAGAAAAGCTTACATCTCCAGACATCCTTGTAGCATAATAATGAATTTTAATTCATTGTTACTCTTCTGTCACAATAAATGGATTTTACTGAGCCCTTTTGAGAGCCCACAATAAATGTTAGCTCTCCTGTACCTCCTGAACTGTAACCACACTCCCTCTTCACCGAGCGTACATTCGCCCCTTTTAGTGGTGACACAGAGTGCTGCCTGCCTCCACCTTGGCAATGGTTGTTCTAAAATCACAAATTCAGACAGGCACATGTCCCAGCAAAGCCATTGTGCTTCAGCCTCTGTCATCTGAAGAAATCGGTTCTCAGACTGCCTTCAGGTCATTCACAAGACTCATCTTCGTCCCTAGCACCCTGCCAGTCCTGGGAAACCTCCAGCCAAGCAGCCTGATCAGAACACACCAGCATCATCTCCCCAGAGTGTGAGATTATCCCCTGTCTCCTCACCCAATGAAGGGACTGTGGGGATGCTGGGTTTCAGAGTGTGGGAGGGCATAGCTGAGGAAAGCATCCCCTGTAGGTGCATTTGACTTCAGGTCTCTGCTCAGTGGCACTGACTTGGCAGCATCAGGCTTCTCCTGCTCTCTGCTGTTCCCGGTGCCATCACTTTTCCCTAGGAATCACCCTTCTCATGAGCTGCATCTGGCTGGGAGCCCCGCGGGAGGCTGCTGCCTTGTGTCACATCGAGATTCGAGAGCATGGCCCAGATTCAGGACAGTGCGGATGGCAGTCCCGGCTGGGCATCTTTCATGTTGCGAGGTTTTCTTTGGAGCATTTTCTTTTAAAAAAAGAAAACAAAACAAACCCACAACAAACACAAAAAAAACTAACCATGAAGTACCTGCGTCTTTATGCCAACCACAGGCTGCTCTGGTCAACCGCCGTCCTTTTGCTGTGTCTTCCTGCGTGAAAAGGGGTGTGTAACCACCTGTTGAAATGTTGCCTTCCTGGTTTGGTCACAGCCAGGTGTTTACCTGGAATAAAAATTCGTGAAGCTGTCAGAAAAGTAGAAATGGATAAAGAGGAGCAATCCCATTCCGTACAGCCACATGAAGGAGAAGCAGCTTCTGTGTTACCAGCTAGCATGTGGTCCCCAGGATCAGACTGGGGAGCAGGCAGGAGGGAAAGCAAGAGAGGGAAGCTCGAGAGACAGTGTCTGGGCCAGAGGAAAATAAGACCCTGTTATGGATGGCAGGAAAGTGAGGAGCTGCTTTGGACATGCCTCCCCGCAGGTGCAGGCAGGCATGACTTTCTCTGTCTCTGCGTCGAGGCTGCTGAAATGAGGAATGCCCGTGGCACTGCGTCTGAGCCAGGCGGTTTGCTGGCAGGGCAGAGCGTGTGGAACACAGCGTGGTACCGACACACGCACAGCCCCGGCACCAGCCCGTCTCCCACAGCAAAAACAACATCTGCCTGCATCTGCCCGAGAGCACGGCTGCGGAGCAGACCGAGGTGCCTGCCAGGGGCTTCCCTCCGAGGGCGTTTTGAGAGATCGCACAGATCTCCTGGGGCTTGTATTTCTATAAACAGAAGAGAGAGCAGGGAATCACAGCAAGGGTTTTAAGTCAGGTTGCGTTGTGTTAAAATATTAAATCTGTATTTCTACAGCTGAACAAGCACCACAGTTAGGAGAGGTGTCAAAAACCTCAATTTGCAGGCAGCTTGGTGGGACTCCTGTACGTGAGTCAAAGGACAGGTATAGGTCATGACTTATTTAGTCTGCTTTCTCTGCTGCACGCGATCTGGTAACGTGATTCAGAGACACTGCTCAGGGTTTGGAAGGGCAGCACAGAAATGTTTTTAACTGCTTTGAAAGCCAGACTCTTTAATGTGAAGAGCGTTCTTCTCACATGTATATGCTTTTGCAGAAAAAAGTCAATATTACAAGAAAAGTAATTTGGACACTGATGAAATCGATATGTAGCATGGCTCACATCAGAAATTTGTATAGAGTAATATCCCCTGGAATCAATGCCTGTTGCGGGATGCAACATTTATAATTTCGCTCTGATGTAGCAATGATCCACTACAAGGTTAAGAATAAAGGATCTCGGAAACTGTAAATACGGTGAAGTGAATCAGATCACCTTTTAGTCTAACTGGGAGCTATCCTTACTTTAAAACTATTACTCCTATTTTTTGCAATTTACTGACCTCAAGCTGTGGGTTCCTGAACCCTCACATTGTATGGTTCAGCCGCTTTTCTAAAAAACCTTCAATTGAGTGTCATGTTGAACAAGACCTGAACCTGAAATAATTCTGAAGACTGGAAAACAAGCTTAGATTCAAAATAGTCTGTTTCTACACAGTCAGGAATGAAAGCACGTCATTTTACTCCTGCGGGGCATGTTTTTCAAACACTGTGCTTAGTCTCTTGTTCACCCCACTCCGCAGATAATAAAACTGAAAAGAATCATTCTAGTCATCACTCAGCTTAGGACTGTGAGACCTTATGTGAGTCAACAAGCCCAGTTCTCTGCTGTTAGAACCAACCATTTCAGAGTCAGATAGGTATAATGTGGGCCGTAACTTTGGCTGACTGGTGCATGCATTTCAGCTGGAACACCTCTGTGTATTCAAGACTTTAAGGAACAGATAATCTATCAATCTTTTCATAACTCACCTTCACTTTAAAAGCTGCAGGTGCCCGAGATCTACCAACATCTATCGACTGGCCTCTTCACCCTCTTTTGGATGATCATGGACTTTTATTCTCTGAATGTACAGTAGATGCCTTCCAAAACGGCTCAGTTCTCTCTCTTTCGACAAGCTTTGCATTTTTTCTCCTAGGGACTACAGTGTAGGTGCTGACCTGAAGTTTAACCACTGTAAACCCTAATTCTAATTTGAAGTTACACAGTGCTGTGAGCATGGCTTATGTTCCTAAGTCCCTAGTGACCTCTATTTTGTTATATTAAATAACTGTTACATGTTTGTGTTCAGCTTTCCAAATTATAAACAGCTCTGCCAAACTTTGTGAATAGGAGTCACACCAGGAGTTCTCCCAAGTGAAACTCACGTAGTTCAGGTAGACAGCAATGTGAAAATACTGCAGTCCTAAGAATGCAGCTGTCTCTCTTTGTGATGTGTGAGAAAATGATGGTTATGGAATATGTCAAGCAGCAGTGCACAGACTGCTCCAACATTCTGTTACACTGAATGCATCCTCTCGGTTCTGAGAAAGACCTCTGAAATCACTGGCCTGGCATTTCCAGCCTGCAGAACCAAGAGAGGAACGCTGGTTCTTTGTTGTTGATTAGCTACTTTCTGCAAAAGTGCTCATATTTGCTAGACTGGCATGAAAACAAAAGTCCTTCTATAGACAGTTCCAAGCATGAGTAGCTAAAATGTATTTGTATATGGAGAGGGAACACTTCAGTTCTGATAACTGCATGCTGTCAAATGTGTCGGCATTGTAGTAAAATGACACATCGTTTTGTATACTCAGTACAATATGAAGAAGAGGAGCAGGAAATAAGTGCTTTTGAAAGGCATTTATGGATGCACAGAAGCCAAAGCCCATATTTTTGTAAATATGTATATAGGTGTTTACTCAATGCTTGGGAAATGAATTAATTCCCTTAGCAAACCCTTATGTAGTTTATTGCATAAAGAGCTGCTTGCATGCTGAGCAATTAAAGGGAGACCCCTGGAAAGCTATGGTTAATAAAATCATAGAATAGTCAAGTTGGGAGGGACCTCCAAGATCGTCTAGTCCGAAACCTTCCCCAAAGTTGGACTGAGTTGAAAATGAAATGCCTGTATGATATCCAGTAATAGCCTACAAAGCTGGCTTCAAACCTTATCTCTGGCAGAATATTTCATTTCATACAGCAAAACCTACCAGTGGATTAGACTAGGTCCGTTACAAAACACAGAAGAGAAGACATTTTTGACTATGTTCAATTTGAGTCATTTTGATTGACAGAGCTTCAATCCTTTGCTTCTCTGTCCCTCAGTAAAGCAGTACCACAGAGGAGGAAGGACTGCTGCCAACAGCTTTAATTTCAAGTTCCACAGTCCAGTCAAAAGCCATAAAATGGGGACTGGTATTGGAAGAAAGATAGATTTTCAAGATTAAGGTTTTGAAGATTCACTAAGCCGTATTTGCAGTGTCACAGTGCTCATAAAACCAGTAGAGTCTTCTAAATGACCAGGGAACGTGTCTGTCTTTGAGAGATGTAACCAGGAATGTCAAAGANACTGATCTTATTTAATTCTCACTGCCACTNACTGGGGATTAAAAGACTCTGAGAGGGGGGAAAAAGGGTCTCTCTTTTTGTTTTGCCTTTCTTACGCCCTTTTTGTTCCATTAAGGATTGGGCACATAAAAAACAAAACAAGATTTTAAAAGGATGTATACGTGATAAAGCCTATTAGTCCCAAATGGTTTAGTTCCACAACATATTGACAAGCACAAGCAACAAAACTATCTTAATTTGTAGTGCTATGTAAGATAACAGAGTTGGCAAGAAGAAAGTATTATCTACTCCAGCATTTCCCATGCTTTGTAACTGCTGTTTTTCTCTGTGCTTTTGGCAAAGTAAATGTAATCTGAATTATCTCTCCAGAATGAACATGTGCATTTAAGCTAAAACAAGTGTTACCAAAGGGTATACTTGATCCATATCACAGACACTCACAGTGAAAGAAAATTCAGAGATAATGTGGCATGCCTACAAGTGGTGCATTGCATCCCCCTCTAGCGACCAGTCTGCACGTAGACCTTGGCAGGGCTGGCTGCCAGCTTTCCATCTGAAGTATTTTCTGTCTGAGAAGTTATGGTTTTGGTCTGTTTTCAGTAATGCAGTTCGTGGAAATTCTCCCGGGAATTATAAAAATTTTCCTTTTTGCATGGAGTTGTTTGAAAGTTGAAGAATGTAGGCTCCTAGGATTTGTCATAATTTATAATGTTGGCAAGCTTGGAGGATAAATTCAGAATGCAGCGCTGCAGTCAGGTTATTTAGTTACGGGGAAAAAATGTCATTTTCTTTGCACAGTACATTATGAAATGTCTGCTTTCCATCTTCATTCAGGACAAAACCAGAAGTTGCAATCTTGATAATTTCCAGAAATACCCTGTCTTATTTCCCAATCAACACTACTAAATGATTTTAGTTCCAAGACCTCTGAGGCTTAATTTTCCTTAATTTTCCTTTCCATTAACCCAGTCTCTGCTTGTATATCACCAATTTTCTGCAAATTTTCTCCATCCAAGTGTGCTTTTGTCACGTGCATCTGCATCTTATGGACAAATCTATGTGAGTAGCAGAAAATCAGCAAAAAGTCCTTTACTTCTTGTCATTCTTCTGCTGTTGTGTTCTTCTCAAGGAGTTGTGCTGCGATAATGGGGTTTGAGAAGATGATACAAAACATCTGAAATATTTATAAAATAGTTGTAAGCAGCAGATTGCCTGAAAGACTGTGTATGTGTTCTGCGTGAGCTTTTTAGACTTTCCGACCATGGTCGATTGGAGGAATTTTGTTTTGTAGATCATTGTGGTGACACGTCAGTTGCAGATTTATGATGAGTTACACATGTAATGCATGTGCTGAGCACGTGCAAGCTCAAAGCTGTCCAGAGAGGGCTACATAGTAGTAGTACAGGTTCTGCCAGTACAGTCAAAGAGCTTTTTGGCTCCTTCACCATCAGAGCAGAGCAACGGTCTCACCAATGGGGAACATGTCCTCTTTTTCCAAAACGTATGATCTGGTTCAGCCACAATTCTTACTCTGAGGCAAGAATTTAGAGGAGTCGAATGTCCTGTGTTACGTGGGAGTTCGGATCAGACCTTAATCTGTAAATCCACCCACTAGTAGCCGTTGGAGATTTGTTCCCTGTTGTCTTTTTCCCAAATTTCCGTTCAGTCTTGCTTTAAATGTCACATTGTAAATTGGCTTCTGTCATTTCTCTTGGTGAGTTTGTTCTGGAGAACAACTCTGCCTCTAGGTAAATAATTAATGTGTTAGTTGCATTAAGTAAAATTATCAATAATTCTGTGGTTATGAAGTGCTGTGTTAATGCTGATTATGCCACCATCATGACCAACAGGTGTATTTATGTGTATCACAGGCAGGCCAGGAGAACAAATGAGTGGTAGATATTTTTTTAACTTCTGTTCGTGTTGCTGGCCTTTGGCAAATGACAGCTCAGCCCAGATTTACATTTGCTACCGAGCTACAAACTGCTGAAATAGGAGTACCAATGAGGTACCTGCTTTTAAGCATCAGTTCTCATTTCTCGATGACTTTTCTTTATATAGGCACCTATTTTTGCGATTGGCTTCCCTCATGGCCTTACAGAGCTTTTGAAAGGAGTTTGCTTGCGAGCCAAATGCCTTTAAGCCACTTGGGTGGCTCTAGCAAGCCGAGGGCATCAGTGCGGCGCAGCTGGGTCTGCCCAGCCCGGGGCTCGGGGAGCCGGCGGGACCACCGAGGCAGAACGGACCCCATGCCCCGGCTGCCCCGGGTTGCGGCGGGGCAGAGGAGGGGGCAGCATACCCCCACCACCCGCTGCCGCTGGGCACAGCCTGCGATTGCCCATGCTGCTGCTTCCTCCCCGCTGAGCAGCGGCACAGAACCGGGCCGCTCTCGCCTGTCTGCGGTGCGATGTGACCGAACGACGCAGCAAGGAGCAGAGCGCTGCCTGCTCTGTCACGCGGCCGTAGAAAGGCATCTCTGCAATTCTCATGTTCCTCTTAGAAATAGTGGGAGACGACATATACTATAGAAAGATGATATAAAAATCTGACTGTAATTAGACATTCACTTTGATATTGTTCTGTACATTTCAGGTATCAATTGCTGCTTATTTAAGAAATGAAATCTCATTTCTGTTTTTTTCACTTTGGGGTATTTTTGTTAATGAAATTGCAAAATTATAACCAAGAGCTGAGGCAGAACTGAGAAGGTTACATTTAATTTGTTATAAATGTATGTTCTGCGCGTTATTGATTAATTTGATGGCTACTTGTTAATTCTCAAACTACGGGCTATGGCAGAAACGAGAGATTACAGCTATTTGGGTTCTTGGCAATCTCCATTTAATAACTACTAAGGAATGAATTATCTCTGAACCAGCATTTTACCATATGCTTTTTGGAGGGAAGTGAGGTCCAGCTGCTCTATAGCTCTGAATCTTTTCCTATACAGTGTTCATCAGGGAGACGGAACTAAGAGCTTGGAAGCCACTTGCTTAAGTGTCTGTGGTACATTGATAGCTTCTGGGAGAGTGCAGTGTCTACGTCTTTTAGGGTTCTCTGAGAATTTAATTTTCTTTCCATTTGATAATGATGACGATATCAGCACATTGTTTCAAACATTAATTTCCAAGTCAACTGAGGCATTTCCATATGCCAACCCCATGTGAAACATTCCTGAGTGAGTTGCAGATGAGCTGGTACAGCTGTACCAAACACATACCCATTCTCCTTCTGCACGAGAATACCAATCCTGAGCTAAAAACATTGGTATGTTGTCACAGCAGTCTGCCCAGAAAAATTATCCCTGCCCCTAAAGAGGGCTAGTTAGTTCAGGCTGAGCATCCCTCCACAGCAGACATTCTGCTTGCAAGCCTAGGAACTTCTGTCTTGTTGGCTTATCTTTGATACACTCTAAATCTCCAGAATTCAGGGGTGGATACTTTTCTCACTTGTATCACCTAGTCTTTTGTCTGTTCAGTCCAAGTCCAATAATAAAGTGCCCCTAAATAAGAATTCATGGTTTTCCAAGAGTAACGTTACTTTTTTCTCTTATTTGAAGGTATCAAGGTGAAAATGTGTAATAAATGCCCATTTGGTTTTTATCTGATCTGAGTATCTTCCTTCTCAGAGTTTCAGTGTTAGAAATACTCTGGTTTGATTTGGATTGGTTTTCAGCTATCCTGCCTACCTGTTCACAAGATGACACTTGTATAAAATGGATAAGGAATATTTACAATCTTGTGTAGAAATCTTTTTGTAGTTGTTTTGTTCATACTTGGAAGCTTATGTCTTTAAATCCTCCACTTAATAGAAAGGATGCATACATATGGTTAGATTTCCTCTCAGGCATCATCCATATCCCTCACTGTCTTTGAACAAATAATATGTAAAAAAAGCTGAATTTTCTTCACATTACCTTCAGTAAATAGGTTTAAACCATCACACAGATCTCATAGTTCACTTCTTTGGTTCTGGTAGTTTTAGGACAAATCCAGTAGGTTTAACTTGAAGCCTCCAAATATCTCTGCTGACAATCTAAGGTGAAGTTCTGGTTATCCAGTCCTCTGCATTGACTGAGGCCTGCAGTTGCTATGGTTCCAAAGATTTCATGGAAATCAAAACCCTTTTAGAGGTGTCAGTACAAGTAATTATCTTTGATAAATGATTTCTCTCATCTCTAGACGTCTTGACAGAGATTGTCCTACACATGTGCTGACCAAACAGGAATTTTCCTGCATTCATCCCCTCCTTCCTAACTCCAGAAACTGTCTGGGGCAAAGATGAGTACTTTATATTGAAATAATGCCTAACAGATACGTCTAGCATTAATATCGCATTTTCCTGGGATTTCTTGCTGTCTGCAGTTCGGTTAGAAGACGTGAACGTGAGCCTCGCCCTGGCTGCTGTGCACCTGAAATCCAGGGCGTTTTCCACGGTGCTCGGGCGCTTTCTGGCTGCAGCACCCGGAGGGTGGGGGGGCAGGGGCAGGGGACAGACCCCGGTCTGCTCGGCAGCCCTCGCGCCCAGACTCCAGCATCCCCAGCAGCGCTGGGCTGCACCGCGCTCCCACCTACGAAGTCCCGTTTGGTTAAACCACAGGTAAGGGCGGCAATACAGCTGCGGCCGCAGTCCCCAGCAGCCTACGCTCCGCTCCCCGCG
>Ga0065711_1034758_pt1 | contig 23283 bp, 9 predicted proteins | sample Hoacrofraction12_FD_59098 | JGI IMG/M metagenome (GOLD analysis project Ga0065711, IMG submission 59098) | Hoatzin crop microbial communities from Cojedes, Venezuela - Epithelial fraction 12 v2 (version 2) | ecosystem: Host-associated > Birds > Digestive system > Esophagus > Crop | place...
ATTGTCCCTAGCCTTCCTTTTGCTGCTGATGTAGTTGAAGAAGCCCTTCTTGTTGTTTTTGACATCCCTTGCCAGCTTCAATTCCAGGTGGGCCTTGGCCTTCCTCGTTGCATCCTGCATGCTCTGACGACATTCCTGTATTCTTCCCAAGTGGCCTGATCTTAATCAGCTTTTCCATGTTACTTGTGATTTGAGAGACCTTATTGTATGTGTGTGTATGTCTGTCTCAAATAAATAAAAAGAAGGGAAGGAGAGCTGTATACAGCTTCCCAGAGTCATTCACAGCAGCATGGATTTATGAAGTAGTGTATGAATTTCCATTGCATTCTTCTACTCATTGCCTAAAAATTCCTAGTATTTGGTTTGCATTTTTAACAGCTGCTGAATAGAATAGAATAGTTTAGTTCAGTTGGAAGGGACCTACAGTGATCAACCAGTGCAACTGGCTGACGATTTCTGGGCTGACAAAAAACTAAAGCATGTTATTAAGGGCATTGTCCAAATGCCTGTTAAACACTGACAGGCTTGGGGCATCAACCACCTCTCTAGGAAGCCTGTTCCAAAGTTTGGCCACCTTCTCAGTAAAGAGGAGGTACCTCTGGGCTCAGTAAGCATAGAAGTGGGTTGTGGTTTTGATTTGGTTTGGTTTTATACTGCGTACAGCTCTGAGATACCATTTCTGAGTCAGTCAGTTAATATGTTAAATTAGGATTGTGTTTTCTGCTGCAGTCTGTATCGAGTTTCATTTGCCTTGTTCTCACTCTGTTGCTCATGAGGTGCTCCTGCAGGGTACAGTCAGTTGGTTCTCTCCTTGAATAGTTCAGCAGCATCAGCAAACCCTGTCATTTCACGTCTCACTTATCTGACATATCAGTGTATTGGCAGGTGTAGAACTAAGCCCAGATGCTTATGGGAAATCCCCACGTGACATGAATCGTGAGAACTAATAATACTATGTTCCTGGCCCAGATTTTTCTGTCTTTTAACCAATACTTTCATCCACTTGAGAGCCTTACTGCTTATCCAATAGTAGCTTTGTTTCTTTAAAAGTCTTTGATAAAGGAGTCTATCAAAGGCCTTTTGGAAAGTGGTCTATATTATCAACTGTAACTGTCTCACTGCCATGTTTGGTGACTCAAGGAACTTCACTAGATTTGAGAAGCATGACTTCCCTTTATTAAAGCATGTTGATGCTTTCCCATGACCTATGTTGTCCAATCATTCTGGGTTTTATGAAAATGTCTTCTAATTTGTTTAGTATCAACATCAGACTTACTGATTTGCAGTGTGTTGACTCTTCCTTGGAACCCAGTTTAAAAATTCATGTCATGATTATTGCATGCTATGAACAAGATTGCATGCTGCTTCTTTCACTATACTGTTGGACGAGTCATGGGTATGTGAGCTATTTCTAGAGCTCCCTACTTCATTTGCTGCAAAACCTGGATGATACAGAAAGAATTAGGTAGAAAAGGAAGAGAAAAGACTATCTGATGGTAAAGACAGTTAAATGCTGCTCTGGAAAACTAACCTGTCCTTCAGTCTGTCAGAATTAGAGTTCATTAAAAAAAAAAAAAAAAAAAGGTCTGAAGCAGCTTTAACATGGATTTTTTTTCTATTTTCTGAGTGCCTGTTGTGAGGCCTTCAGTCTCATTTGCAGAAACAATGAACAGTTTTGGCTGCTGTGTACACGCAAAAAGCAGCTAGCTACTTACTGTTTGACAGTAAATCTGATGTGATTCAGTTTTGAAGCCTAAAAGTACAGTGTACTTATCTGCCCTTAATTTTGAGTTTCCATTCCCCAATCCGGAGGCAGGCAACAAAGACCACTGAGGCCAAAGTAGTAATATTTTGATTAAATGTTTTTATTCAACTGGTATTGTAGTTATGACCACTCTAGAAGAGCTTCTAGGGAAATTTACAGATCAAAATGTGGATGCAATACTCTTTCTAAGGCTTGGGGAGGCTGTATGTCTCTCTCTCTGAAAAGGAAACAGAAAACTATCTAAATACTCAAGAAATAAGTGCTATCCTTTCTGCTTCATTTGCTACAAAGAGGCATATTCCAAATGCTTCAGGAAGGGACCTGTAAGGAAGAAAGGAAAAAACACACTGTCATTTTTAATTATAGAAAATGTAATTTGCATCTTCTCTTCAGTTCTGTAAATGTGTAAACAAACTACCTTGTCTTGACTATTTTAAAGTTTCATGGACACTATTGTGTAACTTGTTTAAAGGCTGATTCTGTATTTTACAAATGAATGATACCACTTTAGCACAGCGTCATCTTAGAGTTGTAACTGACCTCAGGATACAGGTATCAAATATGGTGTACAAGTCATCAGTGCAACAGCTTATTTGAAGGTATCATTTAGTTGTGAAAACACCAAATTACAGAACTGCATTTCTTTTACACATTTTTACAGAAGATACATTGGGGATGGACTGGTTTATGGAATACAGGTGCATGTATGGTTATATTGTTATGTTTAGCTGTCTGTTCCCTCCCTTTTCTCTCTTCTCCTTTCATGCCATTCTTTTTGTTCCCTTCCACTTTTTACAACTTTTAGTTTTAACTAAACTTTTCAGGGTTCAAAGTGTGGAAGGTACTAAGTTCTTAGTTTCACAGTACTGATGGCTGGCCGTCAGGCCAGTATGTATTGAAGAAAGTGCATAGAAAAGACCACAGCAAGTGTTGCCAGACAGTAGCTGGAGAGCAGAAGAGGGGAGTGGCAAGGGAGGTTGCCTTGAGGGAAGAGGGAGGTTGCCTTGAGGGAAGAGGGAGGACTTGGAAAATATCACGCTGTTGGAGTGGTTAAACATGCAGAAGAATCACTTCTGCTGCTTATGGAAGAATTTGTTCAGTTACTTTCTCCTTTCCAAGAATTACGCAAGCCATTCATTCTACATAGTAGATTCTGCTGGCAATAAAATACTTAATCTGAAAAGCAGCCAATATTTTCTTCTAATAGTTAACTTTAGAATGGCTAATCATACCTTTAAAATGCTTCATTTGGAAAAGTGATCTTACGCTGCCTCCTAGACGGATCATAATCTGTAGGGTTATTTTTCCCACATATTCATGCCTCCTTACCAGCCCCCCCTGATTTCTCCAAGATCTTAAATTATTTCCTCACTTTTCCAGAACAGCTTTTAAAAATGTCTTCTTTTCACATGTACACTAGGGGCCTCTAGTCCATTTATTAAGTTCTAATATTTAAACAGTATTATCAGAGAAGACTAGCACGTATTTAGTGCATAAAAGAGGAATGGGAATATTTTAAGTACTTCTGAGCCCTGAAGTGTTAGGAAAAGAGTCCTGAATTCAAGACCATAGGGTTGTTCTGCTCTTGTGTATTCTCCTCCCCCCCCGCCCCCTGCACCCGGCCTCCAATTTGTAATTTAATTGTTGTATTGGATCACAGTTGGGGAAATAATTATCATATAGGTCAGGCAGTGCTTCATAACATATAGAGATTGTACGGAGAATTTTTTAAGGAAAAAAATTTTGAATTTGAACTTGGCTTCAGCACTGTAGAGATCCTTGGATGTTTAACGTTTCTTTGTTTACTTAATTTTGAATTCCCTTTCTTTTTTTTACTTGTCAAAAAAGTACAGCCACAGAAAACTACTGTAAAGAAGTCAGTATGTTCTAAGTTTATGGATGACTTTATGACAGTGTCTTGCACAAAGGGGCCATACTGTCTGCCACAGGACTATATGTCCATTGTGTGATATCTCTTGTGATACAGAGAGAGTTGTTCTAAATGCCTTATTCCAGCAACATTGCCATTTTTTTCATGAGAACCTTTCCATAGTTATCCAGTCTTGGATAGTCAGCTGATTCTGTTTACATATGCTGTACGGAGGAAACTTTGAACTGTTTTATGGTTGCTGATTATTCAGTCCATGTTGTTTTGCAGACTTTGGCAGTGGTTTTATGAGTGTTCTAGCACCAGTATGGGAAAGGTGAGATTCTGAGGGAGCTCTGGAGTTGCAGGAGCATAGGACAGCACTTTTTGCGACACTGTAAGAAAGTAACAAGTAAAGTTCATGCAACTGTGTTTCTCAGATCACTCAACCATATTACTTTCTTATAAGCAATGGGGTGACATAAAATGTTGGAAAGTAGTCTGGCAGTGGATAGAGACACGTGGCCCCTGTTGCCAGGTGGCTTTGTTTAAGCGTTCTTCAGGACTGTATGCTGTGACCTGGCTGGCTGGAAATGGACTCTTAAAACTGGTATAGACTATGGAGTTTCAGAACTGAAGAGTTAGGTATGGGAAGGTAATAATTTAACCATGGCTTGTTTTAAGGAAACCAATAAACTGCTTTTCGTAAAGAAACCGTTTCATAATTGTGGGCAGCAATGTACATTCCCTGATAGTCCTTCTGTGACTCAGCCATCATGTAAATAGCAGGAAAAAGATTTTGTGATTGAGAGGTGGTTCAGTAGTAGTTGAAAGAGTTCATACTTATCCATAAAACTGAGTGAATAAATAGGATCAGAATGTGGAATGATATCAGATTTAAGAACTGAAGAATCTTACAGAGCATGTTATCTTAGTCTTTTTTGACTGTGGATCAGATTATAATCCATTAATTATATGACCATTAAGGGCAGGGAGCTGCATGGTTATGTGTAAGGCTCCATGAAAAAGTTAGTGGTTGTCAGCCAGAAAGTTTGGGAACAATTTGTTCCAGCATGTGACCAAAACAGGAAACTGGAAGTATCATACTGGTGTATCTACCTGTTTTTGTCAGCGGTAATATGTTAAAATGTGTAGTTGATGCTAGTTGGCTTCATTTTGGAAATACAGACAGATCAAAAAATGTTGCTTGCAAACATTGGCAAAGAGAGATCTGTTCTTCTGGTTCTGGATTGGATGTGTCTTGGATAATGAAGAATTAGAAATTGCTACCATCTGACAGCTGCTTGATTTAAATAAATGATTGTTTTTCCTATTTAATTTGATTTGGTTTATGTCCACAGTGTCAGAGCAGCCACAATAAGCAGCTGTCTTTACAGTCTTAATGGCAGGGGCGGAATCTGTGAATTAGTACCTCCTTCTAACCTCAAGCTGAAATACCAGCAGGGTCATCATGTAATGATCAGATAAAAATGACTGTTCAGGCTTGTGAAACTTTGAGGGCTTACATGCTGTGTTTAGCGCTAAGGTAATATGGTTGCGGAACTTTTAGGTTAGAGGTGGCTTACAGAAGGATGCCTGCTCATCTGCTCATGTGCATGTCACTATTAGTGATAGTCCCTATGGTGTCTTATCTTTTTAGCTACTTATATGACACCAGTCAGTGCTCTGACTGAAGACTGTATCTCATCAGGTCACTGTTTGAAACAAAGCTGTGTTGTTTGAGAACTAGTAGGCATCTCCTCTACTTGCTTCTTCTCCTCTTTCTGTATCTGTCAGTGAGACTTTCTGCACTATAGGGGGCTTCATCTTGAACTACCATATATGGTGGCTATAGGGTGTCCCTTTTCCTCTTTAAGACAGAAAGTCTTCACTGTCTAATTTCACAAGTTTGGTCTTGTTTTACCTGTATGTATTGTCTTTTAAATCTTAAAGTATCTTTTACAAGAAAATCAAGTCTAAATTGCATTGTCTTCCAAAGATGATTAAATTATTTGGATCTCTTCCTTTTGCTCTCTATTTATGTATGTGGACTGGTGAAAATACCATTAACTACAGGTTCTGAGCTCTTGTCTTCCAGAAAGTGAATTCTGTCAACTTGGAATCATTTGGTGCTGGAATTCTGTCTTGGCTGGACGCAAGTAGAAAGCGTTCATTCTGCAGATTGCTAGAAATCCTTGCACACCTGTAATTATTCAGATTGCTGGGGAGGAAAATTTTATTGTATTAAACACAAGTACCTAATGATGAGGGTGTTGTTTTTTTTTTTTTGGTAGTGGGTTGTTCATTTACTTTAACCATTTGCTTGGATACTGTCTCATTAGGTGAAAAATGGTTTCAGGTACTCTTTTTTCCATCTTCTTTCCTGCAAGATCACATATTCCTCCCAAATTCATTACATTTCTCCTGTACTTCCTTAAGAAAAAGCATTTGTATTTACAAAAGAGAGCGTATTTGTCAAGACAGTAGGCTTATCAGTCCTTGTGAGTACTTGTATGTCAACTTTTGCTCATTCCATGTGAAGTAAGAGTTTTATGATCTTGTCTCAAAAGGGCATATTCAGTGGTTATTCAGAACTAAATCCTTTTGCAAATGGTTATTTCATAATTAAAAAAAAATACTTTTTCTGTTCCTTTGCAGTCACTCTTGGAAGCACATGATATTGTGGCTTCAAAATGTTACGATTCCCCTCCTTCTAGCCCAGAAGTCAATAATTCTTCAGTGAACAACCAGGTTGTTCCAGTAGATGCTATTCGTATTCTTGGAATTCACAAAAGAGCAGGAGAACCTTTGGTAAGTGATTGAAGATGAGCGTGTCTTTAATTTAAAGTGCGAGTGAAAGCATTTGCACGTGCCTAATTTCTTGCATTACATTTTAATTCTTTTCATTATTGTGTTACGTAATTTAATGGGTGATAGGATCAATATTAAGAGGTTGAAATAAGAATATATTTGTGTGTTCTTCATCCTGTTCTCTTTAAGAAATTATGGGATAGTGAACAGGCAGTCATTAGGCTGTATGACTTGCTAGCATAACTGACTAACACAACATCTGTTTGTCCTGATACAAAACGACAGGATTGCATGCAATCAAGAACAATACAGTCATTGTTCAGTCGTGTGAAAACCTTGTCTGAAAGCACTTTGGTGTCACCTGACACTTACCTGTGTGTTAGGCACTCTTACACCATAGTAACGATTACTGTCTCTTTTCATTGGGGTAGATGGAATATGGCATAGCTGTATATTTTTGCTTGAGATAATGTAAAATTAAATTGAAATTCAAACAATGGTAAACTAGGTGTCGCATTATCTCTTTCAGGGTGTAACGTTTAGAGTCGAGAACAATGATCTGGTAATAGCACGAATTCTTCATGGTGGAATGATAGATCGACAAGGTCTTCTGCATGTGGGTGACATTATTAAAGAGGTGAATGGCCATGAGGTTGGAAACAATCCAAAAGAATTGCAGGAACTGCTGAAAAATATTAGTGGCAGCGTCACTCTGAAGATTCTCCCCAGCTACAGAGATGCTGTTATTCCTCAGCAGGTCAGTAGCACATTTCTGACAAGTCTGTCAAAAGAACTTCCGCTTGGTACTTCATCGCGTAAGATTATTTTAAGATTGTGGATTAGATATATTTTGATTATTTTGTGTATTTAATGATAGCAAGAAGGCTAAAATGTAGATACCTGTATTCACCTTTAAGTGCATTTTGGAAATGGGTTTGTTCAGTAGATTAACACCCTGCTGAATATGCCTGCCTCAAAAATTCTCATAGTATCCAAGATGTATAAGCATTTGTGTACTACACATAAACTGTTTCTTTGACATCCAGTGACCTCTGATGACCTAGCCACAATCACATTAAACTGCAGTGAACCGCATTTGTTTATAACATGTTCAGTGTCCAAGTAATCAGTTTCACAGAATTCGGAAACCTACTGAGCTTGAACTTGCTGACTTAAGTAGGAACTTGGATGATGGCTGTTCCTTACCGTTTTGTTGCTGCCGTAGGCTGTTGATTTCTCCACTGCAGAAGTAACTTGTTGCTCTAAATCATTGTATTTGAAACCACTTTTAAGACACTCCTTCAGGTGGTGGGTCTTAATGCCAGTGCCTGTAATAGACAGTGCTTACAATGGGTAGATGCTGAGGAAATGTGCTGAGGCAGGTGCACTGCTTCATTTGTTCCTCAACATGGCAGAAAAAAGTCAAAAGATGTTTCCAACCTACTGATGCAACTTACTGTTTCTTCCCCTGCATCAAATTTGAGTCTTAAGCAGTCACGAACCTTGTTTGGTTTAAAGCATTGAGTTCATGGCAAAATTAATTCTTAAGATTCCACAAGCCTTGGATACAGTGCTTTAGTAATTGAAAGTCAGAATACTGATCTGAGTTGTATATACTGAAATGCAAAAAATTAGTGTTTTGTAATACATTGTCCAAATAGAACAGTTGCTTTTTATTTTTATCATGAAGCTCCTTCAGCCAAGGTTTGTACTGCTGATTATTTCTACTCTCTCAGCTGGTGTATGTCAGGCTTTTTGAATAGATTATGTTTTACTTGCCAAATGCAACTTGTCAAACTTTTCGTGTCAAACTTTTTGTGCTGTAGGTAGACATTACTTCAGATTGACAGAGAAATTAGTAAGAAAGTATTTTATAGTGTTTAAGCTTTGTAAATTTTTATGCATTTCAGGTTTTTGTGAAGTGTCATTTTGATTATAATCCATATAATGACAACCTCATCCCATGCAAAGAAGCAGGATTGAAATTTTCTAAAGGAGAAATTCTTCATATTGTAAACCGTGAAGATCCAAATTGGTGGCAGGTTGGTAAAAAGATTAAAAAAACAAAACAATAACAACGAAAAAACCCCACTAAAAGCTTCACTAGTTGCCTTTAATAATAAACTCTTTCAATTATGATCTATTTCCATTTAACAGCAGATACAAGAAAAAATATTTACACTGCAATCCAGTTTCAAGTTAATATCAAGATATTAACAACTAAAATACTAGAGAAAATTGAAGGGTATAAATTGTATATGTAACACTCATTTTGCTATTACCAGTATTTATTTGCCTTTGTACTTCTATTGTAAGCCTAGACATTCCAAAATCAGTGTAAGTGGACAATTTCTACAGAATGTCTTAGGTTGTTAACTGAGGTAAGCCTTCCCTGACAGTGACTGTGGAATAAGTGGACCCCTTCCTGAGTGCTCGGAGTTGAGGGGAAAGAGAGGGAAGTTTAACCCTTTGGATTTGAAGAGGGGTGAGAACAGCTGTTTGGAGAAGCTGTATCTTTTATTTCCACAGTGGTGGTCAGTGTGTGTGAGCTGTAACATGCATGTTCATAATTAAAGTGTTTGCCACTATTTCAAATATTAACAGCTCATCTTGCTTTAAGGTTGTATTTCTACAATCAGTCCTTCAGTAGAAATGTGATCCAGTGCTTATGCTATTTTTATTTTTTCAAGACACTATACACACAATTAAACATCACCAGTGCCTTTGAAAGTGGGATGAGTGAACCTTTAAGACACATTTCTTAACAAAGATACTCAAAATTGCAACTGGCAGTGGCAATCTAGGCAAAGAGTTTAGCATTATTAATTCCCCTTTCCAACCCTAAACTCCTCACCCTTTGCTCACATGCGATAGTGAGCCAAATGTTACTTGAGAGCAATATATATATGACTTCTTTAAAAGCAACAAAAATACTTGAATATACATCAGCAACTGTTGCTGAATTCTGTTGCTTGTCAGTGACAGTAAACAGAGAATAAAAATTGTGAGGGAAGGCAGAAAATTTATTACTGCCAAGTTAATTAGTTTCAGAAACTAGACACTCCAAAACTCCAGAGTAGTTTGACATTTAGCTTACATGCTGTCTTCTGTATTGCTTTTCAAATTCTCCAGCTTGTAAATTGTGGGAGTCCAGGAGAAATAAGTCTTAAATCTTAAACATTTGATCAGTGGAAAAAATGAAATGCATTAAACCAGTATGGGGTGTTGCAAGTATTGCTATGCAGATCAAGCCACTGGGGAAAAAAAGTTAGGTTTTCCTTATGCTTTCCAGAAATGTTAGACTGTTACTGAAAACTTGCGAAGTGTAAAAAATCAGTTAGGTGAAAGCATACAAGTTGAAAAGCAAACAGTTCCTCACAGCTAGAGACAGGCCTACCAGTTATGAAGAAGAAAAGTGACATTTTGTAACTGTGTGTTTGTATGTGTTAAGCTTGCTGAGAATTGAGCTTGCTGTGAAATTATTTTGTAGAGAATCTTAGCCAAACTTTCATTACCAGGAATATTTAAGTTACTAAGATTTTAAATCTGTAGTTACTTAGTGCAAAAAGCTTGAAGGCATAATTAGGTATGTCTTAATGGCATTCACCGTTTGTGAAATGACAGTTAGTAAGCTGCACTGGAACCTGTTTGGAGTAGCTCAAGAATACAAAATAAGTGTTCTGTGTACCTAGAAAGTTTGAGTTTTGTCACTTGAGAGTTCAGTATCTGGAGCCATAGAATTCCATTTAGGATTTTGATGCCAAAGGTTTATGGCTATAGGAGCTTACTGACTTAAGGGGAACCAGAAATGAAACTTGTATCTACTTTATTTACATTTCCTGAATTTTAATACTCAATGTCAGACATTGTTACTGTAAGACAGAACTTTAATATCCACATCTGAGTTTGAATTTCCAAGTCTCAGTAGTAAATGTATCAGTCCTCACCACTGAGAAACTCTGGCAGTGTGAAAGTCAGTCAGCACCATATCAATGAGAAAAATGCTTCTCACAAGTTACCTATGGTTTTTGGTTTTTTTTCCCAGGCTAGTCATGTTAAAGAAGGAGGAAGTGCAGGGCTTATTCCTAGCCAGTTCCTGGAAGAGAAGAGAAAGGCCTTTGTTAGGAGGGACTGGGACAATTCAGGTAAGATTTAATGAATTTCAGGAATAGATTTTGCTCTGACGCCCATTTGTTTTGATTTTCCTGCCTTCACAGATACTAGAAAACTGCTGTATGACAATACACAGAATATTGCAAAATGATAATTATATTTTTGCTTTGACTGAAGGATGAAGGCTAAAGTCTATGCTTAGTCTTTGTAGATACATGAATCAGTTTTGCCATCTGCTGATGAAATGCTAAATGAGGTGGGAAGGGCATAAGAATTAGCTCTTTCTTTTTAAATGTGTTTTTATAGTATGCTCTGGAAGTTAATAAATTAAACGTGTTTGATGGATTTTTCTGCTGCTTTTTACAAAGCTTTCTAGGAAAATTGATTTTTTCTTTGTGTTCGGTTCTTACTATACCATTTGATGTGTATGAAAATAGATGTGATCTCCTGCCCTAGAATCTACAAAATTCTGATAATCCTTGTAAATTTAATTAATCTGAACTTGCATATGTTCATGTAAATAAGCTTCAAAAAAGAAAATTAACAAAAATGATGAGTTTGTCTCAATTTTTATTTCTAGGGCCTTTCTGCGGAACAATAAGCAGCAAAAAAAAGAAAAAGATGATGTATCTGACTACAAGAAATGCAGGTATCTCTTAATATTGCACATGAATCAAAGTTTTCTAGGCTGCTAAACTTGCAGAGTCTAGTGTATCCAAACCTGGAAGATTTGCAGTAAAATATTCGATTATAAATTTGATAGATCAGATACTTCTTATGGTTTAAAAGCAATAGTGACCAGAGGAGATATGGTGGTGCTGAGTACATCTTTTGGTAGGTGGAAGTTGAGAAGAACTGTGCGTTAAAAGAGAAAAAAAGTGAATGCTTTGTTGCCAGCAGGTTGAGGGATGTCATCCTTCCCCTCTACACAGCACTGGTGAGGCCACACCTGAAGTGTACTGGGCTCTTCCCCAGTGCAAGAGAGACATGGACATGTGAAGATGATGAAGGGACTGGAGCACCTCTCCTATGAGGAGAGGCTGAGAGAGCTGGGACTCTTCAGCCTGGAGAAGAGAAGGTTCGGGGGGGTCTTATCAATGTGTATAAATACCTGAAGGGAGGCTGTGAAGAGGATGGAGCCAGGCTCTTTTCAGACAGGGTCAGAGGCAACAAACAATACAGGAGGGTTCCCTTTGAACATCAGGAAACACTTTTTCCACTGTGAGGGTGATGGAGCACTAGCACAATTTGCCCAGAGAGGTTGAACTCTCCCTCCTTGAAGATATTCAAAAGCCATGTGGACATGGTCCTAAGCAACCATCTCCAGGTGACCCTGCTTGAGCGGGGAGTTGGACCAGATGACCTGCAGAGCTACCTTCCAACCTCAACCATTCTGTGATTCTGTGAAAGCTCACTAATTATTAAGCACAGTTTTCCCATTCTGACCAATCTCGAATTTTCTCCTTGGAAGTAAATGTAAATAATCTGACCTTGTGCTGTCCACGAAGGGGTAACTATTTTATTCCCCTACCAGTTTAAAGCAAGAAAGCTTGTATCAGACTTAATGCCCTTAGAGTACTATTTATATTCACATGTGGTCTGTTGCAGGACTGCTTATTTTTTTTCTTACAGTACTGACTGTGTATTAACTATTTATTGTAAACTTCTCAATGTAGAATTTGATCGTCATGAAATCCAGATCTATGAGGAAGTTGCCAAAATGCCTCCTTTTCAGAGAAAAACACTGGTCTTAATTGGGGCCCAAGGAGTGGGGCGAAGAAGTCTGAAGAACAGGTTTATAGTGCTGAATCCTACTAGGTTTGGAACTACAGTGCCATGTAAGTTGTCAGCATTCCTATTGTAATATCATACTCTCTGATTATCTGGAAAATACCTGATGTTTATCCCACTGATTCAAGGTCGAGTAATTTTATCAGAGTATAAAAATGGTAGAGAGTGGGAAAACAAAAGGCTCTTCATGATCTCAGACAACTGAACTAACATATGATGACAGCGGAAGTATTTGTAACTAGCAGTTGAATGTTATTGATGCTGCAGAAAAGCAATTTTTATATGCGCAGTATTTCTGTCTGCTAGGTTTCTTCAGTGTCAGTCACCATCAGTAACCGAGGGGGTTCTAGAAGTTCGTAGTAGTCTTTAGTAATGAACAGCCAGTGGAGTTTCTCATGTCTGCTGTTCAGTCTTCCATCTGTAGAAGCACCCTAGGCATTACAAATGGTTACTTTAGTATTAGAAAAGTAGGGAAAAGCAACAAACTTCCAATAAAACAGAAGTGTTTGTGATCTCCAAGATTTGTCTGATAAGCTGATGTTTTAATACATCTAGCCTCAAGCCCATGATCTTTCTTTTTTCCTCCCTGTCAACTTCAGAAGAAAACCTCCTCCCTTACTGTTGTTCTCTTGCCTTCCTTCCAGATAGTTGCTTAGCTAATTCACAACATCTTTATTTTTTTAACTGCCCCACCTGTTTGACTGCTGACCCGAGAAGCCCACCCTAGCTACATTATTATTCTCCTCTTGCCACCTCCTTTTCAGAATTTCAAAAACAGTCTGTTCCCTTCTGTTTTCAGTGGGCAAGAAGTAGATCTGATAATGGGGGAGGAGGGACAAGCCTTAAAGACAAATTGTGCAGCCTGAGAGAACCAGTCTCTCTCATTTGCTGAATCTCTAACACTGAAACTGTCCAGAGCACTTGGAATTGGTATGTGTGACTGATAACAAGGTTGACTTCTCAGTGCTGTTTTTTTAAAGAAATCTTTCCCTGGGAATCTAATTGTTTTATATTGGCAAAACTGTAAGAAACTTTTTAAAATTCTTTGCTCCGTTTTAAAAAAGCCCTCAAAATTACTGGTTTCTCTAAAATGCTATATAGATGCTTAAATATATATATAAGTAAGGCAGCACAGTGTTAAATTGCTTTTACCTGGAGCTCTTGAACATCGTTTAAAGGCATAAAAGTTAACTTTTCCAACCCAGCAATCTGACAATCTAATCATACACATGCAGTACATAGATTATTGTGTATAGAATCTCCTCTCTAGCTTATATTTAGATTTTAGGTAGGATAATCAGTAATCTTAGTTTGCCTAAGAAAGAAAATTATCCTGGTTATTCACAAACGAATATGTGTGGGGTTTTTTGTGGAGTGGTGTTTTGGGGGTGGGTTTTATTTATTTGTTTATTTTAAATGGCTGAAACAGCTCCATTTTGCTACGAGGAGAAGCATGTACTTGGTGTTGTGTTCTAATCCAGCAAATGGTGCAGTGTTTTTTCTTCAGTCTGGATAGCTGAATGGTTAAGTCATCTTCTGGCTGTAAACTGGTAAAACTCATTCTCCAAAACTTATTTCAAACTGATATGATTTTTGGGGGGTATTGTATTACCCATTACAGTTTTACTTTTTCTGTAGGATCTTGGCTGAAACTAGATGTTCTAGTAATACGTTTATTGCTAATATCTTCAGAAGATCATTTCTTCTGGGACTTGAGTTTTCTATAACAATGAAGCTGCTAGGAATTGCTGGAAGGGGAAGAATGCTTCCCACTTTTATTACCCAGTTGCACCAAGTGGTGATATGGCACCCAGTGGTCATACAAGTATTACCAAAGGGTTCCACTCACTGTTGTGTTTAATGTATTCTAGAGTTCAAATCCAATTAAATGCAAATAGTGGGCAGATAGTATGGTGATACGACAGTGAAGTCAGTAATAATATTTTATTTTATTTATTTTATTTTATTTTCACTTCCTTGCTTAAACAGTGTCTGTACTGCACAGACTACGCTGCAGTGTAGCCCATACCCAAGATAGCTGCTAATGTTTTACTTAAATATTGGCTTTAATATCTCTGCAGTGAATTTACCTTGCTTTAAAGGGTAAGTTGTCCTGGAGAGCAGCGTTAGCTGGCCTCCACGAAGTTTCTGCTACAGTGGCTTGGCTTCTTCTGATATTTAAGCTGCCTTCCTGTATAGCAAGCTCAGGTAAATCTACCCTGAATAACAGGACAAGTACAGTGAGCAAGGTGTGTACAGTGAGCAAGGTGTGTGCTAAGGTTTGGGGGCAGGGCAGATTCCGATGTGTCATTTTCAGAAGTACATTTGGCATCTGAGAGTTAAACTTCCTTTTGATTTCCAAGTCACTTCAATAATTATTAAGTGAATAATGAAAAAGATTACATGAATGAGTATTGTGTACGGTGTGAAGGAGTAATACAAAGGAAATAAACAAATGGGTGGGTAGACAACATATAGGAAAGAACAGAAATAAAGGGAATGGGGGGACTGTGCTCAGTTTTGAAGCTTACGCCGGCATAATTGATTAATCTGTATATGGAACAATTATAATTGTATATGGATGTGCGTTATACTATCCCTAACTTAATAGGCAATCCAATGTCATATTTATATTCCTGTAAGAAGAGAAAATTCAATTTATATTTTAATTTTTTTTTAGTTACTTCACGAAAGCCAAGGGATGATGAAAAGGATGGGCAAGCATACAGATTTGTGTCACGAGCTGAAATGGAGATGGATATTAAAGCTGGCAGATATTTAGAGCATGGGGAATATGAAGGAAATCTTTATGGCACTAAAATTGATTCTATCCTTGAAGTTGTGCAGACAGGAAGGACCTGCATCTTGGATGTGAATCCACAGGTACGTAGTTTATAATGTTACACTACAGGTGTAGGAGAATAATGTTGAAGAGGTGTGCCTTTAAATTCGAAGGCTTCTTATCTGGTTTAAAGATTACAGTATCAACTGGATTCTTGCATTTCTGGCACTTTGTTGGAATGAGTTAGACAGATGGAAAGGAACCAACGTAGATTCTGCGTGGAAAAGGAGTCTTGCAGACTAGCAAAATCGTTTTAGCCAAGGAAAGAATGGTGTTGAGCATTTCAGAAGGCAGTGTAGGAGTTTCTAAAATCGAAATAAGAATCTTCGCTTATGTGTTTCTGCCCATTGTAACAGACTAGTTTCACAGTGCCCCTTAAGTCATGGGGACATATGGCGAGTAGTTCGCAAACTTTTTTTTTTCCTTTTTCTTTGCTTTTAGGCCCTGAAAATACTGAGGACTTCAGAATTCATGCCCTATGTAGTGTTTATTGCTGCTCCAGAGTTGGAGACTTTACGTGCGATGCACAAGGCAGTGGTAGATGCTGGAATTACAACCAAACTTCTCACTGTAAGCAGATTTCATATTTAGTTTGCTTTGAACAGGATGTTGTTAGACTTTTTTTTTTTTTTTTTTTTAACCTTTCATTTTAGCTGGCATTTGTTCTGAAATTACTGTCTCTAAGAAAAGTTAGGCAAGACTTTTGCTGATTACTCAGTGGAAGTTAATCAAATACTATGTATAAGGCAGATTGCTTCTTTCTTAAAAATAGACCTCTTGGAGAGAAGTGTTGATTACAAAAATTACTTGTAATGTGTTCTTTGAGAGGCATCACCTTTGATTATTTGCAGCAAATGGTAGATATCTGATGGTGGGAATTGTTCTGTTATGTAAATGTCTGTCTTTGCCTTTCCCAACCTCTCCCTTCCAAAAGTTTCGTTCAGGTTTGTCTTATATCTTATAAATGTGCTTTAAAAATGGAATCTGTAATCCTTAGGAAAGATATTGCAGGCTATGTTAAAAAACAAACAAACAACCCCTCCCCCCAACCATAAAAACACCCCTCCCCTCCGAAAAAAACTCATCAAAAACTCACCAAAACCCCCCCACAACAACTAAGAGCAGAATGCAACTAGGCCTTGTTCTTGTTTCCACTGCTGCTGCAGCACGTGCTGCATGGTGAATGGCTGGGAGCTGCCAGCGTAAGCAGTGTTGAATAGCTTCTCTTTCCCATAAGTTCCTTGGGTTTCTCATGTGAAATGGCACATTTTATTTGTTAGATCTTCTCTCCTTTTCTGAGGTATAGTGTGCGCAGCAAGTTGTAAGTATTCTGTATGGGCATGAACTTTCCCAGCTGCAGGACCAAAGCAAACAAAGCCAGACTGAGCAGTTAAGAATACGATCCTCTATGTGCAGCAATACCGCTTCCCGTCTGAGAAAAGCCATGGTCTGCTGACACCTCACAGTGATAGTGCTGCAGCTGAGATAGTAGCAATATCTTGTATAATGCCAGTGTGGTGTTCAAGGCAATAAAATGGGGAGAGGGTTAATTTCCATTAAATTTAGTATTTTTTTTCTTTTCTTTTCAAACCTATGAGATCCCGTTCTCTTAACCACATGAGAGACTGTCCAGTCCTAGTCAGAGATTCTGATTATTATACATTCTAGTGTCTCTGTGGGTGCTCTGCCTTTCCTCCTCCCTGCCACAAATGAACCCTGAATTGTGTGATGCATATGCAAGAAGGCAAGGTTAAAACTGTCCAGACAAGTATAGAAACAATTTCCTGCACTTCCTAATATCTGATTCCCTGAGAGACATCTTTGCCTTTCTTTTGCTCGTCTTTATGGATAATAAAGAGCATAGTTATGTTTAAAATATACATTTATATATCTTTGTGCATTCTAAATCATATCTGTGCATGTTATATAAAGAGTATGACTTCCCATTTCGTATTCTTGTACTTCCTGAACAAATGAAAAACAAGTATCATTTAAAGTATTATGTTCTGCTTGCTAGTGTGTCTGTCTGTGTTACTTCTAGCATCCTAAGCCGCTGAATTGCAAAAATTCTGGCTCTTGTGGTGCTATATTTGCTTGTCGCCTTCATTTACTATGAAGGAAAGGCTATCACAAACTTACTTTTTCATTTGGGCTTTTGTATGTACAACTGTACCAGGACTTGAAAATATTCAAATAAATATTGTCAAGGGGACAAATCTCATAACCACTTAGAAAAAAATCGCTTTTGTGCAATGGAGGAGAGGAATTTTCTAAGAACATGGGACTAATGAAACATAAAAGAATGCTCAGTGGCAGCACTTCATTCATGAAGGCTTCATAATGTAGGAATATAAATTTTGCAGCTCATGTCAGAACTAAAACACTGCAGCAGTAGTTTACGAATGAGGAACTTGGTGGCAGGTGAGCAAGGCTGAAAAGTAGCCTCTAAAAGCAGTAAGGTATTCCAGAGCTTTACTCTACTAGAAATGTATCTCTCATTGTCTTTTATTTCGTAGTAATTTAAATTCTTGGACTTTTTGGTGCTTTCTGTGGAAATAACAAAAGGCACAAATATATTTACATAACTGATTGACTCAGTCATTCCTAAAGCATTAATTTTATTCTGATTGGATCATCAGTCGCACAAAGTGATTAACTGCCCGCTATGCATACCAGCCCGGTTCATGTGCTTCCGTTAACTTTCTTAAAAATTGCAAGATTTGCAAACATTTGGTTGCCAAATTTAACATTCTTAGCACAGCTCATAACTTTTTTAGCTCTTTCAATGCATTTTAGCTTAAGTTCTGTGTGGATTTACTATAAATGCAAACTTTAATTGTTTTTTTAAAGAAAGTCAGTATATAGCTTTAAATAGTTGGTTGCAGTATGTAATGAAGGGACAGTTCTGCTGTATTTATCAGGATTTGCCAGTCTTATGTTCTCAGTAATCTTCAAAATCTCTTCAACAGGACACAGATTTGAAAAAAACAGTGGATGAGAGCGCCCGGATCCAGAGAGCATACAACCACTACTTTGACCTGACCATTGTAAATGACAACCTAGACAAAGCCTTCGAGAAGCTACAGACTGCGATCGAGAGACTGCGGCTGGAACCACAGTGGGTCCCAATTAGCTGGGTATATTGAGATTTCTCGAGAGGAGCTGAAGTAACAAAATCAACTGTAGCAAATATGCTAACATGACGTTGTGTAGATACTGACGACAACCTGCGGCACTTGTGCATTTTTACGCTATGTATATTCAAAAGTACACTATTCTGAATTTTTATAAAAATGTTGAAGGGAAAGTGTACTTAAATATGTAATTTATTTTAATTTTTCTAACTTTTTACAGATAACCTTTCTATCCATATCACATGAAGGAAATGCGTTTAAGCATTTTTATATGTTTTGATTTAGTACCTTTGCCTTTTTCATCGGAGAAACTTTCAGTCATTCACGTCAACATTTACATCTTGGTCTTACATTTTCACTGTGATTAAAAACAGGATACTTGAAACACTTTTTGTAAAACTTGTTAATGTCAGTGTTTAACTGGTCAAAACTCTATAGCTCTTTCTTTTTCTCTTCCTTAAAAAAAATAATAATTTCATGGGAGCAGAATTTTAAATATGAAAAGCAGCAACCAACACACAGCTCCATTGCTCCAGCTTGTTTTGGCTTAATGTTGGTGCGTTCTTGATGTTTCACAAATTCTTGGTGTCTCTTCATTTAGACAACTGTTGTGTACGTTCCCTTACACGTGTCTCTTGAAATAACGTAAAGCAACACCTTGCAAGCTGCTGCTTAGGCTGTTCTTGGGAGCCAACATGTTAGCCCGCTACGGCTGAAGTACTGACGTTAGAAAGCTTGTACGCAAGGTAATTCAGCGCAATTTGCATAGTGGTGAAGTAGCCCGAGAGAGAACCTGATACGTGGAGCCTTGTAGAGTGACGTGTAATGTTTAGGGCTATTTATTCACACTTATGAAAACACATTGCTTTTTTTTAAAAAAAATGTAATTTTCTTTTCTTAGGTCATTGTTCGATATTTGTATAGTGATCTGTGGCTAAATTTCCTGTGATATCTAGCTGGGTTCTGTATTCTCTTTTTTGAATATTTGTGTGTGATCAACTGCTGTATTTTTATGAGTGTGATGTAATGGAATTTCTGTGCTTTTTGTTACATCGTTTTTAATTGCATTTTTCATTAGCTAGCTTGTGAATTAGAAGTTTACTGCTAATAAGCAATGTTCTTTATACCGTTTTGGTTTACAGCATATTTCCTTTTGTTCAGTGACAGTTCTCCCTTTAGTAGGCTCATTGATATAATTCCTATTAGGTTCAAGTTCATCAATCGAAACTTACGCTGATGTAAATTCCTGCTTACCAAGAACAAAATGAACATATAGCTTGTCGCTAAGACTAGCCCTTTCTGTGACCATATTTTATATGCTGTTGTATACAGTGACATTCACCATCACTTAGCAGGTTAGGTGTCTAAACTGAAGCCATCTGTTTGTTTTTCTTTTCCATCTGGTGACAGGCACCTGGCTTCTGAATTCTTTTTCAACACCGAAGCGTGACAGGGAATGCTACCAAAAGGCAGCTTCCTCAGAACTAGTGCTGAAGGAAAAGAGGCTGAGACACTGTGAAACAGTATTGCTTCCTGGGGCTCCGAAAGACTTTTATGTGCACAGGGAAAAGAAAAATGGAGTTAATGCAGTATAGGAAAGGGGCAAGTCTCAAAAAACCCTTAAGACACCAGTTTACTAAAGATGATTCTAAAAAGCCTATAAAGTTGGTTGTTGTGGAGGGCAAGGGCAGCTCGAGATCCCAGTGCATGTGGAAAATGTTAGTAAAAACTGTGGACAGCACAGGTAATCCTGGTGGCTCTTAATACTGAGACTGCTTCAGTCTTGTAGAGGGAATCTGAAATGCTCAATGGAAAATTTGTACCACTGCTTTGTTTCGTTGGTATACTTTTTCAGGGTGTGTTTTCTCTGGTTTTGTTTAAGTTTGGCAGAGCTTATAGATGTGGCACCAGCATGAGGCTTTTATTTCTTCCCAGCAGACATGTTCTGTGATCCTGTCTCTCCGAGGCTGCTTTGAGAAATGGATCGAGCGTTGTTGATAGCAGAGCCATTGCTTGACTATTTTATGATTTGCTGTTGGCACTGTATGCTGAATGTGACTAAACTGTGTTTGTGTACTGTGCAATAGAAGACCTACATATGCTGTAAATAACATGTGCTATCTGCACAGGTATGATGCCTTTTCAGTATAGGTTAGAAAAATACTCTGTTTGTGATGCCAAAAGTGGGCTGAGCTCACTCTTCCCTAATGAATGGAATGAGAATATTCTTCAGTTTCCACACCACAGTACTTTATATTGCACATATCACTTATTTTCATCTTTTTTTTTTTTTCCATAAATTTACTTAACCAAATGAAAGACATGAAACATGGGCACCAAGGTTTAGTCAGGAAAACCTCTCTGCTCCTTCTGTTTCCATCCCAGAGACAACACTGTCAAAAGAGCCTCCCTTGTTAACAGTCTCCAAACAAACAGCAGTGTATTTACTAAAGCCTAAAGCTTCACCTTTCGCTGCAGGTTCACTTGCTGTTTTGAAATCCAGCAGTCAGCACAGGGGAGCCTAGTGCGCACCCACTGGGTGGCGGTCACGTAGATGCTAGTGGGGAGTACAATTCTCAAGCAGTTAGAGAAGGTGGCTGGCTTAGGGTGCATGCATGTAGTGTATCAGAGTGTCTGCAGGTTTCGGTTGGATGTCCACGTGCAGGTTGTAAAGAAAAAAAACCACGAGACAAAACACCCCACTCCTTGCATCAGTTCATTAAATCTTGAGAGTGCAGAGCAGCAGGTATGTAATACTGAGGGGGGGGGGGATGCTTTGTTTTTGGAGTGGTGGATTTTGTTTTGTTTTGCTTTTTAGCAGAATCTGATTTTCATCAGATATTCTACTTAGTTTGTCACTACCTGGTAGGATGACTGGAATGAGAATGACAGTTACTTTTTCCAGAAAAGAACATTCTTGGAGGTTCTTAGAACAGTGGTGTCATTTCAGTCATACACACAGCGCTGACAGTCTCCAGGGTACGCTAGACCAGATGTTAGAGACTTGTACGTTGTGCAGTGAGGGGAGAAGACACTCTGAAAGGCCAGGTTTGAGTAAGAGAACGTATTTAACAGCTGTGGAAATATTCTGGGGGGTTTATAATAACTAGGATTTCACGAATCTCATTCTGTACTAAACATTCATCTTCTAGATACTGACAGGAAAACTTTTTACGTTGACTGTTAATGATAACAATAGGTGTGGCAGAGCGAGGTGGAGATGCTGCTAAATGTTTAAGATATGTGGTATGTATCACAAGATAAATATTTAACTAGTTTAGAAAAGTAAATTATCAAATAGTTGTCTGTGTATATGTATGTATGTGGATGGTGAAACAAAAAAATGCTCATGTCTGCTATCACATTACTAAGCTATCCTGACTTGATCCAGAAATGTACCTGCATGTGAGACTTTAGAACTGGTACACTTCTCTACCTGGTTTATTGTGTTTACTAATGTATATTTTTCTAAATATACAGATATTTCAATCTAAGAATTCTATATTTATCTGTAATTTCTATCTGTTTTGGACAGTGCATGAGGTGCTGTAAAATTATGTACATATAGAGACTTACAGAAGAAACACTGTAGTTGCCCTGTGAATGAAAAGTTATACATAAAAGCACAGTCACTATGCCAAGACCCATAAGTTATTTCCTTAAATGCACCAAAAATCCCATTAAGTGTGCACCAGTCTCACCTTTAATGTAAATACTTTGGTGCATGCGTACCCAAGCGATTACCTTGCCCTCTCTACCTGTTGCACTAGCAGGCCTGCTTTAGGTTCTACATCGTGTGACAAGATGCAGTCAAAGTTTAGTGGGATAATTGCAACGGGATATGTCATCTTGCATAGATTTGTAAAGGTCTTTCAAAAGGTTCTGCAAATACAAAAATGAAGGTAAAATGGGAGCAGAATCACAGACTGACAGAGGCAATTGAATTTATAACCAACGCAATATCCTTAACTTGTGCTGTGGGCTCACATGGGTGCAGCTCGGTGTGCTCAGTCGTACAAAGCTTTGTGGAGCAGGATGGCAGATCAGCTCATCCCTTTTGTGTTTATATAAACTGTCACATCCTGGACGGGCTCCAAATGTGGCACTTTTTTTCCCTGTCTTCTGTACAGTTGTAGCTCATTGCAGCTTCTAAACTCGTACTGAAAGGGCCTGCTGTACAAACTGCTGCAGCTCAGTGGGTTGGTTTTGAAGAGGGCGATTCAGATAAGAAACGGCAAACCTTTTTCTCTTTTAAACACCGAAGATTCCTGGCTAGGTCCCCTTCAGAGCCAAGCTTGCCTCTCTGTTCTGCTTAAGTAAGGACCAGTGGGGAGCGGTTAGGCAGAGCAGCACTCCAGAAACGGGGAGTGGGGGTTGCTATCTGCCTTCACACAAGTGATGATTGCGAACACGAACAAATTCCCACTTTCTTTACCTACCCCTTGGTTTCCCATCCAGCCTTCATCAATCTTGCCCTTTCATTCACCCTGAACTTTGCAGCAACCGCCGTTTCTCAGTCCCTCGGTAGTGCCTACTGTGGTAGATCGATTGCCCATCCCTCACGGTGCCTGTAGGTACAGCTGCATGACAAGCTACAGGCGGAGGCTGCTGCGTCCGTTGTACAGGGACTGTTTGCTTCCTCCAGGGTTTCTTGCCTCATCCACAGTCTGAAGAGTTAAAGAGTACCGCATCGTTATTGCCAAGTGGCACCCTACTTTCGTGAGAGTGGGGAGGAACCAGTTTAGCGCAGGCGAGGTAGCGGTTACTGGACACAAGGACTTGGGGTCTGCCAGGCCTCCTGCCTTAAGGGCCCCATGGTGAGCTCTCCTGGGCCCTTCGCAGGGCTGCTGTAGCCGAAGGGACAGCCATGTGCGTGCTCGGGTGGCTCAGCAGTACTGACCCTGCTGAAGTGAACTCCTGGCCCCATTTTTTTTTTTTTTTTTTTTTTTTTTTTTTTTTT
>Ga0065711_1034759_pt1 | contig 23282 bp, 12 predicted proteins | sample Hoacrofraction12_FD_59098 | JGI IMG/M metagenome (GOLD analysis project Ga0065711, IMG submission 59098) | Hoatzin crop microbial communities from Cojedes, Venezuela - Epithelial fraction 12 v2 (version 2) | ecosystem: Host-associated > Birds > Digestive system > Esophagus > Crop | place...
CTGGGCACCACTGAAAAGAGTCTGGCCCCATCCTCCTGACACCCACCCTTCAGATATTTATAAGCATTTATAAGGTCCCCTCTCAGCCTTCTCTTCTTCAGGCTGAAGAAGCCCAGCTCCCTCAGCCTTTCCTCATACAAAGAGCTGGATTTTGACTGTCAAAAAAATCCTACAACAATTTATCATCCAACTGTTTGCTATATATAGTGTGCAGCTGTGAGTTGCACATTTTTTGTGTTTCGGTCCAAAAGGGATTACCCACCTACAGCAACATTACATACAGCATCTGCCTTACTATTTCATTTTCACATTAACTTCAAACCTTTTGGGATGCACATCTGACACAGTACTCCACAGATTCAGAAGATCCTTCTCCTCTAGAGAAGACTCAACATCTGGTTCAATTACAGAGAATATGATAAGCCCCAAAAATAGCACAATTATCAAAAAACTCACTCAAAGACTATTAGATCCCTCAGAGGGGGAAAAAACTTCTCTGCTGTGACATTTGAAAGCTTGAACTCAGAAACAAGTGCCTTCATTGAATAACTCATTTATTTTTAATTTCACTCTGTGGAGGCAGACAATTAGAGAGGACTCGGGCAAAGGAAGATGATATATCAATGGAAATGTACCTTTGTAAAAAAAAGAAGAGATAATTACAGATTCAGTTTGAGCCTAAGGATTTGCTCTCTAGCTCTAGGGTTATTTTACTAAACGCCAAAATACAATCAAATAACACATTAAAATAAACATCATATGCTGATCAGCATAACCATTTCCAATAGTTTAATGAATTTTAGGAAATAATCGTACGTAGAACATAGGCATTTGTTCCTGCTTAGGAAAAGATGCACAAGGGAAAAAAAAGTGGTAAAGAGGTACTGAGATAAGACACCTTCAGGGATGTTTCAAGAGAAGCATAAAAACAACCACTGATTGATTCCCCTTTGTTCTTGAAATAAAATATTCTGTCTAGTGTTTGTAAATAGTGTTGTGTGAAACAGACTATTTGCTATTTTTTTTTCCATCTTCCTAACACAGTTAACTCTCAGGACTTTAAACTCTGACCAGCTACACTGACCAAACAAGACAATAAGAAGAAACATCAGAAACGACTGAACAATTAAATTCATTCCTTTATCAGAATAAAGCTAAGGATCACCTTTTAAAGAGGTGGTATTGCTAGATATACCACCGTTTGTTTATTACCAATCCACTGCAGTATCACATGGTGTCTATTTCCAAAATTTCTGTTCTGGTGTGGTTACAGGCATAGGAAGACAGACATCCGCGTTACGCTTCTTCCCCAAGAGGTGGAACAATCATAAAAACTACTCATTTTGAAAGATTTCCCCTTTTTTGATTGATGCTAAATTTTAGCAAAAGACTATCAAAGAGAAATATTAGCACCACAGCACCAAAATTTGAAGTCAAGTGCTCATCCACTTCCACACACAGGCAACATCCATTCTGGTCCAGTGACTGGCTGAGGGAATCAGGAATGAAAACCAGAATATTATTTCCCCTAAGGATGTGCCCCTTACAAGGTAGCCTGATCTATAGAAAAGGTCTAAAATCCAAAGATCTCATCTCTACGCTTAAGCTCTCAACATCTCCTGTGTGTCCTTTCCTATATCTCTTCAGTGTTACATGAAACAATGAAAAAGAGCTTACATCTGAACTGCCAAATATAACAGATCTGTCTATAAGTATTACACAGAGAAAATAAGCACAACATAGTCCTGAAGCACCTGTGAAGTTCCCATCACCATAAAACGAAAGCATCGTACCTAGTAATTCGGATCCACTGTGATTTTTTCCTACAGCTACCAAGAGCAGGCATCACGCAGCCTGAAAACATCAGCTGATGGTTTTGAACCTCCAGGCTACATGTTTCCAGTCGGTCTTGCACCGCTGCTGGCCAGCATTACCTGCCAAAACTGCTGCCCATCAGAGGGGCACATCAGGGGTGTATGAGAGATGCCCGGCAAGAACTGGAGAGACAGGAGCCAGCGGAACATTTGGAGGACCTCATCTTACTGCAACACCCTCCCACACACTTCAAAAAAATCACTGCTGTAGATCTGGATATCCTCATTAGGTTGAAAGACACTGAGGATAAAACAAAGGTTGTTCAGTAAAATGTAGAGAACTACTATTTGCTATCAAGAGAAGGTATAGAGGCTCTGAAGTTCAGAATCTTTAAAAAAGATGGGAAAATCAGAATACATTCAGATATACTTACTGCCTTTTAATTTTATTTTTACTTTAAGTACTTCTAATACTTTTTAAAAAATATGAACCTGAATTGTTTTGTAAACCCTTGACTTGAAGCAATATAATAGAGAGTCGAGGACATGATGAATTTCTTCATATGCTGATTTCCTATGCCATTTATTTGTTATGCCACAGCAAATAAGTGTTCATTGCACTGACATTTACATTAGTAGAAATAATTAGCCCAGCACATCAAAAAAAGGGCAGCACTTGATTTAGTCTGTGACATCTGAATGACTCAAGGTTATTTTATTTTTGAAACACTTGTGTCAGACTTTCTGTGTTTTTAGTTTCCAGAATATCATGGACAACCCAGTAGCATCATGCCATCAGTTCCAAATTAAATCAATTCATAATGTTATTTAGAAAATGCCAAACACCCCAAGCATTTCATTACTGAGATTTTTATAGACAGGTATAAAAGCTGTTATTGCTGCACAACGGATATGATGTTAAAGTCAAAAAATTGCAGAAAAAACTAAGTTAAAACCTAAGTTTTAAAAACAGCACAATTTCCTATTGACCCAGCGTATAAGGGCTTGAGCACTGGGTGAATGAGAACCCTGTAAGGATGCAATTGCATGCTGGAAAGTTGTGAATTGTCATGTCAAATTATGGAAGATTATAGGTGTTTAATAATATACATTGGTATGAGAAGAGTAATAGCTTCTTCAGCACAGATACTGACTTGCATCCATCTTTCATGGATTAAGAGCTTGCAGTATGCGATGCTATTCAGGTTGCAGAATTTTAAACACATGTATTTTACAAGATATCAGGAAAAGGATTTATGGACTCCTACTATAGTGACTATATCAAGTGGTACCCCAAGGAAAGGTCTGAGATTTGCAACTCTGATATATGTTGAAACTACCCTCAAAAAAATATTTCTTATTTCTTTTAATGTCCAACATTTCCAAAACATCCATTATCACCTTGGTGAAAGGACCAAGGCAATTTCAGTTAATTTGTCACATAAACAATGAGTTATATGCTGGCCTGTCTTATTACTAAAAAAAAGAAGCAACCAGAAAGTTGACATTTGTGTATCCTGACTGCTAGGAATGACTCAGGTAACACAGGCAAAAGCATTCTAAATCCCCACAGTGGAGTGGGACAGAAGAGCACCAAGTAGCTGTCCTGGGGCATATCACAGTCTGTCTAAATGGATTTTTCTGCATTTCAGTTAGTGTCCATCGCCTTTTGCCCTTTCCCTCAGCACCAAAGAGAAAGGTCTGGCTCTGCCTTCTTTACTCCCACAGTCAGGTATTTATACCCACCGGTAAGAAGGGCATAAATACCTCGTCTTCTAAGGCTAAAGAAACCCAGCTCCCTCAGCTTCTCCCATTCGACAGATGCTCCAGTCGCTTCGAAGGGGGGTGAGGACACTACCAGTTCCACAAATAGGGGACAAAATTCACTGAATTCTGAAGGAGTTTGGACTCTGTATTTGTTGAACCTGAAACACCACGTATTCCCAAAGGTGACCTACAAAGTCTGACAGTGAATCTTGGCTTCTTAAATGACACAACTTCAACAGACTGTAGGACAGGAGGAAGGGTCTAGACTGAAGGGATAATAAAGAGTCCTCAGAGCGAGCAGCTCCCACCTCTTTCTGCATGTTGGTCCAAGCTGCTGACAGATTAGCTCAATGACTAAAACAGCTAAACCAATCTTTTCTTATGTTTTATTTTCACTTGTCTCAACTCCAAATGGTGAAAAGAAACCTCACTCCATTAACACAAGCATCTATGACAGAGCTAAATGAACTAAAGCTCATGCTGACAGTGTGCTGCTCCTCCAGGTCTTCTCCTTCAACTCAAGAGTGCTTTGCCAGCACAACAGGGTAAGCTCACAGGAGAGCCTGCATCCATACCTGAATATGTATCTTCGGCAAATTTAAAAATCAGACCTGATGTTGTGTTAATGCTGCGTATTTTTCATGACTGCCTCTTTCAGAAATTAGTTTTTTATATCAAAAAATGTGAAAAGAATTTCAAGACACTCAGCGGGATTTTTGCCAGCACGGCTGTTGGGTTTTGAACCAACAAAGGTCTCTGTAAGACTCTTCTGATGAACAATATAAATAACAATTGTGAGTGACTCCTGAAAGAATTTATTATATGAAGGCTTTTGGTTTTTTTAAACATGTGCCACCTGGTCAGAGGAAATTATAAGTATGTTCTTTTATATAAACACCCTTTTATCTTCTCCTTAAAATAAAAAAAACAAAAACCAAATCAAACCCAAACCCTATGTCCTTGGCAAACATTCAGATTGTTAGTAATTTTGCTAATTTTTTAAATTTAGCTAAAAAAAAAAAACAGTGAGAAATCTGTTTACTGTTTGGGGACTGATTAATTTTTTTACTACTGGCAGTTTGCACTGTTGTAAGGATGAATAATAAAGCTATGATAGCGCTTATTGTCAATAGACTTTTTAGATATACACTTTTTTCCTCAAGTTCAGAATACGGTCTTTAGATTGTCACTATGGAAAGAATCATGATGTTTTGTATTGGTCATGGCACCAACTCAAGACAAAAAGTGTTTCTGTAGGATTCCAATGTCAGGTGTTTTAATCAGGAAATTGTTTCTTACTTTGAGATATTTGTCCAACAGTGATTAACAATCATATTTTCTTATGCTAACTTCTTAAGTAATTTTCCTTTGAAGTTCTTTCAATAAAAACATATCTTCTCTTAGGTAATATTCACAGAGTACTGAACACATTTTATAAACCGTACAGAATGATCACTGCAGTTCAGCTATCACTAATGAGAAAACTTCAATTTCTTTGTTGTTGCATGAGACAACAACAATTTCAGAAGCATTTTCTGTTTTTTTTTTATCCTTTGGTGCACATTGCACTTATAAAAAAAATTCATTTTCTTTATGAGTGTAACATTCTTCAAATCTCTGGTACAGCTGATAACAGCCTGGCAGCAAATCTGATACCACTGACCCAGCAAACCCAGCAATACTAGGAAAAAATAGCTAACATTTTTTATTTCTTTTTTAAAATAACCCAAGCCGACCAATATTTTCAATAGAAATGGATTTTTTGGGGCATATTCCGTTGTAATAGAAACGTCATCAAAGAAAGGTCAGATGCAGAAACTAACTTTAGCAAAACTTCCTACCTTCCATGGTTTAGTGATAAATAAAAAAAATTGCTACAAAAAATGAGTTTCTGCAGCAATGAGATAGCATATTTCATATTTTTGACTACAGTATAAGGTAAAACACAATTTGACCTCTCAGATTATTTGTAAAAGCTAATATAGCCTTCTATGAGTTCATTTTTTAATTGTTACAATAGAAGAGTAATAGATGTTTTAATGAGGGTTTTCATGAGCTTTAAATTCTAATCTCTATAGATAAATTACCATACTATGAAACAGCCTCTGCATACAGGTGAAATACAGTAACTTTTTATTTTATACATTCATCTGAACATTTTTACAAGCAGCAGAAGTAAAATATTAATTTGTTTAAATAGTATTTTTTGAAGTTGTTTGCAGATTCATGCCACAACAGAATTCGTGTTCCAAGGGCACTGATTTGCAAAATACTCTAGCTTTTGGCAATGCCCATATGGAGGGCATTTTACTGTCACATGGTGCTAATCTGTTTACAAATACTCCATACTACCTATATTAAAAAGTGAATGCTATTCCTATCAGAAGTCTCTTTCTGCCTGCAAAAATACCCATCAGTTCAGGAACTGGTATTAAAACATACCAACTAAATCCATCATTAATACCTTGTTTTGGAATTTGCAGTTTCGGTTACACTGGATTAAAGAAAAGAAAACATTGATTTATTAGCTAATGCACCCACACTGGAAAAGAATTACTATCTTGCACTTTAAAGAAGACCTTGAATCAAACTGATCTGCTCAAATGCAAGTGACAACTCTTATCAGCAGGCTTCTGATGCTGCAGTGTATGTATCATTACTCAGTCTTTCGAAGAATTCTTTCCTTATGTGGGCATCAGACAGTAATTTCCGCTGTCCGATACCTTTTTAACTCCACAGACTGCTGCAGAAGGAAAGCCGATGAAACACAACTGACAGGTTTACATTCTTGATCAGCATTCTTCAGAAAATATGAAGCTGGTAAGGAGACCTCTTCCAAGGTGTGTGGAAGCATGACAGTTTCTGCGCTTTGTGTGAACTCAGTGTGTGTTTACTGAGGCCAGCGGCAGTCTTTCTAGTGATCCCAGCGTGACGAAGTCTGCCACTAAAGGAACTAAAACTTTCAGTGCTTGTGCATGTTCACAGATGATCATGAGCGAAGCCTAAGAGTCATCTAGTTTTGAAAAAAATGGTTCCTAAGCTATGAGCTACAGACTCTGTTTCACTTCCCTCTGTAAAGTTAAATTACATTTAGATTGTATTTTTTCCAGCCTACACTATAACCCTTCTTTCTGCTATTAATAAATCAATTTTCAGGGTTTTTTGGGTTTTTAGGAGTGTTTTGGGTTTTTTTGTTCTCATAATGCTTTCTAAATCTGACTTAACTTCATGCTTGTTCCATTCTCAGTCTCATACTTGTTCCCACAATCATCACCCTTCCTTTCTTCCAAGTGTTTTCTAAGTCAATCTTTTCCCATGCAAATACATTTTATAAGCAATTCTTTAAAAATAAAGTAAATTTAGGGAGATTTGACAAAATAACATTGTTTAGTATACCCCTTTCATGTGAGAAAAAGATTTTCAATCTCTTACTGACTACTAACTGAACAATAACACAAGGCTATAATGGATACCTTAACATACTAAAAGAGAATAGCTTTTGCTCTCCTTTAACTGAATCCAGTTAATTGCAACAACAGATTAATTCGTACTGAAGAAGTTCTGAAGAATCTTAGCACTAAGATAGCATGGCAGCTCGTGTTGCTGCCCTGTCATGCCCATTTATGTTGAAACATCAGAAATAAAAACACTACTACAGAAAGTTTTAAGCCATGTCTCGTGTGAAATTCAATGATCAGTCACAGAATCATAAAAATATATCTGGAAGGTCCTTTGAGACATAATCTTGCCCCACCTCAAATTAGGAATGAGTGTGCCTAAATCACTTCCCTGAAGTATATAACTAATCTGGCCTTGCAGGCTTCTGATAGCAGAGACTTCACAATCTCTCAAGGCAGTCTACTTCAATACACTTCAATATTTCATTATTCTTGCAATTAGAAAACTTCCCCTTTCATCTAACCTTCATTACTTGCTGTAATTTAAGCCTTTTATTTCTTTGTTCTTTTCACCAGGGACAGGAATAACATATTTCCTTTCCAGCAGGTGCATTTCATGGACATGAAAATTATTGTCTCCTCTAGACTAAATGCTCTTATTTTTTCAACTTCTCAGCTTTTGTTACTGACCCTGGGAGTATATGAAACTTTGAAGAGAACAGCAAGAATAGCAAGTATAAACCATTTATTGAAAAACCCCAAACAAACCAACAAGACACATTAATACCAACAGGACAAAGAACAAAGACAAGTACCTGGAGGTGATAATTTCCTGAAAACAGGAAAGATTAAATTATGTATTGTAACATGCTTTTTCCCTCTCTGACTGACAATAAAACAGCCTAATATACTCATGTTGTACTTTCATATACTTCATACTCTCAATTCCAACCTCACAGTATTTTATGAAGCAGGAGTGAATTCTCTTAATTAAAGTGGACAAATGACTGAAATGTTTATAGATATTTAAGGCAGTCAAGATAGAATTACATCACAAACCTGAAAAGATACTAAAGTTCAATGGCATTCATATACTCAAAATTACCAAATTACTAGCAATGTTGATCTAACAGGTCTTGTACTTCTCCTGCTTGCGCCTGGATGAATGCTGATTTTTCCGCTATCAGTGAGAGCATATTTAAAGAATTCAGACATGCGCAGAAACTCTTCCTCAGGTGGGAGAACAGAAACAGGAGTGGAAGGAGGGAAAACTTATGAGAGGTTTTAATGAACCATTTCAAATTCAAAGAATGACCTAATTTTTTTTTGCTCTTAACCAAAAACTTTGCAATTGGACTAACAGATTATCTTCTCTGTCTAATGCCATTTCAGATGACCTTTCCATTTTATGCCAATAGTTTTCAATTACAGAACCAATTGCAGTGTATTTCACTAAATGGAGTACTGTGATTAATTAAATCTAATTTTATCAACACCCAGAATGTGAATAGCATATTAAAGTAAGGTGAAAGAACAGCTTTGATGGATACACTGAGTTTTAATTTCTAATTCCTTGTCTCCCACTCTTTTGGTGGGAATTGAAAGTTACACATCATTGAACAGGGTAAGCTACTATAACTCAAATGTAGCTTCAAAGATTTGACCTTCAGGTTTTCTCAGACTTTTTGCCCCTGTAGTAAATAAACACCAAATTGATAGGTCTAGAGCTATGTGCTATGTGGAAAGTTTTTAAACATAAAATTCTTCTTTAAAAAAAATGAAGGCTGACATTAAAAATAATTATCATAGTTCTTTTAGCGGAAGAAGATATATCCACCTTTGCTACAGATGACTTTTACAGATTTTAAAAAGGTCATCTTTAAAATACAAGATAATAATTCTTTTCCAATGTCGGTTCATTACTTGAGTTAATTAAAGAAGACCTTTAGTCTTCTAAGAACTAGAACCCACTCCACGTCAAAGCTAGGTATTTAAATTTGTGTTTACTTATTAATATAAACAACCTCATTTTCATAGGCACCCACAGCTCCTACTGATGTCAGCACTTAAGTTCGAAAATGTTAGTGTTAGTTACTAGATCTAAGCATCTTATACGTGAGACCCTCCTGTGGTGTTACACTGAGGAATTCATGAAAAGACCGAGCTCAAGAGCCACGTAAGTTCTGCAAAAGCCATGGCAGACGGAGAAATGATACTGCACTTTCCACAGCCCTTGCCCCCAAGAAAAGGTGCTGCAGCATGGTCTTACGGACCGTATCCACAACCCCGTCCTCTGCAGGCAGGTCTTCCAGTAAACTCCAGGCAAGGGACCTTCCTGCCAGCCTGCTGCTGGGTCACAGCTGGGGTGCCAGTTAACTCTGGCCCTTGCGGAGCCTTTCAACCCGGCAGGCTCACGGCTTGCTGCAGGCTGGCAGGCCTTCTGGCTGAGAGCTCGGGAGAGCCTCCCTTCTGCCTCTGCTCAGTCTCCATGCATAAACATAAAATGCTCTTATTCCCTCCGTGCTACCTTGACTGAACTCAGTATCCTTATGTTCCCCGACAGATCTGATACCCAGCCACGCGTCAGTGGCTCTAAGGCAAACTCCAGGGCTCTCTTAAAGGCCAATTCTCTCTATAGCCAGGACCATTACTACCACGTAGACACAGAGAAAAAATGATATTATCTCAGCTAGCACCATGAAGTAGCTGTTCTTTAAAAACTGCCTTTTACTGATGACTGTTACAATCACAGGGATTAATATTATTACTCCCCTTTTTCTCTTAGCTGGATATTTCAATACTCAAAAAACCTGAACTTTAAAATGTCTTGGGTCTGGGGAGGAGTCAAAAAGGAAATACATTAACTTGTCAGTTTAATATATATTGGAATCCATGGAGACATTAAATTCCACTTTTCATTTATGAATATTAAACGTTAATGAGGTCTCAGGTACAAAGACATTAAAGTGAAACATCAGAGAGCTATGACTTAGCTCATATATAGAGAAGAAAGTTCACAAGGGAAGCTAATAAAGGTCAAAACCACAGAACTACCATAAACCCAGAACATACAATAGACAAAAGAGAGAGGTTCAAGTAAACCTGATTTTAAAAGGGCCGTTAAGAAACGCACACGTGCTTCCACAAGCAGAAAGTTCAAGTAAAACACAAAAAAATGGAAAGTAATTAAGTACATATTCCTATTCACATATGTATTCCTAACAGAGTAACATTCAGACTGACAGCCCACAGACACCTCTTGGGTGACTTGAGAATAACTTGCAGAGGAAGCTGACAAACCTTAAAATGAAGAATTCATAAACATAAACAAAATCATAGTAATGGCTGCATCCTGATGTTCCTTGTTCCTCCCATGTCTCCAGTTCTGAAGACTCCAATGCCTACAGCTATAAGCATAATAATTTAAAAAACCCAAATATGTTTGGGTGATTATATAAAAAGATAATAAGGTAATATGCACTATTTGATCTCAGCATACCCAAATACACCCAAAATATAAGGAAAAAAAGTTTTAAGGATGAATAGGAAAGCAAAAGGTCATATGCCAAGCAAGTGACAGCTTATTTTTTATATATTTGTAACTTATTTTTCTTATTATGCACACGTACAACCCCTATCTATGGGTATAAAAACAGATATTCCTCTCTTCCATGGCTGAAGATAAAAATTTCTAGCTGCAAAATGAAAACCAGCCTGGGAGAGATTCAGTATTTGGAGGCACAGTCTAGCACATTTGACAGAAACACAGTGAGGCAATATTCAATACTAGATGTTCCATAGATAAAAACCCAAACTGAAAGTCACAGCTCTCCTTAACTTTACACAGAAACTAGAATTGTGTATCCAGGGTATATTTAAAGATGGAATACTGTAAAATCAGAGTTACCAGCATATGACAGCTAGCACAGCTTATTTTTAATGTATATTCTCCATTTAACTGGAAAATTTTCACTTCTAAATGTTACATTATCACTCTGGTATACAATGACTTGGCACACATACCATACAATGAAAAATTAACTGCTCAACAGTGATTTGTAACATATCTCAGAAATATATTTAGAGAGAGATAGATAGATAGATGGATAGATAGATAGATAGATAGATAGATAGACAGATAGATAGATAGATAGATATACAGTAAGGTCCTTTTACTATATTGCAGTATTTATCACCACATTAACAGTCACCAACACATGTGACTTCAGAGGAAAGATGTCTGTATCTGCACCCTTAGATGTCACATCAAGCCCTTGGGAAGAAGCCTATCACTTCCGTAAAGCTGATCAGGTCACCGTGAACCCTAAACAAAGCAAACCTCTGACAATCTTTTACTCCAAGTCACTTTTTGAGCAGGAAAGTCTGTGCCCCCAGAAACACCTCTGCATAGTCATGGGCATCCCTGAGTTTACAAGGGTGAAGCCTGTTAATCCTCTAATTGCAGATGAATTATCAAATCCAGTCAGGGGAAAGGAGAAGGAATAAACTGCAGTCACGCTCTTCGCTGTGTTCAGCATGAATGATGTTGACAGAAGTAGAACAAAAAGATATGGTTTTGTTGCTAAATTGGACAGCCACACCTCTGCTTTCATACTAACTGTCAGTCTATTGAATAGGAGATTTCCTTCTTTAATAGAATTTCAGAATGCAAGCAAATCTTGTTAAGCTTTTCCCATGGATACATTTTCAGCAACAGTATCAAGAACAGTTGTAATTGAAGTTTCATTATAGATTTTTCACTATGAGAATGTCTAACAGCCTTAGTTAAGAATCATAAGCCTACTGTGCTCAGCAGCAAAACCTAGTTTTTTCCCTATATGTGTTTACAATCTAAGCCTAAACAGATGAGCAGAGAAATATAAGCAATGAGACACTGTCATTCAGCATGGAAAACTATACTTTCAGTGCACTACAAACCTAACTAATACTAAATTCAAGATATAGTCATCATACATACAACGTACAATCCGAAACAAAGGATTTTTCTCTTAAATTAAGGAATAGTTGTGTTATTTCATAGAAGTTTGCCTTGTGCTCCTCCCAAGCACCTACACAAAAGTGAGGTCAGGGTTCAGGCTGAGTTCCACTGCCTGATGAGAGCTGATGTTTCAAGACCTAATGAAAGAGCTGGGGTAATCTCCAAATCGCCCAGGGATCAAAATCAAGCAGAGAATGCTTTGTGGTTTATATTAGGGACAACAGGGTGGCATGGTCAAGGCAGCAGCCTTCTCCCTGTTTTTTGTCAAGTCCAGGGAGAAAGAAACAACTATATTCGAGATGCTAATGCCTGAACAAACATTCAGCTCTACGGATGAATAGGAAAGGTTGCATCTCCCTGAAGATATGGGGAAAAACCCCTAAGTTTTCAATTTGTCTTCAAACAAGATATCATACTCTGTCCTTAAATCAGAAGTAACTCTTTAGCTCCCTGATTTTTCTTATAATTGGTCTGCAAATTTTGTAAGACACAATTTTCTTCATACACACCCTTGTATATCAAGCATGCCTATTGGCTTTTATACAATCAACTAGACACATGCATTCCTGCCCCCCAGTAGGTCTTTATCTCACTCACACAGTCATGGTACTGATGACGCAAGGGATGACACCAAATTGCAGTATCACTAAAGGCCTCCTGTCACTCTGCTCTTCCTGGAGAACATGTGTGTGATACGGCCCTTTGTCAGGTCTATAGTTCACTGATTACCTGCATCAAGCCCATACTGCACATACAAACCCTACAGAAAGTACATCATTTGGGTATTGCAACATCTCTTCCTGGAGGTATTTAAAAGACGTATAGATGTGGAGCTTAGGGACCACCTAAGCTTAGGGACCACCACCTTTAGTGGGGAAATTGACAGTGTTAGGGTAATGGTTGGACTCGATGACCTTGATGGTCTCCTCCAACCTAAATGATTCTATGGTTCTATGATATGGTATGTCCTGACTTGGAGAAGTCCTCCATCACATGTCCTGGCATGCAAACACGCACCAGTCACATGCCCAGAGTTTGATTTTCACCGGCTGCTCTGTATTCAGTACTGATTCAGTACCAGTGTAAGTCAGTACTTGTCATTCATCTCTGTTCCGGTATTCATCTGTGTCATATGGTCTATATTTAGCACTATCTATAAATGTTTTAAGAACAGTTTCTTTTAATGTTTCTGTCACCCAATTTCAGTTCAACATACGCTTCTCACTAGGAGTCAGAATAGTTCTCCTTAAGCTGACCTGAAGAGGAAATAAGAGCCTCAGGAGAAGTTATAACCTAGTCCTTCTTATACCAGAGGGGGAAAAAAACCTTCAGTTATTGTTAATGGTCTCTTCTGAGATGAAAGATATCATCATTTCATCTCTAGTCTATATCTAATATCACTATCTGTAGCAAGTGAAACTTAAGCAATTCATTCAATAAGCAATTCAACTAAAGCAATTCATTCAGCTCAGGGCTCATTCAATTTCTGCAGCAACTGGCTGTAACTTCTTTTTCATCCATTAATGTTTTCTATATCTCTTTAAGGATGGGATCGTCCTTTGAATCAGTGCTTGATTAATCACCAGGTTCCTGCAGGTAATGCAGATGTGGAAAGGGAAAACTCATTGGAGAAAAATCCTTTGTAAGAGTTTTACTTGAATTTGTATTGATATACAGCTTTTTGCTTTCTGTCAATGAATTAATATTATCTGAAAAGATTTTGATTCTCAAAACAGAATTTAGATAACCATAATGTAATCATTATGAATGCTATACTGAAATATTTTTCACAAACACTGTATCTTAATTACTGAACTGTAACTCTATGGCAAATAATCACGTTACAGTCATTCTTTTAACATTTTGCAGTTTTTAGAATGAATCAGTATATTAAGAAACTGTAATCTGTAAGGTACTTCCAATACTGAACAATCTCGTCAGGGCCCTGAGTGCTGCGCTTCCCTCTCTGGGGTCTGGTGGGGGGGCCAGGCCTTACCTGAGCGACCGCTGCTGCCGAATGGGGCCCGTCCATGGGCCTGGGACCCGGCCCTGACCCCCGGGCTGCCTCCTCCTCCCGGCGCCCTGCCCAGCCATCCCGGGCTGCGTCCCACGCTGGCTCCCCTCGCCAGGCCTCCCCTGTGGGCTGGTGGCCTGCCTGGCCGGCCGTGGGCTCCGCGGGAGCAGCCTGACCCCCTGCCTGGCCCTTGCTGCTCCCTGGCCGATCCCACGTGAAAACTATTCCTTGCTTTCCCAAGTTCAAAAGGCCTGAAAACCACTTTTAAGTATCTTTAAAAAGTACACAATTTACCGTCATAGTGTATCTGGAGATACGTTATCCACAGAAATATAGATCCATAAGTGGATCGTCATATAATGCAAATTAATACTTAGCATAATAATGATTGACTTAGCATAATAATGATTGAATTAATCATTATGTAATGTGAGGTAAGAACAAAATAAAGACAGTTAAAACGCGAACAACTGCGGCCACACATCCATGGGATCACCCTTTATAACTGGAAATTAAGAAAAGGTCACAACTTAAGAGTTTTCTCCTGAGGCCTGAGCCATCCATCCACGGGGCGATCTGCAAGGCCAAACCCAAAACCCAGCACCATCCATAGCAGACCATCTGCTCAAGTTGCTTGTTAAATGTTACCTAAGAAATACACTAAGCCTGGGGCGAACTAAATCTCAGAAACAACAAATGGAGGTCAATTTTCTGTGGCTCTTGGTGAACCTGAGTTTACGGTGGCCCAGAGCCTTCCCCCAAGTGCCTGTGGGAAACCACGCAGCCAGCTGACTTCTGCACCGAACACAAATCATTTACTAGAAAAACACCATACTGCTAAGGCCATAATGCGCTCAATTAAATTAACGTACCTGAAAACAAATGCCATAAAGAGTAGCCTCTCTTTGTAGAAAATATGAGGCCACAGCCATGCAGTACTAGCTGCTAAAAAGAAGGAAGACCATGCATCTCAGAATATACTTGCCATAACACATCTCAATCGTAATAAGGGGAACATAAGGTAAAATAAAACCAACAAGCAAAGGGAAAATCATGAAGAAAAATTGCTTGCGCTGTGTGTAAGTCAAACCAGTATTGAAAAAAACCTGTCATCTATCAAAAGGGTCTAGCTAATAGAGATATTACTAAACAAAGCACTACATGAAAGCACTCACAACTGATGTAATTTGATGCTTTAAAAAGGGTAATACTCTGACAGGGAGTATTGCTGCCTGTTAAAGGTGACAGGCTATACCTGTGCTGATACATTTGAAAGTGCTTGGGACTGATTTTGGGCAAGGGAACATGGCTCTTCAGAAGTGCGAACTGTTCAAACGATGTCTGCCACACTTTTGTCCCTTGCTGACTAGCCCACGTGCACTTCTGCAGTGATCATATTCTGAGCACCAATTCCCATCAGGTGTTTTTCATCGAGATCTCTTGTTTTGAAGCCCAGAGGGTGCACAGTGCGCATGCTGGCCACTTCATGACAGTCGGTTGCCATTTATGGCAGAGTTAAAAATTTGGGGTATTAGACACAAGAAAAGCACTTCTTGAACAGAGTTAATGCAACACAGTCAATTACCAGCTGTTGCATTTTGTCATCCAATTTCTCTCACATTTACATTTTAAAGACATGAAAAATATTATCAAACTCTTTCATACCTGCAAAATACAGTTAACTGACTTCATGACAAAAATTTATAAATGTTAGCTATAACACTAATTCTTATTTTTAACCTCCATAATGTCGAATCCTCAAAACGCCTGCTGAAAAGACTAGAGGCATTACATGTATTATGTAGTAGAGCACTGAGCAGCACACAAACAAATTTTCATTACTGCAGTTAATTCACAAAGTTTTCATTATCAGTTGCTACATTTTAACTCAGGAACAGTAAATACAGGTGAGAGATACAGCAATGTTATCCAAAATTGTAAAAAAATTCAATCTATAAACCAGTTTTTGCAGACACAGAAATAAAACCTCTAGTTACATTGTTTATCATCTATCAATAACTATCATAGATTGGATGTTTATTAACTGAAAGCAGCGAGAATTATTGAAGTGCCAAAGGTGTTTCCTATGCTTTCCTGTTACTTATAATCTATAATACCAGCACTATAAATGGCATATGACAATAATTAAAAAATCTAAAGTATTGCAGCTACTATACATTCAAAAATGTATGCAGACAGACAGAAGCAAAATCTTCAAGGCCTCTAATTCATTCTAAATAGCAGCTAATTGTTTTCTGTTTAACCCTTACTTTTTTTAGTATAATAGACAGATGTCTGTACACATCTGCCTCAAAATTGTGACCTTCATTTGACATTATAACTGCTTTTGGAAAAGGGTGACCTATGTTTCAAGAACTTACTTCAACTGAGTAGCTGTCACAGGTAAGCTGCTGACAAGTTACTGGAATGCCTGTCAGCTTCTTGAATGGCTTACACAAGCATCATCGGCAGTGACTGTCTGCTCAACATAAGGACTTCACCCTTAAAAGAAGATTTTGCTAAAGAGCATGGCTGAAGTGAAGCTTCGTAGTGCGTGACCTAAGAATGGAAAGAAATTTTACTTAATGTAGAGTCTCACTTACTTTGTCTTTCTCTTGGTTAACTACCGCTATCAGAAGGGTTCTCTGGATGCAAGAAAGGGCATAAAGGGCTCCAAGGAGCGAGGATAGACACAGGCAGGAGAGCTTGCCGTTTTTTATTGCTTTTTCTGATGATCTGAAACTTTCATATGCCCTGGGCTCCTGAACTTTTGCATGTTGTGCAAAGCCCATGCTCCTTATTTTACTTAGTACGTTGTCCACAAGAGATTATAGAATCATAGAATCATCGAATCATTTATATTACAAAAGACCCTTAAGATCATCGAGTCCAACTGTTAACCTAATAGTGCCAAGTCAACATAATAATTGCTTATGGGTGTGGTGTTCTGTTGGTGCATATAGAACTGATGGTGAGGATAAATGTTTTAGATCCTATGCAGCCTAGCATCCTAAAATATTGTGCCAGGTGGAAATACATCAGCCCATGTGAATGAAATAATTCCAATATGGTGCAGGACCTTTGTATGGGGAAGACCCAGGGGATGCCCATATGAGCACAACACCCTTTCCTACAGGGTGAAAATGTAGGAGAACACCAACATAGCCCAGACTGCAGTCTCAGAGCACACCATCCTTAAAAGTGCTTTCCACAAACAATATGGAGAGTGGACTGGCGCTTAATTCAAGCAGTGTTGAAGAAGTGTTTTCATGCAACATTGTAAATCACCTTAGAAAGTGTCGGTATTTTAACTGGGTGGTGTGAAAGCAGTGTTATCTTTGAAAATATTCTTGTCTTTGTGCCTGTCTGCTTTTCTGCAAAGCTGCCATCTAGAATTTTCATCAGCTTTTAAAATTTTTCACATAGATACAGTTCTTGGGTAACAACCATCACAAAAACCCTCAACATGCTCCAAGTGTCAAAAAACAGCAATTCCAGAGAATAATGAGTAATTGCTTTTAAAGGGGGGGGGAATATCTTAATTATGCAAAAATATGCCTCATCCACAAAGTTCTAGCATCTCCAGCTTCTAAGCAATCTGGACACCCTAAGCACCGATGCATCAGTTAACGCAAAGGCTTTGTCAGCTCACAGAAGTCCCCAGGTCTCCCTTTCCTGAGGATAACACAGGGCCCTGTGTGTGCTGCCACCCGCCAGACTCAGTGTTTTCTGGCAAACAGGTGGATGTAAAGGCATATCTTTTCCACACAAGGTTATCCTATGTGTTTGTAACAGCAAAGCATAAACTACTTCTATGTTCTGCCTATTTGTTTTGTCCATTAATTAGGCCATTCCCACTACAGAAAAGCTAAATGGGTTGTACTTTGGCATAAAGAATTCAATGCCTATTTTATTTGTATTATTTTTACATATTTAGAGTTTTCTATTTACAAACTCATTAACATGGTTTCAATTTCAATAATATATGCAATATTTTATTTTCACTGTTCTCAGAAGAAAAATAAATTATCTGTACTAAAAAAAGGTGGAAGTTTTCTTCCACAGATAAAATAAATGCATTTTTAATACAAAAGAGAAGATATTCTTGTTAATGCTTTAAATTTAATATAACACTTAACCTAAACTCCGAAGTTGCAGAAGTTTATCTTAAAATAACATCATAGCTGTAATAAGAAAGCCTAAGCCATCTCTAGACAGCTGTAGTATTGGAACTTATCTACTGATGATTCACACACTCTTGAAAATTTTTTCCTGTTGCCTTTGTGGTTGCTCTAAATAGCAAATCTCAATCAAGTCTCACAGCAAACTCCCACAGAAACTTTTGACTTCACGCAGGGAATGAATGTTATATCTGTGATACCATCCATATACTATCTTTAAGCATTTGTTTTTACACCTTTTTTAATCTATCCTTTTTAACAAGTTGAAAAGGATTCTTTTGATCTTAAATTTCTCTTGAAACTAATTTCTGCATGGTGAATACTGTGCTTTCTGAGACTGCAAACATTTTAAAAGTCAAATTACAAGGGGTAGTTTGGTGGTTTTTTTTAGAATGGTTTGTTGACTTCTTTGTTCCAGAGCAGATGTATAATGAAATAGCAAAACTAAAGAAAATTACAAGCACACACATAGATATTTATAGCACTTAGGTAGATATTATTAAAATTCTAATCCAGCCAAAACCAGAAATTCTGATGGGGCAGAATAGAGCCTGGCTGAATAGTTCTCCGAACTCTATTGCTTGTTACATGCTGAGCATCCAGCAAACTCACATACGAGCGCTTGCTACGTTCTACTGCAGAGAAGTACCCTGCTCCAGGAACGTGACTAATCCAGGATGGGGAGCCCATAGCACAACAAAGTACAGCCACTGGCTCCATCTGTTCCCTGGAGCAATACATTTTCTTTGCACAGATGGGATGAGTGGGACTAAGGAAAGGGAGCTGAATTTTCCAGCTGAACTTGTGGAAATAGAGAGAGCAATTATTTTTTTACTGACACTGTATGTCATGTATTGATGTCATGTACGGGAGAATAAAGGGCAAGGTGCCTTCTCTGCCCAATCAAAATGCTTAGCTTGAACTATAAGGGTATTTTCTAAATATCTTTCTCCAAGTGCTTTTAAAATTAGCTATTGCTATAAAACTCCTCTGCTGCACCTACACTGATTGCTATCTAGCGTATCCACAAACAGGTTAAACTTGATGCCTAATTATCAGATGCTGAGGAAACGCCTGCATGAGTGAGCATGGGTAAACACGTGGGAGGCCCGAAACATCGATTTCAGACTTGGAATGATGCAGTCAGCTTGTTTAAAGGAAGGATTTTGGACCAGAGTCCCAAGGCTACAGGGGTGGCCAGAAAACCAGAACAGAAACAACCAACGTTTCTCTGCTTAGGCTGAGAATTTTGGAACACTTCAGACCAACAGCGCTCTGAGCACACGGAGCGGTCGCAGGACAGGCAGGAACATCTATGGACATGTATGGAACGACGAATTTCAGATTGCCAGATATTATTGCTGCTTCCCTCGCATAGCCTCTGGCGCTCCGGTCAAAGGCAGTTTGATTTTTATCACTTCTGTCCCTCCTCAACTGTGGAAAACTACCTTAAGTCATATTGTAAAATCCACTGGTTCTGCTTGAATTGAACTGGAGTTGGAAGAGTTTACTTATATTTCTGTTTTAGATGAGCCAAGCAAGTGAGTAAGGAATATGGAGGGTGGGTTTGGAGCTTTTAAACAGGAGCTGTGTGAATAGCTTAGCTGCTGTAATACCACTTTGGGCTGTGACAACTGTAATTAGCAGATCTCATCCTCTCCACCTGTTCTGCCTCCAAATTGTCTTGAACAGCTGTGAGCGTCTAAGGCTTATAGCAGCACAAGATCCCTGGCAAAGATCAGGACAACTCAGCTTGTGCTCTCGAGTGCACAGGGTTTGGTGATATGTAAAGACAAAGGGCAGATTTCAGAGGATGTGCACTGAGGCATGATGATTATGGTCAAAACCTGTATTTGGCACGACCACTGTATTTTTTTTTCTTAAAACATCTGGTATTTTAAAAATTGTATTATTTACATAATAGACCTATATTACCCTAATGTAACAAATTATTTCAGATTGTTGTGTTTCTATATTACACACAGCTATAATATGCAGATGTAATATATATAGCATATAATAAATATTTATCAAGTTATGTCTGACCTTTCTTTATGATAGCGTTACTTGTTATCACAGACTAACTTGCTGAATCTTGGTAGATTTTATTACAGGGGTACACGTTAAATTGTAGACTAACAAAAATCTACACACGATCACTGTTTATGGAGCTATAAAATACACATTCTAGTTCTGCTATAACAGATGAAGCACCTTTGCATTTTCAAACCGAAGAACAAGAGCTTTCTTGTGTTATTAAAAATCTTATACTTTGTGACAAGTACGTGACCTTTTAATGATAACAGAGTGTGAATATTGATAATGAAAATAACGTGTATTTCTGTGATAGCAAGCAGTCATAAATATACTCATTTGACTGTAATCTCTGTTAATTGCACTACCAGTTTGCATTACAAGTCCATATTTCATTCCTGGGTATGTGCTTCTGCCTGAACACTCAGGCGAAATAACGTATTCCTTTGTTGTGTCATATATTATTACGTTTGATACAGTGTAAACAGAGCACAGTGAATGATTATTACAAGTACAGTAAAATTAAGATTACTCACAGGCACCTGTGTATGCTGCAACAAAGACAAAACAAACTCATGCAGCAGAACGCAATTCACTGGACGTGCTCAGGGTGCAGACTGGACGGTCTGGTCAGCTCCCAGCCACCCCAGGACCTAGCCACTAACTTTGGGACAGAAAGCAAGGGGACACCTTCAGCAGTTCCCCATCAGCTCACCAGCACTGTTCACACCCGTAGAGCAGTGACAACAGTAGTGAGCAGATCAGGTTCCAGAGTGGAGTCCAAATGCAATGAATGTCCCAGGAAGCAAGGCTGGGGAGGGGGGAAAAAGGAAAAGAAAAGAATATGCCCTACCCATGCTGACAGTACAGAACAGGAGAGAGAGAAGATACAAAAAAGTTATTTCCAAATGTGATTTTTCTGTCATTGACCTAGAAACTGTTATCCCTACTCCTGCCATCATCACTAGGAATGTTCCAACTCATACGGTGTAAAAATACAGATGACTATGCATGCAGATACGGTGACCAGATGCGTGAATAATTATCTTTTTTTCCTGTTCATTGCCTGAAAGAACAGGAAAGAAATTCCAGACTGCTTGAAATGATGGGGGGGAGGGGAGGGGGGGGGAGAATCATAAACCGGAACCATTTGAAGTCAGAGGTCTAAAAATGAACCATTTCAACCTTTGAAAAACAATTTCACCCTAATTGTTATGTTATGCAATCTCCCTTCTTATGTTGGAATCCGGGAAATTAAAATATATTTAGTCAGTGGGATTCTGGAGTTGAAACTGTCATTCAAAATGCCTTAATTTAATTCATATGGTCCACAGACGAGACTTGGAAGTCATGATCTCCTCTGAGGTTAACTACATTCCCATGGGCTTATACCTAAGAAGAGAAGTAAATAACAACAGAAGATAATAATTTCTGGCTGACAGAATTTGACCAGACTGAAACAACCTCTAGTATATTTTAAACCAAAAACTTACCAGGTTCATAGGCCATAATATTTATATTATTTCTGCATGTACTTTAGTATGAATCACATGCACTAGTAGTTGTAATAAGAACTGTAGATAGAAGAAATACAAGTAGTGAGTGAGGCATTAGTGCCAGGGCAGTACATTTTTTTTTCTTTTTTTTTTTTAATGTCATAAACAGATAATTGCAGAGTTTCACAGGAGAAGATAAATCCTACTTGAGTTTTTTTAGCTTAGGTCTTTCGGTCATAATCGCTGCTGAGAATGAAGCATATGATATAGAGTACATCCACGATCCTTTTAAAAAAGTTCTTGAAAGACACAGAACTGAGTAGGCTGTACAGCAGATAGGTCAGCCTTTCAATAATGAGTTCAGCTGCTTTAGAGACTGTTGAGATAGATTAGACAAGGTTTTTCCAAAGGCTTAAAATCATCAAGATATACCATCTTCTTTATCAGAATTCTGCAGATGCCTTATTTCCTTTTCTGATAACATCACCACACTCTCATGAGAAAATACTTTTACCCTCAGCTGTCACACTCCTGAATGATCCACAGCTTTCTGTCTAATGCAGATTTTATGTAATGAGAATAAACGATGCATTTCCAAAAGTATTGTGGAACCTCTACATTTTGAATCTCAGAGCCTTTTGATTTAAAAATTTCAATTGTTTAGTCTCATGGTGTTTTCATCATAGTTGGGATGTTTTTGATATTTCCATCTAAAAACTTTATATTAAAAATTGAGGCTAGTCGCAACAGTTACATTTACTGGAATGATAACTGCCAATTCCAGTGCTCCAAACAGAAGTCTAAATCAAGAAAGAATTGCCTTTATTAATATCAGAAGTTTACTATAGATTCTTTTAGGTATCCAAATATTAAAGTCTTATCCTTAATTCCTGTTAACATTAGTATACAAGACGTTCCAGTATATAATGGCTTCACCAAGGGCAACTCCTGTCTGACCAACCTGGTGGCTTTCTATGATGGTGTAACAACAAGGGTGGACAAGGGAAAACCAATGGATGTCATCTATCTGGATTTTTGTAAAGCCTTTGACACGGTTCCCCACAACATCCTTCTCTCCAAATTGGAGAGCCATGGATTTGATGGGTGGACTGTTCGGCGGATAAGGAATTGGTTGGATGGTCGCAGCCAAAGGGTAGTGGTCAACAGCTCAATGTCCAGATGGAGACCAGTGACGAGTGGAGTCCCCCAGGGGTCCGTGCTGGGACCGGTGCTGTTCAGTATATTTATCAATGACATGGACAGCGGCATCGAGTGTACCCTCAGCAAGTTTGCAGATGACACCAAGCTGAGTGGTGTGGTCAACACACCAGAAGGACAGGATGCCATCCAGAGGGACCTGGACAAGATGGAGAGGTGGGCCTGTGTGAACCTCATGAGGTTCAACAAGGCCAAGTGCAAGGTCCTACAGTTGGGTCGGGGTAATCCCCGCTATCAATACAGGCTGGGGGATGAAAGGATCGAGAGCAGCCCTGCTGAGAGGGACTTGGGGGTACTGATAGACGAAAGGCTGGACATGAGCTGGCAATGTGCGCTGGCAGCCCAGAGGGCCAACCGTGTC
>Ga0065711_1034760_pt1 | contig 23282 bp, 5 predicted proteins | sample Hoacrofraction12_FD_59098 | JGI IMG/M metagenome (GOLD analysis project Ga0065711, IMG submission 59098) | Hoatzin crop microbial communities from Cojedes, Venezuela - Epithelial fraction 12 v2 (version 2) | ecosystem: Host-associated > Birds > Digestive system > Esophagus > Crop | place...
TCCAGCCTGTCCAGGTCATGCTGAATGGCAGCACAGCCTTCTGGTGTATCTACCACACCTCCCAGTTTGGTGTCATCAGCAAACTTGCTGAGGGTACATTCTAACTCTTCATCCAGGTCGTTGATGAAGATGTTAAACAAGGCTGGGCCCAGTACTGACCCCTGGGGGGTCTGCAAATCAACAGCATTCTTCTACAATGCTGTTGATTTGCAGACATATTTGAACATTTGATAGTTTAACCTTGAATATCTTTTCACCGCACCCAAATATGCTGCTGACTAGTCATCAATTTTTCCTTCCATTCCCCTGTCATTATTATAATCCCATTTTTACAGCAGAAAATCTCCATCTTTAGAATATTGTTCATTATCCAGAAATAAATGACACCACTATAATGTTTAATATACAGTAGTTTTGTGGGGGTGTCTGCCGCGGGTGGGTGGGTGAATGCATGTTCTTTCTAAAATTTTAGCTCAAAGTTAAACTGAAAATCTGCCCTTTGGTTCTAGGCAGGAATGCACCTGCATCCCTAGTGGAAATAGGGAGCATAACAGCTGGCCCTGCTGCAGCAAAAGCAAACCAGCTATTTGGCTTCAACAGCATCAGGATTTGGCCCTCCTTGTGCTGGAAACGTAAAGATATGAAAGACTGAACAAACAACTATTTGTATTTTACAAGGCATACTGTGCATTCTGGGTTATACAAGCTGATGTTATTTCTCAGTAATTGCCTACACCTAGTAGGAACTAGGTGCCATTTTTAGGAAGTACACCTAGTATGAACTATTAGGAACTACAACTACTGTGAACATTTTTAGGAATGCATCCAGACTCACATGATGATCATCCTTGTTTCTCGTACGGGTATGGTGGTGCCTTCTTTAACCAAACCCTGTACTTCTAGAGCTCAGGAATGGAGGTTGTTCAAAAAGTAGGTTTTAGGTGCCACCTGAGTGATGGATAATTATTTGCTGATGTGTGTTTATACATCCCTTGAGATCTGAAACTACATAGGAGTTAAAGGGTGCAGTTTCTTAAGCTGATTGTGGTTCAGAGGCTAGAATCTGGGCCGCTGAACAGAAAGCAGTGTGAACTCTTGCCAGTCACAAAGAGGTTTTGAAGGCACTAACGAGATATACATAAGGAATTGACTGAACATGAAATTAAAAAGGTACCGGGTCACAGAGACAGCACTTCCCCTCACTATTAATATCCTTATTCTTGCACATCTTTATTGTTAAATTACATATTCTTACACAGAACTATTTCTGGATAGCTTAGTGGGCTATAATTTATATTTTTTCAACCTGCAAGAAATTTACATTGTTGTTATCTTTCTTTTTTTTTCCTTTTTTTTGTAATTTACTGTATGAAAAGACTTCTCCATGAATCTTGTAAGCCTGCATAACAGATCAACTGGCAAATAGAAGTCTTGTTATGATAATCATATATACAATGCAGGCTGTTTATGTTTTTTGCCAGAAGATTAGGTATTTGACAGTAATTTGACAAAGTGAGCAGATTTAGATTAGATATTAGGAAGAAATTCTTCACCATGAATGTGGTGAAACATTGGAACAGGTTGCCCAGAGAAGCTGTGGATGCCCCCTCCCTGGCAGTGTTCAAGGCCAGGTTGCCTGGAGCTCTGAGCAACCTGGTCTAGTGGAAGATGTCCCTGCTGATGGTGTGGGAGTTGGAACCAGATGATCTTTAAGGTCCCTTCCAACCCAAACCATTCTATGATTCTATGATTCTATGATTCTATGATTCTATGATTTTGGAGCAGATAAAGACTTCGATATGTTTTGTATTTAAATGAAAATTTCATATATTAAAGCAAGAGACTTACTATGCTACTCAATTTTAAGTACAAAAAAGTTGTTTAAAGTAATCTAGATTTTATTACCATACAATCATAATAGCACCTAGAAGCAAAGTGACATAATCATCTCAAATTTTTCAATTTGCCAAACTTAGATTGTCTCTGCCCCAGTAATATCTCTTTTATTAGCTTTCCCTGCAGCTATCACTGAAAGTTTCAGTATGGTTTTGTATTCTGATAGGAATTTTCCCAGCGTGCCTTTATCATTGCTGTCTTTTAAATCTAGGAGTCAGCAAGGTGATTGCCCTGTGTGGTTGCTGTAGGTTGGGTTGCTTCTCTTTGCTTCTAAACAGTAAGCTATTTTCAAATTTCTGTTACATTTTGAGATTTTCCCTCACTGCTCTGAAACACTTGCTTACTGCGTTCTGAAAATGTTCCCGGTATGTGCAAAGTCTGTGTTTTTAGAAAATAATGAAAATTATAGACTTAGAAAGTAGATATGGAAACAATATTACCTCCGGGGGAGGAGAACTTACTAGTCTAAACAGGATGGCTTTGAGGTAAAGCAATATAAGTATTCAGCTACCCTAACAAAATGATAAGGAAGACAAAAAAATAACATGTAATAATTTGCAGTAACTGTTTCTTAGAAAGTCTGTAAAAGATTATAAGAATAATTAATCAAATGGAAAAAAAAATATTGAGGATTTAGGAAGCTAAAACAAAGCAAAAATTGTCCTGCTTGCCCTATAAAATAGATTAAAGCCAGTACTAAGCATAAAATCTGGAGAGTTATCTGTGAGGAGTCCGATATTTTACTGATGCTTGACAAATAATAGCACCTGAATACTATTGCATATACTAAATAACATCCTTAAGTCTTAAGACTGGGAAGTCAAAGAGACGTTTTGTATCCTTCTGAGCATATAGAACTCTTATTTATTACTATATTGAGCCATCTGAAAACGTTGAGGACGGTGAACAGGAGATGAGGTGATGGATAAACAACCCATTTAACACCATTTACTGCCGCTGTTGTTCCCATGTGTCTGCAAAATTCTGATTTCCACATGCTAATGATTATTTCTTGTCAGTCCCCAGTAAATTTCTCATTTAATGATATATTTGTTTATTTGTTTATATCAAAATTGTACTTGCAGGGCCATTAAGTATGGTCAAAGTTGGTACCGCAAATCCTCCTGCTTCTTGCCCTGCATTCCAATATTTTAACAGCATCCCGTTGACTCTTTCAGCTGCTTAGTTTTCAAAGCACTGCCTAAGGTACAAAACCTGCTTTCTACCAGTTTCACGTTTCACATTTCACATCTGCCACATTGAAGCAAAAAATAAGAAAATCTGTTTAATTGTGCTTCCCAAAAGCAGTGATCTGTTCTCTCCCCTGCCACCTTCTTAATGCATTTTTATTTTCTTTACTAGAAGTGCAGCAAAGATCATTGCACTTTCTCAGTAGGCTACAGAGAGCTTACAAGAAAATTAGTGTCTTAAATGTGACTTAGTGGTATACTGGTGTCTGAAATGTGGCAAGAGGGCAAGACAATGGAATTTAAATCTAGGGCTTGAGAGCACAGTGTCTCATAAGCAGGGAGGCTTTGATAATGATAATAAATGGATGCCAAACAAGAATGAGTCCTCAGGCAGTTTAGACACAGATTTCAAATGCATCCTCCAACCACCTCCTCTAACCCCTTCCCATGCACGCACACTAAAGTACCCTGCTCCTCAGCAGCTTGTCTGCAGGGAGGTGCCGTCTGACAGATCCTTACCAAAACTATGTAGTAAAATTGTGTTAAAAAGCCATGTTATTCTGCACTTCAGGTAAACTTAAACAGCAAACACCTGTATACAGTCAGCTCATTTCTACATTTTTGTGGGACCCAGCTGGCTGTGTAAGGTAACTCCTTTATTCAGAGCAAGACATGAATCAAAATTTCAGATGTGGGTGCACAAAATGTGTGCCTTCAGTTTCCCAAAGCAGGAGAAAAGTTTTGTTCTAGTTTTACTTGCAGAGTAAGTGTTCAGTGACCTTAGCCTTCATCACTGTTTTACAGAGCTAAAATACATATGATGCTCCCGTAAGAAATCAAAGCCAAGTTTACACAGCAGCTAAAACAGAGGTCTCAGATCTTAAAAAGTGAGTAGACAGGACCTGGCATACGCTTAGCAATTAAAAGAGGCGCATGTGATGTGCTGCAGCTGTACTTCTGTGAGGGGCCATACCTTCTCATCAGCATGTGGTCAGGGCTGCAAAGGCCAAAACAAGAAGCTCAGCTATTTCACTGTCCCTGTCAGTTGCTATTTATACAGTATTAGAGTCCAAATTGAGTCTGCAATAAAAAGTAACTGCAAGAGTATCACATAAATGTAAATATATGGGACCATGAAAATTTATATAAATTTAATACAGCTATATTTACATAAATGCACTACACATTAGTATTTATAAAAAGTAAATATAAGCATACAAATATAGATGCTCATCTCGAAATAACTGATTGAAATTTCAGAGCTATGTTTTCCATATACTTTATAAAACTCCATAGGACGCTCCTCTAATGAATTGGATTTGAGGTATTTCCCTGTATTAGAAGCAGACTTGATGGAAATATTTCATGTCAGGCTTGATCATGTGGGCAATTTACAGTAGGACAGAGGGTTAAAACAGAACTATTCCTAATTCAGGTATGCAGTTTGATTCACTCTGTCTTTCATGCTTTTTGTGGTCCTCATTTGCATTAACATTATTGGAATAAAAAGAACATTTCAAGAAGACTTTTCATCACAACAGAAAATTCAGATACCTTATTCCTTCAGAAATTAAAAGCACATTTTTTTTTCTTCAAAAATGGAAAGTATCATATTTAAACGTGTTTTCCAGGCTTTTTGGTTTGCTTATTTTTCTGAAACAGACTGATGCGCATTACCTAATATTTCAGCTGGAAAAGGCACACTTCCATGAAATTTAGTGATCCACTGAAGTAAGGGAAACAGCAGTGATGAAATACTGTGCAAGAAAACAAAATAAAAAGTTAAACTCCCTTGTGACAAATTGCACTGCTTGAGCAGAAGCCGTGTTCTTACTGGTTTAAACCCTGACAGCAAAATACCACAGATTTCCTCTGAGGGTAGTGATTGTGTTTAACAAGATGCTCCTCGTTGCTTCTGTATCTTTTGATGGCAGCAGCATATCTCCTTTCACTTGCAGGAATATGCCTAATATTCTAAGAGAAGTATATGCAGTATAGGGAACTGTTAGTTTTATGCATAACTATCAAAACAAAATGGTTTTCAAAAGGGTTTTTTTTTTTTTTTACTTCTGCTAGGACCTTTAGCCCCAGCGTGCTATACAAAAGTCACCTTCTGTTGGTCTGGGAGCCTGTGTGACCTTCAGTGGACCTCCTGGGGAGGCAACCACTGTGACCTAGCCACCCTGGCCAATGTGGGGTGACCTGCAGGTGACCACTGACCTGGTCCACATTCACCCTGCCCTGTAACCGCCAGAACGGGGGGTGCTCAACTACTGAAAGCTGCGTTCCATTCTCTCCTTTCACCAAGACATCTCAGCTTTCCAGGTTACATACCTTATTTATGTATTTTCTGTAGGCTACAATTATGTCTTTCAGTTTCTTATGGCAATTGTGCCAATGTATATGTCACCTCTTTATGCAGGCTTTGTAATTGCATTTCTGTGGACGTGTAGATTTGTTAGATGGAAACGTCAGCTTCCATCCATCAGGCTGAGATAAAAAAATGGAGGAGACCATACTTACAGTAACAGAGGAAATGTGCAAGTGCTTTGACCCAGCCTGTTTATAAAGCCAGATGGAGGGTAAGATCATGAAGATTATTTAAGGTATCAACCGCGAGGACTGTTTAGTGCACGCACACTGCAATAGGAAAAGAGAGGGACAAATAGTGTCTTCCCTTTTTTAGAAAACGGGCATAACAAAATCAAAGGATCTTTCATTCTCCTTTTCCTTGGTATAGCATCAGAATCAGAGCTGAGGGAGGGAACCAATCTCTACAACCAATGAGTACATGAACCATTGGCTTTTCCATAACAGATTTAGTAAAGCATTAACCTAAGCAATTATAATCAGGTTTGGTTTTGTTTGGTTTTCTCCACCATCTCTCTAGAACTATTCTTGGTGATGACACAAGAGTGTGTCAGGTGAGAACCTCAGGACTGCAGCAAAGCCTGCTTGTGGTAGAGGCTAAGGTACAGCAGGGTCAAAGACCAAGCCTACACGAGAAGTAGAGCAGCACAGGACAACCTGTAGAGTGAAACACTGTGCTGAAGAGCTATTATTCACACTATAGGCCTTAAAGGTGTTTTACTTTGAACCAGCTCTAGCCTAGTCCCATAAACTGGATGCCTGCAAGCAGCTGGAGCTCACCTCCTGGCTTGGGAATACAGCTCCTGCACTTCAAGACCTGCCCACAGTGTGAGCCAAGGCGTGGTAAATGGGAGTGATTGGAAAATTCACTTCAAAAGTACACTCCCAATCCAAAAGAAACCGCTAATGTTAACCACTCTTTTGCTGTGTGAAGGCACAGGGACACTTAGAAAAAGTCTTTTTTTGAAAATAGAACTGACACCCAGCACCATATTGAGAGGAATAAGAGATTTTTAGATGAAATGCAAGATTACTTGTTTCTCGCAATATCACTTCGAAAACTGCAGCTATTTTAAATTAGTCTGAGGATGGATTGAGGACAGACTTGGTTTGGGTAGGGTATATCTATACATATACGAATTCCACATATCTAATTTAACTCTCCTTTAGGGCTAAAAAATCCAGGAGCTCTGAGTGAAATATCTATGACATCTGTCTATGTGTTGCTTGGCTTCAGTCAATCCTGTTGGTTCCCAAATTTCACATTAACTCCCATCTTAAAAAAAAAATATTCAGAGCATAACCTAAGGAAGAGGTCCTGGATTTTCTCCATTGTTGATTTTTAAATTAATTTAAGAACCCTTGGAAGAAAAGAAAACAATATACCTGCATAATCACAAAAGTTACAACACTGTTGTCATTATCTTCTTGTATTTAATTTTGAAGGAAATAAATTGTACACAGGTTACAATGCTGAAAGGGGAGAAGAATATGTGCATGTAACAACAGCTTTTATTTCTGTTATGAAGTAATATACCTTAAACAGCAGTAAACATTCTAATGAAATAGCAGCTGAAGCAGTAGAGCATAAAATTAATGTGCATCAAATGACAAAAAGGAGATGATCAGTTGGTAGGCTGTTCCATAAAGTTTGCATGCATAATTCAAATAATGCTTAGTAATTCATGGATCTCAGTTATAGCCCTTTTTTATTGCCAAGTCACAAAGTATATTTGTTCAAGTAATAATATCACTTTTTTTCATGGTAAAGTTTAAACAATTCAGATATCAAGTATTTCATCCACCCACGAGTGCTTTACAGATGGGGGTGCAGGTCTGTGGGGAAATTAATATAGCAAAAATTTTACTGAATACAAAGACAACAGAGCAACTTTTCACTTTTTTTTTGTTTTGTTTTTCAATATAACTTCAGCATAACTTCAGCTCCTGGAGAGAGACTTATACTACAGCTGAGAAGTATTCCAGTTTTGAAGTTGATTACTTGAACATTATTGAGACATAAATGCCTGCAATCCAAGCTGTGAAAAACAATATCATACAGATTGTCTACAGAGAAAGAGTTGGAAAGGCTTGAGATATAGAGCAGTTTGTATATGGTATAGAAAGAGATTATATTTAGTAATTGAGAAAGAGGCTGACTTATTCTGCTATTTGGATTTGATATCCGGATAGGAACAAAATATTTTTCTTAACATACAAAATCTTGAGCTTTAGTCCTTTCAGCCTAAGAATTATAATACAGGCACAAACCGATTTTGGGCCTTCAGTCTTCAAGAACAATCAGCAATGCAAATGGCATGGAAATGTAATAGTGACAAAGATATCAAGAAACGGATAAGTTCCTGTTATATATCGGAGAATATGGATGGATTCCTAAAAAAGGAGGATGAATCTAGCAAAGGAAGAGGCATACTGTAGGTTATTACACAGCCATGCAGTTCTCTACTAGTCGGTGTAAGGGAAGCACTGAAATTAGATATTTAGAGAATTTAGATTTCACTAACTTTTTTTTTTAATAAATTAACTCAATAATTAAATGGAAAATAGCACAGTCAGATGGACTATGAAGAAATAATATGAAGATGCTTATTATTATTATTTAAGTATGACTGTGCCATAGGAAACCTTATCATCATGGGTTGTAAACTAAATAATTCCTCTTGCTAAGGGACTTTGAGGAGTCTCTTCCAAGATCAGAAAGCCTGAGTGAGGCCAAGGCAAGGTACTATATTGACTAACTGGAGAATCATTAGCCAGGAAAGAATATCTAATGGAAAATATTTTCCAAATGTGTCCAAACATTTCACCTGCCCTTAGTGAAAGAGAAGTCTAATGACAAAGCTACACAGAATATAGAAATTCTGTTTCATAGAGAATTTCAGAATTTTCTTTGTTTTTAATTGAAATGAAACACAGTGCTTTTTTACACAATCTGCAAAAGAGCTCACTGAGGGGGGAGGGGAAGGATGCTGTCTGTCAATCATACCTACTTGCTACTTCATATTGGTGCTCATCAAAGCTAAAATACAAAGTTAAAGAGAAAACTAGACAAGCAATTTAAAAACAGAAATGGATCTCTCTTGTTTCAGTGATATTGAGAAGGATGCTTTACTACCAAAAAAAATCATGGATTTCTTTTCAAAGAAGATTACTGTCAAATGCACACAATTCTTGAAACTTTAATATTGATAGAACTGCACGTTCTCAGAGGATTTAACTCTTCTGACTGAGAAGCTCCATCTTAAGAAAGGTAGCCATGAGGGCGCATATATTAGGAAAAAATAAAAGTACCATTTGAGTCACAGGCTTGTGCTATGTAGAGATACAGAAGAATTCATGCAGCTGGATTTCTGAATGGTCCCCCTAGAGACATTTTACTCTGTGTAGCCCTGAAAAATACAGTAGATATACATCATATTTTTGAATCTATTCTGCCTCTCTAGAGGCAGGGTATGACTTACATAGTGCTGCAAGTTATGAGTAAGAAAATGTATTAAACTTATTTGGAATTCTTTTTGGATGCTTTTAGTCACTTGGGATGAAATCATAGACATGCTGAATTTGCTGGGAGGCTCCATCATGATTTTAAGTAGTCATGATTTCTTTCATCCGTTAGTGTCTATTTCAGCATTGCAAACTTGCATTTCGCCTGTTTAGTCATTCAGATTCTCCCCTACAGACTAGAAGAGAATGATTTAATATTGTGAGGATAAAAGTGGAGATCCCAAAGCATTTTAGATTTTTTTTCACGATTATGTGTGCTCACTTTCTTGCGATTTTATCCCTTCGTCCTCTCCTACTTGATTTTCTTGCTAAGCATCCATTGTAATAAAGTGCCATGTTCAATGTGTTGCAGTGAGCAATTTAAATTATAGTAGGTATAGATGTGTAGGAATTTTGATTGTAATGCGCTACTGTGATGAACTCATGCATTTATAGTGCAGTATATTTCTGAAACCGTTACAGCAGTAAGCCAATCAGCTTGAATGCACCAGGGGTACTGCTGCAAATGTATAGAGCTGATGGCATTCATTTCAGTCACTTATTCTTGAAGTAGGATAAGAGGAAATTTTGATCAGTTCATGCATCTACAATTTGGCCTGCAGCTTTGAGCTCTGGCTAGAGCAGACCTCTCAAGCTGAGCACAGATGGGGCTGGATAGTATCTGGGTGAGAAGCTTCCAAAAAAATCTAAATGCTGCAATGTGTAGGTGTTGGTAACTCACTAGGCAGTATGCTTCCCTCAGGTCTGCTCCTTACATCCGTGCCTTTCACCATGGTAGCAAATGCCAGCTTGCTAGAGGTATTTCCTTTGAAGATAACAGATAAGATGAAGTTCCTTATCAGTTGAAAGTCCTATTATATGTTCTCCAGTACTAGCCTTGATATTATGTATAGCTTCCAGCTCAAGCAACTCCATTATATTCTGTCTGCTTTTTCCCATTTCATTTTCAAAAGGAGCAAATTAGAACTGCTGTTTTGCAGACAATTAGTGGAGGCTATCTGTATTAGAAGAAAGGGGTTTTTTTTCTGGGTGCTAGTCATGACAAACTGCAAAAGCTCACTTTTGTACACATCTGTTGAGAAACTCAACTTCAGGACTGCTACTTTGTTAGTATAATCTCCTTGATCTCTTCAAATTATCCGAAATGTTACATCTCAAGTCAAGCTTTATTTTTCAAACTATGACTGCAGTTATGCTAGAGGACCTCAGCTACAAGTTCAAGATGCACTGTAGTTGGGAATACTTTCAGCATGTTATGTAGGTAAATATAATGTGACTTACAGTTTACTGCCCGATGAAGCACTTGCACAGCCACTAGACACAACATTGAACAAAAACTAATATGGACTGCTCTGAGGCAGAGTAGAAAAGGCCATTTTTCAGGTGCTTGACAGCATGTCTTACCCATTGGTCTTAACACTACTTTGCAATCCAGGATAGGTATCTCTCAGATCTACTTCTAACACATTTGCCGCTTAGGAAACTCTGTTAAGCTCTTCAAATATGAAGGAGGTTTTCACTGAGTTCTCTCACACGACAACTGTGCATGGAAGCTGGAAAGCGAGTCTGATGCTCAGAAGCTATGTTGAAATTCCACTGGGGATGGGGGGGTGGGCGATGTAGCACCATGGCTGTTTGAAATGTCAGTCATGCTGTGGGCCAAGTTCTGCTCAAGTTACTTCTCCTGCCTGCAGAAAAACCAATGGAATTCCATGAACATACACTAACTAAGGGTCTCATCTTAGCCTGAATTTGCTGACCTACTAACATTGCTTTGAACAGTGGTTCATCGAATTTTTTCTGCTTCACATTGTTTGCAGGTAAAATGGGTTGGACAAAGTATGTTGGAGGAGGTAGGAATGACACTGTGAAGTTACACGGAGGAACATTACTTTTATGAAGTGCTTAGGAATCGAAAGCTGCCTTTGCACACATTGACACACCATCATCACATCTCCCCAGTAACTCGCCCCCAAAACTAACAAATGTAGACAGGATGATAACTGATGTAATTTTGGTGATGAAATTATCTATGATCTACCAAAATTTATTCAAGAGATGTTGTCATCCTGCAATCTTTCAGATAAACACAAAAAAATACTTTCTGTAGTGATGGGAGTGCATTTTGAAAGACAGCAGTCTAACATGCAAATTATATATGTAATAGAATGGCCATAGCTACCACATGTCACTAAAACAAAAGCACATGGGATATCAAGCTTGTCTCAGAAGGCAGGTGGTTAGGATGGGCTGTCTCTTTCATTCTCTCGAGCTATTTTTTCAGTCTTACTGAATTTTTGGTCACTGTAGTTGCAAGACAAACTTAATGTGTTAGTTTATCTGATAAAAGCTTGTCTGCATAACCACAAAGGAGCTCAGAGAGACAACGGATGTGGGTAGTCCAAATAATACCCAGCCCAGGAACCATTAGCCCACCAAAGCCCAGAGAAGCACAAGGGCACAACAGAAGGCAGGGGGGAACCCACAATGAAGGCTCAAAGGGAAGGGCACCCTGTCCGGGCTCCTACCAGGGCTGCACCAGCAAAGCCTCAGCCCCTGTGTCCAGGTGTGAAACCTGCCACCATTGGTCATGGGGAGCAGCTCTCTGGGTCACCTTTTGGACTAAGGATGGCTGCTGTCTTGGGATGGGACACATTATGGGATGCAGGGCAAGAACATTTTTAGGACTGCACAGGTTTTACTACCGGGTGTTAAAGGGAGAACTCAAAGGCAAGAAAAAGGAAGGGATTTAGGCAATTTGAAGAGGAACAAATGGAGAGATAAGGGAGTAAAAGGGTCCGTTTGCATGTAAGCAAGGGCTCCTCAGTGCAGTTATCTGGCCCTGCCCTGCACTTGATCATCACAGTCTGCCTATCTGCTTATTAAAGTCCATCTTCAACTGCTTTCCAGTAAGCGACTCTTCACCCTCTGTGTATGTGTGTTTGTGTCTGCCTGTCGGGGTATCTGTGGTGCCAGCAGGCTTGGGAGCTCGTATGTCCCCGTGCTATATAGATATATCTGGATTTTCCAATTCCAAATTCCTCTAACAGAACAAACACCAGTTTTTTAACAAGTCTGAGCAGGTCTGCTGCTGAGCTTCCCAAATGCAGTTCTTTGCTTTGACAGGACAGGTTTATTTCACTTTTCGGAAGTAATGTCTGCCCCAAGAGTCCACTGGTCACCATGATAGCCACGAGATCCTCAATCAGTGCTGGCAACCATAATGTGCAGATTTTACATTCCCCTTAAAACTGCGCAAATACAACAATACATCTTAGTAGTTCCTGCCACTGAAGTGTGCGATCATGAAAGGTCAGACAGAGCTGAGTTACAAATGGAAGAAGGTTCTTCAAAGTACAAAGACTGCCTTGTATGTCTACCTTTCAACAGTCTGTGTGTAAGCAGTGCTTGCTCTTCTAAATGAGTAACAAGGCACATTAATGGGGACTTTCTCAGATACACAAGATCTGTGTGATTGCATGTGGATATGATAGCATTGGGAAGTGTTCAACAGAAATCACTGCCTTATACCAACAAACCTATGCAAAATATTTTGAGGGAGAAAACTAAACTAAGAAAAACATAATACTACAATAGAGATTAAAAAAAAAAATCAGATTTCAAGAAAAACTGACGGATGTCATAGAACAAAATAGCTAAAAACGCTGACTTTCATGAAGCAGCACTGTAAGATACAGAAGATGATTAATATTCACTGTGCCGATTACTGGAAAAATCCATAGATGTTTAAAAACCTTATTGGCTATTCCATTCTCAAGAGAGAGGGAAAATAAGCCTGCTTTTGAAAAGTACATGAGGAAGAAAGAAAGCTTTTGATAATGTCAGCATGGATCCCAATCGCTCTTTCATGGGCTTAAGGTGAATATTGATTAGAGTAACTTCCTTGCCTTTTGGGCTGTGCTTTTTTCACATTTCTGTGAGGAAGTTCTGAAACAGGCTTCAGCTGGGTTTTTGTCTTCTCATTTCTTAGGATGCATACGAACAGTATCTGCTTTATTCCCCAGCAACAGCAATGATATGTTACTACTGCCTCAGTTTTAACCAGTTTGATGTGCAGAAAAGCACGGTGTTGCACAATGTCAGCAACTTTGCAGAGTACAATGTTGATGGAAATGGCAGGCTGCTGTTAGAGGCTCTGATGGGTTATGGGAAGCCCAGGCTCTCTGTGAAAGGAGTCAGTGAGGGTCTCTGGGAAAATATGGAGCGGCAACATCTGTGTTTCACTGAGCTCTCACGAGATAAAGCGTTTTGGATGCTTTTTATTGCAGGCTTTTGATGAAACTGGGATGGCACCATTGAATGTTTCCAAGATTAGAAATGTTAACGTTTCCTTCACCACATTTGGGAGCTGATTTTGACAGAGTATGGCATAGCAGACACAGAGAGACCTGCTGTGTTGCATATTTTGCCAGGCTTTATAGCAGCCGTCATATGCTGCTTTAATCTTTCCACTTTCTTTTTATTTTATTTCATTTTTCCTCTTCTCTAGCAAAATTTCTGATGTATAAAAGCCCATGTTATTTGTGAAGTAAAAGGTCTGCAGTAATGATAGTGTTTAACTTGTGATGTCAAGCATTCTTCTTTGGGCATGCTGCAAGCCAGATTAGCTGTTTTCCTTTCATATTCGCTGCATACTAATTCCAGCAGAATGGCTACGTTACACAAGAACTTGGTTCCTTTTCTCCTTTTCTTTTGCTCCTATTCTTTAAGACTGTTTAAAAAAGTAAATTAAAATCCACTGGTAAGTGGAACCTGTTTCTCTCAGGAAAACATAATAATGGTCATTGAGACAATGGCACATGCTGATATTGTAATGAACTTATGTAACGCACTGCATTTCACAGACTCAAGGCAATTAGGCACCCACCCACACTGACAGTGTATGAACAGTCCCTCTAGGGTATTTCCAACTGTTTTGACAAGTCTAGTTTTTAAATTTCACAACTGTCAAGACCACCTCAAAAAAAGAATATCCAAGAGATTATATCTGCCTTTAACATCAAATATTCCAGCCATGAGGTTAGAAAGGTGTTCTGATTTACCAAAATGTAATGTATACCTATGCAGAATGTTTAGAACTGCAGCTGGAAAATATATTTTAACCCTGGTTACTGACTATTAGAAAGTGCTAGACTGATGCAAAAGAAATGAGTATAAAATGTTACCTATAAAGGATTCACTGTAGTGTTTTGAAAAATTACAACAGAATAGTGTAAATGGATTGGAACATAATTCATAAATTGTTGGGCTGTGTTTTTTTTTTCATTCCAATAGAAAATCTAGAAGTTGCAGTTCAGGATTGACGTTGGTCAAATGGGTGTCCAGAGGAGGTGAGAGGTCTAGGAAACACGGGTGGTTGAAAGAATCCAGGCAAGTAGCTTTCCACAATATTATGTTTAAGATTCACAGCCTTCAAATACACAAAGATCGTCCGCCATAAAGTTTATCCATGTGGTTGGTGAATAAGTTAAGAAAACACGGGATTATGTTACAATACAGAAGAATCATCTTAGATGCCTGGACAACTTTCGAATTTTAACGGTAGTGGCACAGAAAGAGACTGTATGGGGGTGTCTTAGAGACCCTATCACTGAAACTTTTAAAGACAGGTTAGACAAGATTGTGGGAGGTATGACATGGTATATAATTCATCCTGTCAGGAGAGGAGGATGGATTAGATGATCACCTGAAATACCTTCCAGCCATATGACTATTTAGAAGCACAGAATATATACCCACTATAATTTATAACCTGTTTCAGCTTTACTGCTTCTCTTCATTTTTTTTCTTGTCACCTTTACTGTTCTATAATAAAATAACGGGTAGAAAAAGGTTTCTTTGTTGAATTACCCTTCTATGGTTTATATTAAGGAAACATTGAGAGCATACCAAGTCCAAGCATACTGAATTTTCCGGGAGCCAGGCAAAACTTTAAGTGCCTACTTCATGCTGTCGGTAAGTGCTTCACACTTACAAAGTCTCCAGGTCCGTCCCATAAACAAGGCAGAAAATACTTCCAAAGGTTTGTCCCAGCTGTGAAGAAGTGACAGAAAGCAAAAGATACAGAGTCGTGCATTGCTCGATGCTGAAAGGAGCAGTCATCTGCCACTTCCATGACATGTCTTGCACAGGCGGCGCAGGCTGCACCATGCTCCCAGGGTCTGGTTTCCTGGTTGTCCAGCTCAACAACCTAATTGGAAGGAGTCACAACATAATTTCAGCCCACCCATCTGATGTCCCTCCTACAAAAGCCAAAGCACTGTGAGGTAGGGAGGAAGACAGGGAGAACTGAGAGAGGAAACTGCTGGCACACACGCTGTGGTTTCACCCCAGAGCAGAGCTGGGCTGTAGCCATGGTGTGCCCTCGAGCACGGTAGCCCAGAAATATTCCCAGCTCTTCTGACTGAGCTGGAGTCTTAATGTCTGAGCTGTTTCTGAGCAGAATTTCTAGCAGAATAACTAGTTCCAACTGATTCCCTTTAAGGGTCTTAAAGTTCAGCTGTACAATCAGCTTGCCTTAATGTAAAGAGATACTGCATGTTAACTGAACTATGATAATTTGTCCATAGGAAATGACAGTGAAAGCTTTTTATTCACGACTCAGATATCACAGCAGTGATAGAAACAAGCTGTTGCAGATCAGCTTAAAAGTGGCAACTTCTTGAGCTTTGGGACTTCATCAGACCCACTCAGCCATCACTCTCACATACTTCAATTTCTGCACAGTTTAGCTTGTTTGGAAATTAGATAGAAATGAGTTACACAGTTCAGGTCATAAATGCTTCCTCACTCATTTCACCTTGTTTGCAAACAGCTGGTGTTCCCAACTCAGATCAGCTCAGATCCCACCTGCAACAGGATTGTACTTCCATAACCTTATTTGAGAGTCAACTGATTGAGTTCTAATCTAATCATTCCAGATGTTACAAATGCAACACTGCTCCTCAGCTTCCTGGAAGTCCTCCCTAAAGATCACCTCCAGCTCTGCTTCATTAGGACACTAGAGTCCTTGACAAAGGAGTAGCACACTGAATGACTGATGCCTCCTAAGTAGTGACCTTTTGAACACAGACTCCTATCTGTTCCTATGGCTTCCTGGCCTGGTAAAGGTAAGATAGAAAAAGAAAAAAAAGGAAAAGAAAAATGGAGCATCCTCACTCCAGTACTGTTCATCTTGGTCATTTGGTCACTCAGTCCTCACTGCTTAGATTTGTCTGTTTCAGAAATAAGAAAAAGATCTGTTAACTGAGACAAAATGAACTGGATTCTCTCTTTCTTTGAAAAATTGATTAATTTTCTTTAGCTAATTCTTATTTAAAGTTGGCAGACCCTAGCTGTGTACTTACAACCTAGAACAGTAGGCCTGCTAGCTCCTGGCATGAACGTGGTTAAATGCAGGAACATTTCCTTTCGAAATACCTCTCTCTTCCACTCTTGAAGGCTTTACTGACTCTTTTGTTATTTCTCTTATCCCAGCCCCGCTAGGAAAAGCAGATATGACTTGTCCTGCTATATTTTGCTATGCATGTGTCTGCAGGTATGGACACACGTATATGTGAGAAGCCGGACTACAGTCTCAGCTGAAAGAAGATGGCTAATGCTTTTCCAGAAGGGAGGGTGACTCCAAAGGCTCCAAGTCTCTCTTTGCCGAACTGCAGTGACTTGACAGTTCAGTGTATAACCTGAGTCCAGCCATATTCTTGCCACGTAGGAACCAGTAACTCCACTCTGAAGTAGGTATGCTGGGCTCAAACACCATCTGGAGGTCTTTGTGCCTCTCCATTCGCTCCAGACAGAGCCAAGATGTCCCGACTAGACTGGATTTTCAGACAGCCCAATTTAAGCAACATGAAATTCATCCTATGTGACAAAAAACTGAGTGGTAATATAAAATGAAAGGACAGATTCTTTCTTCTGAACCTGAAACTAGTGTAATTTTCCTTACACGAAGTAAATAACACAAGTATATACAGAAGAAAAGGTGTCTGTATAGCATGTGTGCTTGTATAAACACTTGTGTGGTTATTTACCCACATCTAGACATGGTGTGAATATCTAAAAGAAGCTGGGCCAATCTGATTGCTGACTTCAGCAGTGAAACAACTACTGATTTATATCAACAGCATGAACGATTTGTGGATTTGCACACAGTGCCATCAAACATGTTATATCCCTGTGTCCTCACAGTGCTTGTTGATTTAAGGACATTTTTGTCAAAGTTCCTCTGCCTGTCTTCAGTGGTTTCACCTATTGAATCTTACTTGTGTACATTTCAGATTTAGAATACTAGACTACCATAATTTAAAATAAATGTTAAGAGTGCTAAGGCAATATGGGCATGCAGATCTCAAGCTGCATCTCGAATTTTCAAAATGCCTTGATACAATATTTGCTTACACTGTTTGGGACTTTTTACCAGTGAAGCAAAACCAGATCATCAGCTGGTTTTATGACATTTTATTTTAATCTATTTTAATGCATTTTATTTTAATTTTTGCCATATATTGCAATGGCCACAAGGTCCACCAGAGAAATGAGTTCTGTCTTTGAACAGAAATGAAAATGACTGACAGTGTAATAAATTCAAGCCAGTACATGAGGCTGCTTCAAAACAAGAAAATTTGAGTTGCAGAACCATGCCTTTGGGAGAAAAGTTGCTGTTTAATAGGCATTAACAGCATTCATAGTCTATCCACAACAGCAAATTGCTGCGAAGTTTAAAACAAGCTATTAGAAAGACTACCCAAATAAAGGTTATATATTAAACTTGGAAAAGTAAGCTTATAAATAAATGCCATGCTCTTTCTTATCTAAAAGAAACACTTGTAACCGTATTAACTAAAAATGCAAGTTGGTTTCTAAATTATCCTTTCTCAGATCTCTTCAGAGAAAAGGATACTGAGCAGCAGTAGCCTCTGCCGAATGGTGCTTTGTGATTAGAAGCCGGAGTCTGGACTGCTGGTGTCGCAGTCCTGAACACAAGCGGTGGGCATCTATGCTGAGGTGGGCAGAAATGGCTTTTCGTACAGCACTGCTTGTATCTAGCTGAGACAGTCACAGCGGGGACTGCGGGATTAAATTGCCTGGGAGGCTGCTCTTAGTTAAAAAGTCTCTAATGTCCTGGAGGGCTGAAAAAAAAAAATGTGCTCATGAGAAGATTCGTGTCCAAAATGCCAGGTACAAAGAGAGTCTACTGTGCTTACAATTCCTCAGAAGTGATGTTAATATCCGAACGGGGAAGTAGTCTTTATGGGTACGTTTAAGAGCATGAGGAGAAACAGCCAGAGCTCACAGTGCAGCACAGCACTGCTCAGCAGAAAACGGGGCTGGAGGCAGGCTCTCACCCCCGCAGGAGTCCCAGGCAGCTGACAAACAGAGGTCTCATCTGCTACCCCCTCGGGCACCTAAAGCTGTGGGAGGGTCTTGACGCCCGCTCCTTCTGGTAGAGGCTACATGATCATGGGAGCATCCCTCTCCTACGCCCAGCCTTCCCTTCTCCCCTGCCCTCCCGAGGCCTCCAGCAGGCTGTCCTACCCTGCTGCCAGGGATATCCAGAGAGATCACCTCTTGTCTCACAGCTGCGGTCATGGCCATGTAGGCTATTCAGTTCGGAGTTCACCCACCCCGCACAGCACAGAGCTGGGGCAGAGAAGGATCTAGCCCAGTACTTCTCCTACCCAGTGAAAAACTGTGCTGTAGAGCACCCAGAGCCAAAGGTCTGGGGCAACAGAGTAGTTTTGCTTACTTCCACGAGCACCGAATGCTCACAGGGGCTGAGCAGCTTGCTCTTCATGCCTGCACAGCTGCCACTATGGCCCCTTCTTCAGCAGAGGGACCAGTGGAGGAGAGAACAAGCCATCCAGTCTTGCCAGGTTGGTGCCGATGCCCGTGTCCTCCTCTGTGTCACCTTCCAGGGTAGGTTCTTCCCTGCTCTGCAGTATTTTCTGGACTTGACACAGGGCACACCCACAGGCACCCTTTTGCTAAGGCTCTGGCTTGTCTTTTGAGTTACAGTCTCTCTCCACCTGCTTCCAGTCAGCTCTCGACTGTCCCCACACTAGTATCAGACCCTTCCCCACTCTGTGCCAGAACCATACTAGTTCCTTCTCTCCCATTCCTGCGTGGATCTCCAAGTTTTCAGCTTGGTTCCTCCTAAAAGCCTTATTTCTGGTTTCTTGCTTTGTCATTCCTGTTCCTCTGACCTATGAAGAGACGTTTTTTTGCTAGTTCTCTGCAGAAAGCCTTGATAAATTTGATTTCCTACTTACTGCTCCCAGATGCTTCCATTTGAATAGACAACAGCTAAATGACTAACAGTATTGCTGGTCCAAGAGAAATATGACAGAGTGCAGTGAGTTCAAGGTGGATTCATTGTGCACAGAAGCAATATTTTTCATGACAACTTCAGAAAATTGAGCAGAATGCAGAATTTGTTTGGAGGGGGATATTCCTGCTTATCAAACCCGGAGGTGTAAGCATGTCCACCCGAGTCACGAAAGCTTTTGTGTTTAGTGGCACAATAGATCCAAACTGTCTCAAGGTGACTGTTCAGCTGAAAATCCTTGCCTGTGACCAAGGTTCAGCTACTACAACTCATTGTTAGCAGCACTGCCTACAAGCCTCTGCTGCCACTCAGCAGAAAAGTCTGAGCACTAGCGTGCACATTAACAAATTCAGTGGCGATGACATTGTTTTAATCTGAGGCTGTCGAATTCTTTTTAGTCCTTACCCAAGATTCATCTTCCACCACTAACAACTATTTAAGTGTTTTATCATCATGCTTTGTGTTCTTGTGCAGAGATTTCTTCGTCAGGCACCCATGAAAGCTAACTATTGTAAGCTCATATGATGTTTACAAAGATAGATGGAAACATATACATATATTTATGTTACAGAGATGTTAGATAAGCTCAGAAGCTATTGTAAACTCACAGAACAGTCATACATGCACAGTAAATAATCTCCATATGTATATACTTGCTATATTTGTTTACATGCATGTGTGTGTACATATAAAAGCATCAACCTAACATAAAGACTAAGCCTGCTCTGTTATGGTCTGAACAGGTCTGAAGTCTGAACTGGTAGTGAAGAGCATTTTACTTGTGTAGTTTTTGTTCTTTGGAGTTATTGAGGAGCTCCTCAGGGCACACAACCTTACCCAGAGTTACGTGAGCACCACAAGAGTGTGCATTCAAGCTACCCCATCGCTTTTCAGGATGAGGTTGTGTTTCTTGCTTTGTTTTGTTTGCTCAGTGACAGTATGCCAGTCCATGATGAGATTCTTACTGCCATGGCAATACAGATCTCTGAGATACTACTTATGCATTAAGTTGTCCCCCTAGAAATATTTGGATGCCTCTCCAAAGGTAAGGTAGGTACAAGACGACAAGTCCCCCCCTGCTCCTTACCTGAGTGTAGGAGCTGTGAATATCCTTTGTGCGAGGTCGCAGCAAAAGAAAGCTCTTCAAATTTGCTCCTCTCTGTTCTGCACACCTCCTGGTAAGGACAGTCACTGCCTCAACTTTCCTAACCGTGTTTTAAAAAAAACTCTTATTGCTAGTGGTTAATATATTTCTGAATGATACACAGAGTTACCGGTATCTTTTACTTTGGGAACACTATTGCACTTCTCTCTCCATTTTCTAGCAATATTCCCCAGGGTAAAGACTAAAAAACTGCACAGAGAAAGCAAAATCAAGAAACAAACCCCCTTTAATCACCGATTTTCCCTTTTAAAGAGGATTTTTTTTTTTTTTTTTGCAAAAAACCCAACTGCTTTGGGAGAAAGCATCAAGTCCAAGACAAAAAAAGAAGTGTAAGTTTGATGCTTAATTAAGACATCTTCATGCTGACAAATTCTGATGGATGTACTAGTAGTACACTATGGTTCAGCACAATAATTTTGTATTTCTATAGGAATAAGTAGTCTGAAGAATCTGGCTTTTTAAATCCTAGCTAGCAATTACCTAGATGAAAAGCAAAGTGTGGAGTGCACAGCAGTAGTTCTCCTGAACCTACTCAATATTTGCTGTTTGGATATTTTTAGAGGTGTTTTTGTTTCCTTGTTATTTTGGAGAAGAGAGTTACTTTGGAATTTTTTACCGCAAGTGTTAAGAGTTGGCCAAACTACTTTATGTCTCAAAATATTCCTAACACATTTTTCCCCTACGGAAGAAAACCTTAGGTGAATATTTTCTTTAATGTCCTTTACAGACTTCCAATCTGTTGAAGTCAATAGAAGTAGTTCACGAACTGCAGTAAGCCTTTGATTGAGCCAGTATTTGAATTATGAGCAGAATTTACTACAACACGCTATTTTAATATTACTAAAATACATGAACTAAAATGGCTTGTTCATTCCCCGTTCTGTATGCCTTTAAAAACGCAAACCTAGACTGCTGCTCATTTTGAAAAAGCAGGGATTACTCACCTTGAAAGTACAATATAGTATGCATCATCTTTATTCAGAGACACGGTAAAAGAACAGCCAGTCGACTTTAGGTATGAACATTCTCCACCACCCTAAAGCTTGTTTTGATGACTGTAATCTTATTCCAAAACCACTGTGTTTAATAAAAATTGATTTCAGAACTTGAAGAATATTTTATTATGGAATACAAAAATACTATCTATGTAAAAACAATAAGTTAAGTTTATTTACAGTACTTTACACTATTCTGCTCTAGGGATTCCTTTGCATTGGATTTATTTTCATTATTTTACACGTCTTTATAATTTTGCACAAAGCATTTCCAAAAGCATGTCATCCATGTTCACTGCTCCAATGATGGGCCTAAAGAATAGTTCGGCAATCACATTAGCATTAATGGATCTTAACAGTGATAGAACAACATTCAGCTTGGCAAATCTGGCTTCATCACCTCTGTGAATGAGTCTGACATGTTCGTTTAAAGCTTGTTGCGCTTCCCGTTGCAGTCCTTCAATGTACTGTGTACACTGCAGTCCAGGTAGATCTGAAAAGAAAAACAAATCATTGTTTGCATAGGTTTTGTCTATAAAACAATATTCTTCTTACAGAACAACTGCTAACAGCTTACAGATTGTATTTGTCACTCAAGAAATGAAGCAAATGAAATTGCTAGAAGACCTCTTGCATGCAGAATCAACATGCCAGATTCCACAGGGCAGTTCAAATCCTTATCATGTCAGTGTTCTGGACATTCAACACTCTTCGTCACTACACAAACCTGCAGTACAATGTTTGCCAACATTCATTTGAGTGTTAAATAAATTAGCTGACAAAACAAAACTTTGATTGAAGAACGCTCTCCAAAACACCTTCAGAGGGACAAATGCAATCTGTAAATGGCGGGGAAGATAAGAATAACTTGTTCACTCCTACGAAATGCATTATTCACGTTTAAGGCATCTTTTGACAACTGTTTCCGCGTAGCTCCAGACTGCAGGCGGCCAGAAGCCCCGACGCCCGCGCAGGGCAGGGGGTCTCCCGGCGAACCACTGCCGGGACGCGGCCGGACCCAGACCGCAGAATTTCCTCCTCTCACTCTAAGGGACAGCCTGGCCGTGCCCCGCTGCCACACGGCGGGAGCGTATTTGGGAAGTGCCGTGCCCAGCCTGCCAGCCACCTGCCCGCCACCGACATGACTGACAACCGATCACTTGGTACAGCTGCATCTACGGAAGTCTCCCCAGAGAGACATGGCAAAAAAAACCAACACACCGCGAATGCTGCACGCCGGGCCGAGACAGCGCTCGGTTCCCGGGAGCCCCGGGCCTTGCCCGGCGGCCCTTCGGCGGCTCCGGCGGCCGCAGACCCGCGGCGGCGGGGAGGGCCCCCCCGGCTCCGGCCGTCCCCCCCTGAGGAGACGCCGCCGGGCGCCCCGCTCCGAAACGAGCAGGGAACCGCTGCTGGCTCCCGGCTTCCCCCCAGGAGACGGCCCAGGGGCCGGGGAAGTCGCCAGCCCCCGGCACCCCTGACCTCGCCGCGGCCGGAACCTCACGCCTGCCCCCCAGGTGGTAACACCCCGCTCCTCCGCCACCCGTTCCCCCCTGAGGAAGCGTCCCGGGCCGCCCCCCTTCGCTGGGGACGCCGGCTGGATGCCCCCGTCAGCCCGCAGCCCGCCGCGCCCGGGCGCTCACCCGGGTTGAAGAGCACGGTCCCCTTGAGGTAGGCGTACTCTTTGGTGCTGATGTCCAGGCTCCAGCACTTGGCCAGGAAGCCCTGGATGGCCTGAATCTCGCCGGCCGGGGGCAGGCGCGGGCCGCCGGCGGGGCCGTGGTGCGGCCGGCCCGGCG
>Ga0065711_1034762_pt1 | contig 23278 bp, 23 predicted proteins | sample Hoacrofraction12_FD_59098 | JGI IMG/M metagenome (GOLD analysis project Ga0065711, IMG submission 59098) | Hoatzin crop microbial communities from Cojedes, Venezuela - Epithelial fraction 12 v2 (version 2) | ecosystem: Host-associated > Birds > Digestive system > Esophagus > Crop | place...
GCCCCGCCTGGACGCGGTGCTGTGCCCCCTGCTCTGGGTGACCCTGCTTGGGCAGGGGGTTGGGCTGGGTGACCCACAGAGGGCCCTGCCAACCCCGACCAGTCTGTGATTCTGTGACTGCTAACCCCGGTGGTTGGTACTGCCCTGGGGACCCATCTCCTGGGATGGGTTGAGTCCGACTCCTTGAATCGTCTCATTGACTTCGGTCAGTGGTTCCGGCTCAGTCCAGGCGTCGTTGGAGACCTCCTGCTAATGGACTGAAACCTGTCTGCTGACCAGGCCGCTCCCCACATGCTCCTAAAATATTGGAGAACCTATAGTGGGTTTTCTGTACCTGAGTATGCCAAAGCTACCTGTTGATTGAAGCTCGTGATGCTAATCTGTATTGTCGCTGACCTTGTATCCTTGCCAAAATTATTCCTAGGTTTAACAGAAAGCCTTCTGCTCCTGTTTCCTAGGAAGCAACAAAGCCAGAGCTCTTCTGGTGCTGAACGAGCCCTGCCTCTCTCCTGATGTATCTCCTCCCGGCAAAGACCTTGAAACCTTTCTGTTTCAGAGTTCTAATTCATGTTTAATCAATAGTTCTGTATTCTGAGAGTCAAATCTCTGTGACAGCTCTCTTTAATTGAGCTAAACTGTCTTTCTCTTCTCGCATCTCTTCTAGAGTTTTATTTAAATGTATTTGTTCTGCCTGTATCCTAGTCAGGCATTGAGAGGAACACCAGGTGACCATCTTTGTTTACCTTGTTTTTCAGCTAAATGAATGGAAACATTAATTAGGGCAATGGTGTGGTTTGGGGGAATTAAAAAAAGAGTCTAGGTCAAACTGCTGACTGTGTTTCCACTCTGACAGAAGCTGGGAGGATCTGTACGTTCCCCATTAGTGACACCCCCGTCCTTCCACCCCCAGCTTGGTTTCTGCCAGCAGCTTTGAGCCAGTCCCCCTCCAGGAGAGCAGGCTGGCGTTTATTCCAGCAAGATCATCTTCAGCAAAGCTGATAACAAAAGTTTAAAAGGAAGAGCCAAATTTTCAGTCACACCTGTGCAGTCCCCTTGAGGGCAGTAAATGATGACGATAATGCATGAGCCAGACAAAAAACCACAGAAAATGGCTTTCTAAGCCTCTTTTGCATTTTTCAGAGCCAGCAGACTGGAGAGGGGGGGAAAACCACGGGAGGAAAAAAAAACCCAACAGTATTTTTACTCTGGGAACTGGGCGGGCTGGATGTTTTGTTGTCTCAAGGACTCCACAGTGCGCTGTACAATGCTTCGTTCTTCTGCGAGAGGAGGGCTGACGTTTCCTCGTGTCAGAACATCGCTGGGGAAATGTGCAGCTCTTGCCCCACGCTGTTGCCGAAACACCTCTTTTGTAATGCCGGCAGATCGTATCTGCGAAGTTCTCGAGTTTGGGATTGAAGTGGATTATTAATATACAGAGGGGTTGTGTGTGGGTTTTTGCGACTGGCTGACCACGTTCTCCTGAAGGCCCCGTGTTTTGGGTAGATCCTGCTTCAGGAAAGCTTTTGTGCGATGGCGGGTGAAAACGCAGCCTGAGCTTTCCGTCTTAGCGGCTGGTAAGAGATGGCGGGCAACGTTTTCCCTGGCTCCCAGGGGAGGTTTTACCCGTGCATCTCCCCCGTGGCTTTTAGGGAGAATAGACCACTGTGAAGGGAAGCAGCCCTGCAGCTGCCCTTCACCACTGACTCCTGCTCAGCTGCTGGCAGGCTGGGCTGTTAATGACAGATGAGCCTGTGACGCATTTTTTGGGAATGAATACTTGTTACAGCTGGCGGGATGGAGTAGTTTGTGGCATCACATGGCAGTTTGCTCTATAATTTCACTCCCTATTGCTCGGATGCAGCACTGATTGCTAGGTCTCTCTCTGAGTGTGGAACTGTAGCATTTCTGATTGCTGCATCCCACTTCTCTGTGGCTGCATTGTGAGCTTGGATATAGCCCTGAGCACTCAGCAGAGCCTTCTGCTGAATTTTTTTTTTTCCTCTCAGTTCTCCGTGTGTGTGGCTGCTGTTTCCCTTTCTGCTAGTCTTTTGGGGTTACATAAAAGCCAGTCTCTTTCTGGCCATTACAGCTACATGGGGGAGTAGTTACTGCTGAGAGAAGCTTGAAATTTGAAGCAGAGTTGTCACAGACATTAGAAAGAACAGTCAGTCTGCATTGGCAAGCTACTGAGTTAAGTCTCATTTCATACTGATGGGAATTTCAGATCTGATTATCTCCTTCCTCCCTCATTCCCAAACCTGCTGGTGTGTCTGATCCCCTGATGGGTACTCCTGAAGGCTGCTCTCCAAGGCGCCGAGCTGAAGGCTTGGTCTCCTTGACTAGGCTGCTTGTTTGTGTCCAGGCAGAGGATTTTACGAGCCCTGCTGAGGACAGGGTGATTGGTCACCTTGATGTACTGGAAAATCCAGCCTAGTTTCTCTCCCCTTCCCCAAAAATGCATTCTGTCCTCCTTAGGTGCTTTGTGTTCCACCAGACACTATGACAGATGATATCACTGCTGGGGTCCAGATTTATTTGCAGATGGTCCCTGATCTAAGAGGTTGTGTGTCACATTGAGTGGGGAATTACCCAGGTGACTCCCAGTAACGCTATGCTAGCTGGTCAAATACCAGCGAGAAGAACCTTGCCAGATCTCTCCCTCCAACTCGGCTGTTATTTACAGCTCTTTGTGTGCGTTGCATACGCGCATCTCGCCTTGTAGTCCTCCTCCCTGCCTTCTCCTCTGCACCGCGGTGTTGACTGTGTTCTCTGCCTGCCGTACAAAAAAAAAAAAAGAGGCCGGTTCCTCTCTTGCTGTGTAATGCTGTTTTCTGCTCTGCTCCAAACTGCTTGTTAAGGAGTATTTGCTCCGAGTTGCTGTTTTCACTTGACAGAACTCACATTGGAAAGCAAATACTCAATCCTGAAATGTCCCTGTATTGCTTCTCAATACTTGCAATCAAAGTCTGTCTCCTGTATTGTTCATAACAATTGTCCAATATTACCGTGCCAGCCCTATTTATTAAAAATAGTCAATAAGACGCAGCTTTGTGCGAGGGGTTTATAGACTGGCAGTTCTTGTTTGGAACAAACCAATTGTACTTGATTTTAATCCAGGACTGGGATTCCGGAGTGATCTGCTACAGCAGAGCTCATGGGGAGAGCGGTCGATGACTTGCTGATAAGAAATCCTAGAGCAGCACGCTTGTCTTGAATTTACCTTCTGCTTTGCTCAAAGTGCTGGATTCGGAAAGGCAAAAATTGCAAGTCGCTTCCCCCCCCCCTGTTTTACAGACCCGTGTTGTGGCACGTTTGTTCCCCAGTGCCCCAGGAGTATTTACAGAAATGATTGTCAAAGTCAGAATCCACTTAAAAACCGGTGAGCAAGGCATTTGGGGTGTGAGCTGGTTGTGGACGGAGCGGGGCGTCGGGTCAGCAGCCACGTGCAGAAGCGCTACGCGTGGATCCTGCTTTGCTGGAGACAGACGAGGCACCCAGGACCGCTGTGCGTGCAGCAAGCAAGCAGAGGGTAGGAAGGGGGATGCTGAGTAAAAGCCCAGTGAATCCTGGAAAAGAGGTGCCCGTTGTGGTTGGAAGATCGGTAGGAATGTAGGAGCGGTGAGCTCAGCGTCCAGGGCTTTTGTCGTGCTCAGCAAACTCTTTCTGGGCCGGCGCGGGGCTGTGGAGCGGGCCAGGGCTCGGCAACGCGTGCGTAAGCGTTTCGGGAGAGGGGAAACTGTGAGGAATTCTGGCAGTGCCCGGCTGGAGGTGGGGCAGCGTACAGCTGCAGGGAGGCGAGGGGAAAAGAGCTACAGGGCGAAGCTGGGCTTTTCGGATGGTTTGGCTTTTAGTCACCGCCGTCATAACAAGGCTTGGAGCCTTCTTTGAGTCAAGCCGTGACTTGGAGACTGCAGAGGAAATGCTTGCAGGTAGGAAGGTTCTGATTCAAGTGGGAGAGAAAAATCATTTGTTACCGTAACAAAAGCCGCCCTTATTTGTTGTTTTGAAGAAGGTGTGAAGCATGGCGACTGAGAGGATGGGTGTTCTGAATGGCGACTGATGCGGTGCCATTTGTGGGTGTTTGTGGATTTGGCTTCAGCGTCGGCCCATTTCCTCAGGGCTCTCCCGACCAGCGTTCCCCTGCAACCGGCAGAGATCACGGACCTGCTCTCCTCGCATAGCTAGTGCTGTGTTTCAGTTCAATGCCTTTTGTTTTCCGTATTCATTAGAAATCTCTTGCAGACAGTTTTGTTTCTTGGAGGCAGTTGCCTTTTACCATACTTGATCTCCTCTCCCGTCACAGTGGCATTGGGGCAGGTCCTCTGTGCCCATGACGGCCGTTCTTGCAGCTTCATAAAAACAGTGTGTGCTCCCCAAACTCTACTGCTGAAAGAAACCGAGTCTTCAGCATTAGTAAGCAAGTGGAAACACTTATCTTTGCCCAAAAGATAAGGATTTTGGGGCTTGTGATTCATTGAATTTGCTTCCGAGTGGTAGGATTTAGTTACAATATACGGTGTGCGGTAGTTACGTGACAGTGACTAATGCCGGATGACCAGTCTGGCTAGCTGGGGTGGAAAACTGCTGTGCTGTCACGGCCTGACCACTGAAAGTAAAGTGGTTCTGGATGGCCCTTGCTTGGCAGCATTGCTGTCAATCGGCTTCTTAATGATTCGCTTAAAGAATAAAAGCAAGAGCCTCCTGGAAAGCTTTTTCAGATCTGTTCCTTCCTTCTTTCGTTTGCTGCATCTCCTCCCTGCCCCCAGCTGTATGCCTTGTGCTGTCTGCAGGGTTTTGCTTCCTCCTCCTCCCTCTGCTCTCATACCTTGTCCCTTCTCCACACTTGATTTTGTGCCCCACCTGACTGCTTTCGAAATACACCACTTGTTTTCCAATCCAGACTCTTAATCTTTGTCCCACCTACTCACGAGGCATGAAGGTTTTACGGGAGCCCATTAGCTGTTATCTCTGCACCTACCCTCCAAAGACTCACCGGGAAAAACGAGGTCGAACAGCGAAGTGCTTTCTTGTGGGGGCATCGACTGCTCTTTTCACTAATGTTGGCACCGAGCTCTGGTTGTAGGTCCCAGATTTCCTATCAGCCTGCCTCCACCCTGCAAAAACATTTGGAACCTTGAAGCTCCTTGTCCTTCCGCTCAGAGGACAGGAAGTTTTGCTTTAAAATGCCTTTTATCCCAGAGGCCGCTGGCTGCTGTGGGAGCAAAAGAGTGGTTGTCCACAGCCCGTCGTGTGCTCCCTGCCTTGCTGGTCTCCGGTGCTCCACGGGGTTAATCTCCTCGTTCAGTTTGACTGCTCTTGCTGGATGCTGACTGGTGTTGGGAGCAACAGCGGGGCAGAGCAGAACCGTCCCGTCACCTCGGGAAGAAGCGATGCTGCCATGCTCTCTGCGAAGAGGGCTGTCGAAGCAATCACGAGGGCGAAACTCTTGATTCTGCAGTGGAGTGTGGCAGGCTGTGCTGGGAGGGTGGGGGTGGCTGGCAGGATGAGCTAGGCTATAAAGGGAGTGTTTTTCTTAGCCCTTATCGCTGCTGTCTTGCACCGGTGCAAATTCATAATATGCTGTACCATTGTTATTTTTCTTTAAAAAAAAAATAAAATCAACTCTCGCCACTATTCCTTGATTTGAGTTTCAAAACATGCTTTGGAGACAAACACTTTTGGGGGGCTGTATATAGACAGCGTATTCTGAGCCTTGGTTTATTTGTGGGTATTTGGGGCACTGGTCCATTTTCTGCCCTGTTCTCTCCATACTTGTAGAGATTAGTGCTACCTGCATCTGTCTAACCTGGCATATACCTATCATCTTTTGGGTTGTTTTTGTCTTTTTTGCACATGCATGCTCACGTCTCATCCCCCTTACAGGCTGATTTTTCCTCATGCTGTTTTCCCTCCGTCTGCCCTGCACCTGGGAAGGTTTCCAGCTGGGCTCGCTGGATGGGCTGCCCGCTCTGGCTCCGCAGATCCCACCGTGTGTGCTCCCTGGCCGAGCCCTGGGGAAGCACCGGGGAGCAGCTCGATGCAGGCAGCCTGCAAATGCTGCCTTGTTTATGAGAGCTGCTTGGTGGTGCAGACTGCAGTCTGAGGGGAGCTGGGAAACTTTGGCGTAAAGCACTAAAGCTGACAAAAGATTGTAGGGCTTGGGCTGTAATCGATAAAACACGGGGTGTTTAGAAGCCAAGGTCAGAGTCCTTCCTTGGTTCACCCTGTTCTTTAAATATCCCAGCAGTTACCGATGGCTGCTGCAGTGCTTGGACACAGTGAAGAGCAGCGCAGGCTTCGGTCCCTGGAGAGTCTCTGCTTTTATTTATTTGGATGCAGATCTTGCTCCCCTCTCCTATAAGGTGTGTGGTTTTGGGCACCCTTTTCTTGCGCAGGGGCAAGCACGTGAAATCCCGCACGCAGAGGCGTTGCAAAATGGCAACCTACATCTGCTTGTCTGGGAGATATCTGTGTGCCCGGTACGCTGCGGCTCTTGAACTCCTCTGCCTTAATGGGTCAAATTTAGCAATTCAAAATCTGGTTTGTGAGGTAATTAGGAGGGATAATGCCCACTTCTTCCTCTTAACACCCTGATAGAAAAGCATCCAGGAAGGACTCCTGGACCTCAAAGATAAGCTGCCAGCTGCCACAGAGACTATCAAAGGGTGGCTCAAAGTCAAGAGCAAACAGCTGATTTTTTATGGTTCTTGGGTTTTTGCTGTTGGTGACAGGAAGCCATGTTCCCCAAGCTGTTAGCTTCCTGTTTTATTTTTACACCCAGCCCCAGCAGATCAGCATGCCTATCACATGGGAGCTGGCTGCTTCTCTTGGGTTGCTCCTCAGCTGACCTAGAAAAGTGATTCTTTCCCCTTCTAAATTAATCAAGAAGTTGGGGTGTATTTGCTTTCACTTAGGCTTAAAGATTTCAGGCATGTATCATGCTCCTTGTTCCGAGCTCTGTTTGCCCGGGTTTCCTCCTCTCGCTTGGAGGCGGACGATCTGAGAGGGGGCTGTTTGTTGCTTCAACGTTTCAGCCTGTCAGCAAAGGAGATTTTTGTTAGCTCAAGGCACTGACCTGCACGTAAAAGCGTTTTCTGTCAAAAGCATAACTTCCGGACAGTTATGTTTTCTTCTTTTTTTAATTATTTTTTTAAAGAAAGAACTGGAAGTTTGTCCTGACCGTTGTTCAGTTAATCTTGACTTCTTTCAGAGCGCACTCTGGTCCCGCATCCTCATTGCAGCTCCCTCAGCTTTAAGCTGCCGTAGCAGGAGAACAATGGTCCAGTGTAAACCTCAGCCCCGGGGGATTTCCCAAGGGAAGAGGGGTGCAGCCTGCAGGATAAGGAACAGTCACCAGAAAGTTTCCTGGTCAGCTGCAAGCGCTTCCTGTTGTTTCAGGAGACCAGGAGAGAGGCACCACGCGTGCTTTGCTGTGCTTTGCTGCTGGCTTTTTTTTTTTTTTTTTAACATCTCCCGCCTTCATCCTCTCGGTTTAAGCAAACCTATTGATTGCGAGGTTGAAATATTTCTGAAGAAGAGCGTGGAAAGACGCTGTGCACGAGCGCGGGCGGAAGGAGACTGCTCAGAGGCGGCGGATGGGTAGGAAGGGAACAACGGCTGCGGTGATGCCAGCAGCACCTTGCGTGTGGGCGAAGATGTGTAGTTTTCCATCTCTGCCTCTGTACCTGAGCTGGTGGGACTTTGCTGTCACTGCAAGGCATAGAACAGCAGGATCTTTATTTCTGATGAGCCAGTTTTATAAGGGTGGGGAGAGGGGAAAGAACGCTTATAAATAAAGCCATTTGAGAGCAGGAAAAACGAACACCATGGCTCTGGTGTGCCTGGAATTTGCGGTTGAGTAATCCTTTCCTGTTTCTTTTTTGGGTTGTTTTTCATCTTTCAGAACAGTGCCTGAAGCAGGTCCACCATGCCGTTAGTAACGAGGAACATTGAGCCAAGGCACCTGTGCCGTCAGACGTTGCCTAGCGTTCGAAGCGAGCTGGAATGCATGACCAACATCACCCTGGCAAATGTCATTCGACAGCTGGGCAGCCTGAGTGAGTACCATGGCGAGCCTGCGCGTTGCCCTCAGGAGTCGCTAGTGCTCTTTATTTAGCTCCCTTTCTACTCTCGTGTTCTTATTTCTCCCCCATCTGCCTTCCCTGGGTAATGCTAAAATGTTTTCCTAAAGAAATCTGATGCTAATTTCATATCCCTGGTCCCACTGCCTTCCCATCTAAGAGAAAATGGGGGGGGGGGGGGTGTGTGTGTGCATGTGTGAGAGGCTGCAGCGAAACTGCAGATGGAAGGATGGAGCGCAACTCAGGCTTGTAAAATGGGAGGCTCTCCCAGCAGCCAGGATCTGGTGTCAGAGAATGTGCCTGTAATTGCACGCGCTGCTAAAATGGAGCTTGACTGTGTTGAATCTACAGTGTGTCAGTAGTCTGATTTTTAATGAAAGATAATTAAAGTGCACACGCAGAAGCCTCCTGTTTGCCCCTGCTGTTTGTTGCGTTGCAAGACCCAAAGTCCCCAGTCCGAGCCAAGCGTTGCCCCTGGGGTACTGGAGGTTTGGGGCTGCTCGCTCTAAAGGCAGCAGGAGCTGTAGCGATGCCTAGCTCAGCTCTCCAGCGGGCTGACCAGTAGCCTTGCAAAGGCTGGGGGGAAAATGCAGGCCTACGTGCTGTAGGAGAAACGAAGAGTTAATTGTGGTCTCTCCGGGATGACTCCTTAGTCTGTTGAAACGCTCTGGATTCTGATTAGCCACCTCTGCCCTTGAAGCAAGACTTTGATAATCAAATTAATATATTGTTTAGCTTCTCTGTGGTGTCTGCAGGCACTTCTGCTTGCTCTGCAAAGCCAGCTCCTTGTCTTCCGCTGTAGCGTGAATGTGGCAGGGAAAGTTTAGGTGCAGTCTCTTTCCAGCAGCGAAAACCATGGCTGTCACCGAAATCTGGGCCTGCGTTTGCTGCCAGTCGGTATCGCATGCTGTCGGGTTGTAGAAATGTCACTGCACAGGCAAGACCAGTCTCTCTGCTCACATTCAACTGGCCCTTGTTGTTCATTTGTTAGGTCTCGTAGCCAAGATGGTTGCAGAGTGCGAGTAAAATCCATCTTGTGCATGTGAAATGGTGAGGAAGAAGACAGTAAAGCCGTGCAGATCTCAGCTGCAGAGACAGCTCATCCCAGTCCAACAGCACGCGGTGGGTTAGTGTGGCAGAGCCATGGTGAGAGCCGTCAGGTTTAGACCTTCTCTGCGCAGCTCAGATACTCAAAGCTTCTCTGCTTCAACCTCGTCAGAGAGGGTGAAGCGCTGGAAGCCAAACTGCAGCCCTGTTTGTTTATCGGGAAGGGACCCCGGGAGCCTCGCTGGGCGAGGTGGGGAGGGAGGTGCGTGCTGCTGGAGCAATCACAGATAGCTGGGGGAGAGCGCTGGAGGGAAGACTGGGAGAGGTGGCTCTTGCGTGCTTGTCTGTGAGAGGAGCAAGGCAGGTGGGGAGGAGATGCTGAGCACCGTCTCTTATCTGCTTCTCTAGGGTCAACAGTATTCCAAATGAAGCAATATTTAGACTAATCGCTTACAGGACGCTCTCACCCAAATGACCAAACTCCTGCCCCCTCTCCTTTCTCTCACTTCTGAAAAATAAATCCGTTCCTTTCTCGTACGTTGAATATTACAGGAACGCAAAGCAGGTTCAGTAGGCTGTGACAGCCCTGTCAAGTGAATAATCAGCCATGCCTAGTGCACCGCAGTCTCTTTACAAAGATGCAAACATAAATCTTGTCAAACTTTTGTATTCCAGTGAGTTTACCCTTCGTTACTATCACAGCTGGTAGCACTTTGTGTAAGTCGACTGTGCGTTTCTGTGTGATTTTATAGAATCCACAAGCTAAAGATGGAAAGACCTATTAAATCATGCCGTCTGTCTTCCTGCCAGTGCATGGCAAAGATAATTCTGATTGTAAGCTGCACTTTTGCAGGCAAAGTAACTAAACCAAAAAATTAATCTCTGCCTTGCCCCATCTGAAAGTATACCTGAAACACGGAACGGTATGTGAGATGCTGGAGGATAACTCTGTACCGGTCCACGTCCACAGGCAAGGGAATACGGCCCATCCCTCCTCCTCCCTCCGGGGTCAAGACCAATATATACAATGCTGTTTATAGATTATTTTATGCTTGAAACATACCACTAAGCACTGCAAACCATAAACTTTATTCTTTTTCCCTGGTGCTTCTTGCAGTTCCTCGTGAAATTCAGCACTGATGTTCAGTTCTCGTTAAAGTGGAAACCAAATTACAACTTCTCTTTTTGGAGCAGTTGCTGGGAGGTGTCAAATTATCCCACAGATAAACAGTTCACTCTCTTTGGTCAAATTAGGGGTGCTGGTCTTGTGCTGATGTTGAACATGGAGAGTGCTTCATGAAACCTGGCTGTAGCAACCGCTGCCTGGCCCTTAGGTCTCCAGAAATAAAATCCGTCTCGTGAGGAAAACTGGTTGGGCTTGTTAATGGACATTTGTGGAGTCTGTGTTATCGAGGAGGTTTATTGAAGTTAACTTCCAGCATTTGCTTTCTACGAGCACTTCAAGCTGCCGTTGCCACCAAAAGGGGTGGAGAAGGTTGATTTTTAACCTGGCTGATCCCCGTGCTTGGCAGCGTGAGGAGAGCCGCATGGAAGTATGAACAAGCAGCTGATATGTCAGTTTAGATAGCTGCAAGTATTTGTGCAGCTGGGCTTTGGGGGATGCCCTCACATTGCGTTGTTGCAAGGGGCCCTTGTCTTTCTGATGTGACTCGTTGCAGACAACCAGATTTTCCAAAATCGCTGTTAAAGTTAGGCTTCCAGCTGGTTATCCTTTCCTGAATGTCGGAGAGGATCTTTAGGAGTAACAGATTCCAGAACAAACTGTTGACCATATGATGATGCATTTCAAAACCAGACTGCTTATTGGGAGCAGCCTTGTACTCAACAGCCGTGGCTGGAAATGTTTCCCATCAGTGGGAACTCCATGGGCCTGTGTCTGCTGTCAGTGCCAAGTCTGTTCCCATCAGTGTTGTCCTCGGCATGGTTAGGGCTCCCTGTGTGGGGTTGTGCTTGAGAGCAGAACAAAAAGACAGTACTCGCTGCAAGTTCTTGGTTTTCTTCCAGTCCTCCCATCTCTGTCTACCTGTGGTCATCTCTTGTTGCATGCGTAGATTTTAAACTCTTAAGGACAGTGGACATCTTTTTGTTATGCTTGTAAATGGTGCGGCGAGCTCCTGATCCAAGCCCCTAGGCGCTCTCGCCGTCCAAACGATGGATGATGTTTGTCATAGCAGCCCGCTGGGCAGTCCAAGCTGTTACGGAGCGAACATCCCCGTTTGAGAAGTTCCCCCTTGGTTTTGATTTAGAATAAACGTGGATGCATCAATTTTTCAGACACTGCCACCTGAAGGAACAAAAGGGTCAGTGCTTGCGTCTGTGGTTACAGCTCAGGCTTTGGGATCAAGGACTGGGTCTGCTCTCTAGTTCCAGAGTACTTTGAGCTTGTAAATATGTGCCAGTTACCCTGGAGGCAGGCCTGCTGGAGACTTGGGAGCCTTTGAGATTCTCCAGAGCAATAAAAACCCTAACTGTATTTGCTTGTCTAATAAACAGAACAGCAGAGATTCTTAAAGGACCTACAAAACCATCCAGATTCGGACCAGTATAGTGTTGTCAGCCCTCTTTGTTTCGTTACTTTAATAACGACTTGAAAGTATGTCTCAATTGTTTCTTTATTGCTTGAAGATCCCTTGGAAATGTCAGGTTTTGGTGGAACAGGGCATTTTCTTCCTGGATGTTAAACTCAGCCCTGCGAACTTGAAAAGAAGCATGGTTTGTTCATTCTTTCTTCAAGAAAACAAGCTGGGAGACTGACTATGGTCTGCTGTGGCGCACAAGGGTAATGCGAACGCTTTAATATTCCAGGTAAATTTGCAGAAGACATATTTGGAGAGTTGTTTACTCAAGCCAACACCTTTGCCTCTCGGGTGAGCGTTCTAGTCGAGAGAGTTGACCGCTTGCAAGTCAAAGTCACTCAGCTGGATCCCAAAGAGGAAGAAGGTAATGGAGTGGAGCGCAGTCCTTGCAGGCTGAGCGTGGTAAAGATTCTCGTTGAGTCAGCGTCGTTGGTTCGCGGCCATAAAATGAGCATGATGCTGTGATGGGTGTTGGAACGTCTTCTCTTGGACTAAGAGGGACCATTTCCTCCCCTCCTGAAAAAGCACCATGCTGCTCATGGGCATAGGCTTTCTGGCAGAGTCTAGATGTGCTCGTTAGCAAGTCTCCATGTGGAATCTCACTTTCCAGCGGTTTGATGGCGGTGCACTTCTTGAGTCTTGGTCGCAGGGGTTCAAAACCACATCAACAGCTCTCAAGAGAGCCGTGTCTACACAGCAACAGAGCTTGGCACGGCACGGTCTGAGATCTGCTGGGTTTCCCAAGAGATCTGTGGGAAAAGGAACCTGACCTTAAGAAGTGCTAAGCATGCCAAGAACTCCAACTGAAATCAGATGTTTGCTACTTGATCTTCAGTGTCATTGGCCTGGGTCAAGCTGTTCTTCACTTGCTCTCTCTTCTTTCTTACAGTCTCCCTGCAAGGCATTAACACCAGGAAGGCCTTCAAAAGCTCCACTACTCAGGACCAGAAGCTCTTCGACAGAGATTCGCTCCCAGTGCCTGTCCTTGAAACCTATAAGACCTGCAATACCCCTCCACCTCTCAACATTCTGTCACCCTACAGGTATGGCTGTGATGCTGCCTTGGCCCCTTGTTCCCTTGCAGAGGAGTTCCTCCCAAAGTGCCAAGGAGGTCATTGCCCATCCTGTGCTGTACTGAAGTAGCCCTTTCCAATGGGAAATTGAATTGCTAAACTGAGATCCACCAGGAAATCTCCGTCCTCTGGATTACGTGAACCTTTGCTTTTGGGGCTGTAGAAATGAGCGTAGCTAGATAATTATATATATGGTTGCCTGCTGTCACTTTTGTGACTGCCTTGGGGCAAGGCTTGGCTGGCACTGCATAAACATGCTAGGTGTTGTGCAGATGATGCATTTTTCTTGTGCTTCTCTGTAGCCCCGTGGCTCCTTTCCAGAAAGCCGCAGTGCAAACTGCAGAGCATACATCTGTAAATGGCTCTCACCCAGGTGGGTGCAGCAGGCTCCTGTAGATCTGGAGATGCTTTCTGCGGCCTCATGTGCCTGGTCCAAGACATCTGAAGTGACCTACACTGGCTGTGTGAGCAGTCCCACTCTGATTTCATATTGTAGGTTGTAGAAGTAAAGGGGTTCAGAATACAGAGACTTAGCCCACATCCATAAATATCTTTTGAACAGGTAAAAAGTAATTACAGATAGCTGGAGGCAGCTGTCTTCTGCCAGACGCGGCTGCACTGCAAAGTAGGAGGAGAGTGTGCGTGTGTGCCCGCTCACTCATGAGTTTCAAGGACACTGCTGGTCTGATTTAGGGTTCCTGAGCTGGAGATGTTTGGGGTTTTTTTTCACACCAAAAAAACAACACAAACAAGTGGGAGTTGAAGTGAGAGACCTGCTGCTCTCTTGGTGATTGTTCAGAGCAGTTGAGCTCTTCGGGTGCTGAGTAGCGGAGAGTTTGTGTGAGGGCGGAAGCGATGGCAAGTGGGAGAGCCAGGACAAGTGAGGCGGTGGGTCCGCTGCCTGCTCTGAAATGGGGGGCAGGGGCGATAGCAGCGTGCTTGATCTTGTCACTGCAGACATTTAAACTGTCCTCTGGGGTTGTGCCTTGTGTTTTCTTTGGGCTTCAAACAAATGTGTGACTTAGTCCCTGTTTCCCCCCCTCCCCTCACTGTTCTAGGGATGATGGCAAAGAGGCACTTAAATTCTACACTGATCCTTCATATTTCTTTGACCTTTGGAAAGAGAAAATGCTTCAGGACACCAAGGATATTATGAAAGAGAAGCGGAAACACAGGGTGAGGAAATGGGAGATCTCTGCCAACAGAGGCGTGGCAGGGAAGAATAGGAGGTGGGAAGTGTTAATAAATCTTGGACTCCAAAGTTGCTACCCAAAATTCAGGTTTGCTCTCTTAAATTCTTTAGCGATCAATTCAGTGAGGTTTTTATCTGGTTTACTCTCATCCTTGTTAATTAAAAAAAACAAAGAAAACAAAGATACCCTTAATCTGTTTTCCAAATGCCACTGTCTCTGTATGGTTATAATGGCTTAAGTGGTAGTCCTCAAACACAGCGCTGGTGCAGTCAACAGGGGAGAAAGTTGTGTCAGAGTCTTTTCTGCACTTCTGGTGTTGCAGAGGGGTCTGTTCACTGTCGAGGCAGTGCAAGTCCCACTGCCCCAGCACTGCAGTGTTGAGTGGTGTAATAAATTCTGCTGTGGAAAAATAAAGGAAGGAGAAAATGTCCCTTCAGGAGTGCAAAACCAGGCCCTAATGTTAAATCAGGGGCAAGCGGGAGGCTCAATGAAACCGTTTAAGCTGAAAATGCCAGGTAGAGTTCCTGGTTTGGTTGCCTGGGGATTTGGAACCATGTTTACCAACACTGAAACTCACGCCGTAAAAGGTGGAGTTTGAGCATACTTTATTTAGCATTTGAGCAATTGGAGTATTAAATATCAAAACAGATCATGATTTTTCAATTACAATAACAAAGGAGAGATTTGGGGTGTGTTAGAATACAGAGCGAGGCTAGCTAAAGCCCAGTTCGTTGTGGGTGAGTGTCCATACTGCACACCCAAAGCACTTAACACCAGCAAGGTGACGGTGGTGAGATTTGGCAGTCTTGACACAGAGGCCAGAAACTGAATTGATGTGGGAAGCTGAGCTTTCACTCTGCCCTCAAGGTGGTCACGCCAGGGAGTGATGATGGCATCATGTCTGGGCTGCGCTGGGGAAATTTGATGCTGTCTTCCTCTTTTATTTATGCTATCTGTGCTCCAGCTTCTTTGTATGGGAGATCTTTGGAGCTTGCAGCGATCAGGAAAGTAAATTAAAAATCCTGGCCCTCTGTGAGAATGTATCTTCTGGAAGCTGCTGCAGGTCTGCCCTATCCCTCCCCATTCCCAGTCAGTTTAAAGCAAAATAAGGCTTCTGTTTGATTCTTCCTCCCTTAGAAAGAGAAAAAGGAGAACCCGAACCGAGGAAATGTGAATCCGCGGAAAATCAAAACCCGGAAAGAAGAGTGGGAGAAGCTGAAAATGGGACAAGAATTTGTGGAGTTGAAGGACAAACACGGTCCTGCCGGGTAAGCAAGTCTGGGGCTCTGTGCTCAGCTCCCCAGCGAGGGGGAGCGGGCGGGCGTTGTTGATTGTAATGCAGTTCACCCTGCTCTGCAGCTTCTCCAGATCTGCTGCACAGCGCGGATCGATACTGCCACTAATCAGATTCTCCAAAGTAAATCCGTCTGCTGATTTCAAATTTGCTAAATAAATCAGGGAGCTACACGGTTTGAACAAGGTGGCAGGAACAGCTTCGGCAGCAAGTCTGCTCTCGGCTGCGTGTCTTGTGGGCACAGAAGCGTTGAGAGCTTTGGCTCCCGACGCCGTCGCGATGCCCTTCCCGTCACGCCGAGCCTCTGGGCCTTACGCTGAGGAGTGGGGTGGCATTTGCTGGTATTGTGCGATTGCTTTGTTACACTTCACAAACGGCTCTTCACACCCGAAAGTTGAAGCGGGGGCTGTCCCCATCCGAGTATTTCAAGCTACAGATCTCTCTTTAGCACTTCTGGCTTGGGAATTCATTTAACTTTTGACACCAGCGAGGCTGGAAGCAGACCGAATTCCCCACAATGCACTTCTCACTTGCTCGCTCCTTGCAGCTTCCTTTCATATAAGAAAAATCTCTCTTTAAATCACACTCTCCAGCTAAAAATAAAACTTGCTTTTAGTTTAATAGGAGAACAGGTTTCGTTTCTAGCAGAGGAATCGAGCAGCACAACAGCACCATTTCCTTGCTCCTCTGTTTTCTCGGCTGAGCGTGTTCATGCATTTGCATTCATTTGATGTCCAGAGCCCCCGAGAACAGGGAGGTTCTACCACCCCCCAGTGAAATGAGCTCATTGAAAGTTGGGGGTGAGAGGGATCTCTTCCTGCAGTGCTGTTGCAGCTCTGGATACTTGCTTTTGATGGCATTGCTGTTTCGTGGGTTCTTTTTGACATTCTATTCTCAAGCTTATTTTTTATCATCTTTGAGTACCTCTTCTTTTTTTGCCACTGATGACACCTGGCATAACAGGGAGTCCTGCAAGTCCAAACCAGTCAAAGTACCTTCTTAAGAATGTTTTTTCTTTAATCAGATGTTAAGAAACATATTTTTTATTGTGGTGTTTTTTTGCTCACTAAAATACATACGCATGCTGTTCTGATATGTGGTAGCAATAAACAAACACGGACGCATCTGGGCGGATTCTAGCCAAAGAATTATGCAGAGCAAACGAATACAGCTGTACGTGGTTGTTCATATAGGATCCTTTGAGAAATAGAGACTTTTATTTTTAAATATTGCTTTAAGGTTTTGTTTTCTGTGTCCTGTTGTGGTGGTTGATAAGGTCCAACCTAAAGGCAGGTCCCACTGTGCTGGGAAAAGCCATTCCTGCTAGAAAACCTCGTTTCTAAACCTTGCAGGTTGATCCATCCACTTGGTTGATACGACTGCCGTTCGGTGGTTGAGCTGCTGCGCAGTTGTTTGTTGTAACCCTTCCAGGAGGCAAAGCTCTTATGAGCGAGGGGAAAAAATGAGCTTTAGACATTGCCTTGAACTGTTTAAACAGATTGCTTGTCTCGCTTTCGCTCAGGTACCCCTCCAACATGGTGTATCAGAACGGCAGCATCGGTTCAAATGAAAGCATGGACGTGAACTGCTACCCGCCGCCGCCGCAGACTGACTCTATTGTGCCACCACCTCCTTCATTCCCAGATGACAGCCTGCCTCCACCCCCGGTGGAATTTAGGTAAGCCTACGGGATCCCTTCTGTCACCAAGGAGTAGTAGGTGGTGTAAAAGGATGACATGAGACAGGCTGAGATAGTTCAGCATAACTTCCTAACGGTTGTTGTAGGGGAACCAGAATGCTCCTGTCTGGAGGGGAAGCGCAACTGCAGGCAGGGACAGAGGCCCAGGCAGCACAGCTCTCCGTCAATCCCAGCCGCTGTCATCGTTCCCATATGGAAGGGGACGATGGGCTTGGGCGAGAGCTAGAGCAGGCGTATTTCTTTTTCTGAAAGAGTGAATGGTCTGGCTTCGTTGCACGGATTTTCCAATGCAGTTGTTCCAGAGCGTGTAGACTTACGTTCCTGTTAGAGAGCTTTGCAAAGAATGACTTTTTGCCTCTTTTTTTATTACCATTTGTCCTATGATCTTTGACAAATGCATGACGTGGGTGCTGAAGATGTTGATGTAGTTAAATTGAAAGGACTTAAGCACACCAGTTGACTCCTTCCCAGTGACTTCAGTGCAAGCTCAGGCAGCTGCTTTGTATCGGATGAAATGGTGCCTTCCAGTCACCTCTAGAGCTGAGAATTACGGTCCAGCAGTGGCTCAAGACAGAAAGGGTGAAACAAGAGAGCAGCTTTTTTTTAAAGGCAGTAAAACAGAGTCAGGAGTAATAGGAGGAAGTATGTCTGATAGACAGGACTGCGTTAGCTTGTCTCCATCTTATCCAAAGGCAGCAATGCTGCAGAAAAGGCTCTTCTGATGTGTCAAAGAGACCAAGCACTCCGCTCTGCAGCATGTTCCTCTAGGGCAGAGCAGAAACGAGCTCTCAGATGAAGCTTACGCTGCCTTATGCAGTTGCTTAGATCTCTGCCTAGCCAGAGATCTCCCCTCTCTGGTTTTGTTTTGGTGGTTGTTTTTAAAGAATCCTGGGAGCTAGGTTTGATCTCCAGTAGTCTGTCTTGGATCAGCACTGTGCACTGTTAAAAGCTGTGACCTGATTTTTGTGTTTTACCATGGAAGGAGATGTCGGTTTAGGGCTTCCTTTGCACGTATGTATGATATTACCGTATCTTACGGGCAGTAGTGTTCTCTGATATAAACATAGCTTCCATAAATGGGAGATTCGGTCACTCGTGAATCGGTGTTCTCCTTAAGAGCACGTTGGGTTTCCATTTCGTCTTCTTCACTCCCCACGGCGAGCGATGAGACATGGCTGCTGCACTCCGGCTCTGAGCCGTGGAATCCGGTGAAGAGATCTGTTCTTAGCAGGTGTTCAGAGCATATGCTTTCCTGGCACACCCACCAGTCCTTGTGCGATTTATCACGGTAGACATCCCTGCTTGGCGTGTCGTAAGTCTGACCTCAGCGTGGAGGGGCAGTGGCTCGCATTGCTGCAGGAGCTCTCGAGCCAGGAGGCTGCTCGGAGCTCAGACGTGACGCCTGGCCTCTGGTGGAGAGGTGAGATGGCTCATGTTCTTGTCAGCCCGGGAGATGGGCTGGATGATAGCATTTCTGCCAGGCCCCAGAAGCTTTCCTTTGTTCTGGTGGTGTAGGCCAAAAGAAACACTGCGAGGGAACTGAAACCAAGGAGTGAGGTCTCATGGAAACACCAGTTAAAGCTGGAATTTAGATTTTTGTCTGGACTGCAACAAGCACACACGGTTTGCGTTAACATTGAGGTTGCACAGTCTAATCTGGCCTCACAGCTAATAGCCTTATTTCTCTCTCTGTGGCAACAGCTATCCTGTAGACAACCAAAGAGGTTCTGGTTCTGGAGGGACCAAACGATCCAGCCTGGTTAGCCCGAGTCACCCGCCGCCAGCTCCTCCGATCGGATCCCCCTCAGCAGCCAGGCCGGGCTTTGCCCCCCCTCCAGCGCCGCCTCCACCACCGCCGCTGATGGCAGGCAGCCCCCCTCCACCACCTCCCATGGGCTTCCCATCCCCGGGAACCCCGCCGCCACCCTCGCCCCCTTCCTTCCCTCCTCACCCCGAGTTTGCTGCCCCACCGCCGCCACCGCCCCCTCCAGCAGTCGAATATGGCAGCGTGCCCCCACCTCCGCTGCCGCAGCCGGGCGGTGGGAGCGCGCCGCCTCCCCCTCCGCCGCCGCCGCCTCCGGGCCCACCGCCTCCCTCTTCCAGTGGCTTGGATGGCCCCCCACCCCCTCCTCCACCCTCAGACACCTCCGCCTCCAAGCCCAAGTCATCCTTGCCTGCGGTTAGCGATGCCAGGAGCGATCTGCTTTCAGCTATTCGCCAAGGTAAGGTTTTGTTTCAATACCGACTTTCTCCTTTGCCTCTGGAAAAACCCCACGGTCTCCAAGCGAGAGCACTCGGGAGCCGTCTCACGAGCAGCGATGTGACTGCCTCGCCGCTTGAGACCTGTCCCTTGTGCTCCCTGCTTGTCTGCCCACCCTGGTGACAACCTCGCTGGGTTTTACGCCTCCACCTGCACCTTTGGAGATGGAGTGCTGGAATTGGTGTGGGCCAAGTCTGCGGGTGGATTGAACAGCAGTGGTGTAACCCCTGAAAGCAGCATGGAAACGATTCGCTTCCCATTCCACCTGCCCACCCGGCCCGTCTTGGCTGTCGTTCACCAGTGTTACCCCACAGCGTGCCCAGTGCTCGCTGGCAGAGGACAGGCTGCCTTGCTCACAGGATTGTGTCAAAGGGATGGCTGCTTTGGAGATTTTAGTGTGACCGAAGCCTTTGCATGATCCCCTTCGTTGCCTTCTTCCCAACAGGCTTCCAACTCCGCAAGGTGGAGGAACAGCGGGAGCAGGAGAAGCGGGACGTTGTGGGCAATGATGTGGCAACAATCCTGTCACGCCGCATCGCTGTGGAGTACAGCGACTCTGAGGACGACTCTTCGGAGTTTGATGAGGACGAATGGTCGGATTAACCACGGTCCTGTCCCCTTCTTCTCCTTCTCTCCTCGGTTAACATCTTAAAGAATCAGGTGGCCAAACCTTCCACCACTTCCTTTTTTCATCCCGTAACCAAAGATGTGCCAAGGGTTTTCAGACAACCAGCAGCATATCTCCCCTCTCCCTCCCCCTCCGGCTTTGGCAGGACTTTGTGCTCTGCCTTTCCGAAAGGTCTCCTCACGGACACTGAGGACGTGGTGTTAGGATTTAGCTGGATGGGGTAGAACGGTTGCTTATTTAAGAGAGCGCTAAACCTCCAGATTCTCGATGCCACCAGGCAGAGCACACATAAACCCTCCATCCTGAGGGATTTTTAAAGTAAAGATGGATGAGCCTGGCACGGCCGCGTGGCCTTTCAGATGAAGGACATTTTCAGCTGGTTTTCTCATTGCAACAGCAGACAGTTGATCTGATGGCTCTTCCTTTCCAGTGAATACTGGTAGTGCTGCAAGAAAATGGGCTTTAAATGTCTATTCTCTGCTGCATCCCACTGTCAGGTAATCAGGTTTTGGCAATAATGCACAGTTCTTTCCCCTCTGACCCCTTAGTATTATTTCCAGACTGCCCTGCGTGGGGTGCGCTGCCTGGCTCTAGGGCTGTGGAGCGCGTTGGGTGCAATGTGAGGAGGGACTTTTTGATTTTTAAAGCTGCCTTTTACCTTCCTCAAATCTGCTTCGCCAAAGGAGACTTGCACAAAGGGATGCAAAGCCGGGGCAGAACGGTTGCACGGCTTCCTGCTTCTGGGAGAGCCGAGCCACTGCCCCACGGAGATGCATCTGTGTGGTCAGCAGAGCGGTGGCGAAACTCCGCGTGGCTGATTTCTCCAATTCATGCTGAGATTGTGTTTAAAAAAAGAACAAACAAGTGCCTAAAGCGGGGAGGTGCTGTGAGGAGGGGTTCTCTGAACACCAGGCACTCTGGGGGTCTTTGGCCGGTTCAGGGCAATGCTGCAGTCCGTTGGAAGAGGTGCTTTTTCTAGTGGGGTGACCATACTTATTACACAGGGACTTGAGACGCAGAAAATGCTGGTATTACCTTTGCCTCCTCCTCCCTTCCACCGAAGGAGGGGAGATTGTGTGCCTAAAAAAAACTAGTGTGTGAACTGAGTTGCCCATCAGTTGCATCAGACCTAACCTACGTCTTTTTCCATAATTTTGTTGTTATAATTCATGAGTTAATTTTAAGAAAACGTTTCTTCTCCTCACTAACCCTACAAATTCCCAGGCTGCTCACTACGGATACAGTACTGGTAGGGGGAGAAAATGGTAAACTTGAACTAGCTGACCTAGGTTTTATTGCTGTTTTATATTACCTTACATAGAACATAAGCATATCCTGGAAATCGAGAAACAAATACCCCCGATGCTACAGACGTCTGTTTTAATTTGGCCGTGACTCTCGGTCAGGGTCATGCAAGAAAGCAATCCCAAAGCTTTTTGCAGATTGTGGGTCCAGCTGTTGTGGGGTGGGACCAGCTGCCTGTCCCGTTACGACCAACTCTCCAACCTCTTTGCCTTTCCTGTAGTATTTTGCCAGCCTGTGCCTGTTCTTTCTTCTCTGGCTTGCCTCGTTTAATGATGTTGCGGATACCTGGAACACCAGGCCCAGCCCGAGGCTGCCAGGCCGCTGCAAATCCTCCTTGGGGTTTGATCGATGGCTTCGGTTTGTGCCATCCAGTTCTTACTGATTTCTTGTGTGTGTGCGCCTGCATTTTTTAAGCTTTGAAAGAGCAGATGAGGGCCTGGAGGATGGGCTTTTCTGGGGTGCGGATCAAGCTGAGATCCAGCGCGACCCTGAGAGATTTACTGGACTGCTACGCCGTCAGATTTTGTCTGCAGAGCAGCTGCTAGGCAGGATGCAGAGGGCGTAGACGGCAAAGCATCCCAGTGGGCTGGGAACATCTGAGCAGCGCTAGTTCCAGGCTCTGGAAGAGGGAACAAACCCCTTGAGTGCCAGGGAGCCGTCATGCGGCGGAGGGACTTGGAAATGCAGACTGATGATTGCTGCAAGCTGGGTAAGGGCGGCTAGACCAGAGTCACTGCTGCTTGTTTTTTCTGCTCTTTCGGTCAGCATCCTCCTCTGGCGTCTCTCGGAGACGGGTTCCTGGGGAAAACAGACCTTTAAGCTAACCCGGCCTGACAGCATTATCACACAGGGAAGCGAGGAGCGCGCAAATGCCAAACCTGGGTTAATTTTAAATTGCCTTAACTGGACTTGGCCCCCGCTGGGAAAGGGGAGCGAGTATTCCTGTCACGTGAAATCCAGAAAAGTGCCATATTCTCGGTGACCCAGCTGGACGGTCTGTCGGGCAGGGCCATGCCTCGGGGCGTCGGGGCTGCCGTTGCCCCACCTTCTGCCTGTTGCACAAGGGTGCTGCGTGGGCAATGCGGCATGGCTGCGGGTGGAGCCGGCTCCTCCGACTGCCTCGCCTGCTCGCAAGGGCCTCCTGGCAGCGGGAGCGACGCGGCTCTGTCCGTGCAAGCCTGCCGCAACCACCCTCCGCTTCCAAACTCGCATCCCCAGGTGAGAATCAAAACTGCTGGATCCTAAACAGAACGGTTGTGGATGGGTAGGGAAGCCTGGTTGGTTGTTTTTTCCTAAAATCTCCTCTGATTGCAAGAAGAGGTGGTATGAGCATAGCGCAGAGATCCCTGAGAAACAACTGGTGTAGAGTGGCGATCTTCGAGTATCGTTGCAAAATCGCAAAGCGCTGGGCCACCAAATAATCTCAATATTTCTGAAACCAGTCGGGGAGGAGGAGAGGTGCCAAAAACAACCTTTGCAGGACAGAGCAGCTGCGCTGTAACTGCAGGGCTGCTGCCCCGCGTCGACCGACGGGCCTGCGCTGGACTCCCCGGCCTTCGTTGTCGTTTCGCGTTAACTTGCTCCTTCCTCCCCTTTTTTTTCCATGTGAGGCGGGTGAGCCTCGAGCATTTCCCAAAGCCAAAAGCGAGAGCTGGCAGCTGGGGTCCTCCCCGAGAGGAGCCCCCATGTTTCCATTCCATCCCGACCCGCGTCCGTGTGGAGACGCAGAGCCGGAGCGGCCGTTTCACCCGGCCGGCGAGCCGTTTGCTCAGGGCGTGCAGGTTTGGGCAGGCCGTCGCTGCCTTCCCCTCGCCGGCGCCGCGCTCCTGGTTAAACATTCTCCCGGTGTCCTCGCCCGCAGTGCTTGGCTGCTGCTCCCCGCAGCCTTTCCCCCGCCGCCCCCCTCCGCGCTCTCGCAGGGACAGCCTGGTCCCAGCTCCCCGGGCGCAGCAGCCGGTGACCTTCGCTGCGTTCTCCGCTCCTCATCAGACCCAAAGCACCAGAGTGAGGGAGGGGGCTCCTGGAGGTCCCAATGGCCGAGAAACTCTGCCGAGTGTCGCTTCAGGGAAAGGATTTTTTTTTTTTTTTTTTTTCCTTTTTT
>Ga0065711_1034763_pt1 | contig 23278 bp, 16 predicted proteins | sample Hoacrofraction12_FD_59098 | JGI IMG/M metagenome (GOLD analysis project Ga0065711, IMG submission 59098) | Hoatzin crop microbial communities from Cojedes, Venezuela - Epithelial fraction 12 v2 (version 2) | ecosystem: Host-associated > Birds > Digestive system > Esophagus > Crop | place...
CGAGGCCGTTCCCGAGCGCCCGGCCGCGCTCTGCTGAGGCATCTCGGGGCTCGACAGGGCTCTGGCCGATCCAAGGCCGCTGCCTCGGGGAGGGCTCACGCCACCGCCCCGGCAAGGCGCCCGCCCCCCGCGACGGGGCTGCGCGTCGCGCCTCAGCTCAGGCTTCCCCGGTTGGGTCCGGCGCGGGGCCTGGCGGGAGGCTCACCCCGGAGTGGAGCGCCGCGCCGCCGCCGCCATTTGCCGTAAGGCAGGAGCGCGGTGCTGGCGACGGCCGGGGCTGTGGGTGCGGCCTGCCGGTCCGCGCTCTGTGCCCCGCTGTCCAGGGAGCGGCAGCGGGGCCCTGGAGGGTGTTCCCGCACCGGGGAGGGACAGGCTCACAGGGAAATTACCGCGATGGCCTGACTGAGCCAGCTCCAGAAGAGTTGCTGCTGGGCTGCCTGGGAGGCTGTGGTTGACTTTCCCCCTCCTCATTTCACCAGAAGGTATGAGCCGAAATTAAAATCCATCAGCAAAAAGTGGCCTGAAAATGTCTCAGGCCCTCCTGACCCACAATAACCTACAGAAGTCTCCAGGAGGCACCTTGGAAAGGCCGTCGGGTCCCCCTGATGCAGGAATCCAGCCCTGTTGTGAACACAGCTGGCTTTGGTGCGTTCGCACCAAGTTCCTCTGCTGCGTTTAGTACTGCGGAGACCACGGTGAGTGACAGAGGCTGCCTGCCAAGGGACGCTCCCCAGGACCCCCACCCATATCTACCTCAGTCACGTCTTTCCTCCAAAGAACTTAGCACACACAATTACCTTCCTTATAGTGGGAATTACAGGCATTCGGTTGCTCATTTTGTCCATTTATCAATGACGATGTGGCGACATAAAAGCTCAACGATTTGTCCAATGCCATAGAAAAAAAGTGTTATGGTGAAGATTAAAATTCCCTCAAAACTTATTTTGATATTGTCCCGTCCCAGTTCCCACTTACCATTGCTTCATCCGTAACTCCTATCGTTCACTGATGTTTCCATCCTCACTGGGTGCTCACCACTTCAACCATGCGCTTCTCCATCCTTTCAGTGATATTTTTCTCTCCCCTGTTCAGTTAATTCTTGGAGTAACTCCATTGGGTTCTATGGATCCCAGAATGTCTTGGTTGGAAATATTTGCCGTTTTAAAAATACACTGGAAATACTGGGTAAGATGGGGACCTAACTCTGTAACAGGTACGTCTGTGTGTGTCCTGGGGAAATGCACTATGCCCACAAGGCTGTCGCTATCATCCCTGTAATTTCATTCTCAACTTTTTCAACTGGCCTACACCTGTGATACATAGTCATAATTTTCAGAAGATTTAGCTGTCATCATAAACATTTTTCCATCTCCAAATGGCTCTGCACACCTTAACTGAGTCTTATCAGGCAGTTCAGTGTGGCTCTTGGAGGAGATACTGTACAAAGGGACCTGAATTGTCCACTCAAAAAAAAAAAAAATTACTATATAGCTCTTCTACTATTATTCTGGTATATGTCCACCTGAGCTTTCACACTTATTTCTCTGGATGCTCTCACTGCAGGACACTGCTAGGTTATTCGGACAGTGAAATGTGCATTGTGGGGTTTACCTGGCTTCTAACCATTGTGGGGTTTACCTGGCTTCTAACCATTGCAGCTTGCTGGATAAGAAGTCTGACATCTTTTTTCTTCCCTATCCACCAGCTGGAAAACTGACTTCAGGCTCAAACAGGCACTGAAAATGAAAAATCACACGTAGTTGATCATTCATATATAAATCAGGCATAGACAACTTCGCCAGTTTCTTGGCAAAACACCTGTAGAGTCACAGAAACCACTGTATATTAAAAATGCATTACAGGTCAACGGTCAAGATTAAAAGGAGAAAAGGTCATGTGTACGTCCATGTAATCTCTTCTACTCAGAGAAGGAGCAGTACTGTCATGTAGAAAAGTCTAGACAGATGTGTCCATGTCACTGTTGCTGTTTTAAATCACATTTGTTTTCAGATCACAGCTCTGTTAAGACAATTAATATTATGATCTAACAAGCCAACAGTTAATATCATAATTTGTCTTGGGCTGTTTGATTGTACAACAGCATAAGGGAAAATGTTTGAGCTTGGAGTTTGGACAGAGAAAAGTGTGAACAAGGGTACATGTACTGTGCCATTGCCTTTGTCAACAGCATGCTATCTAACCAAGTAATTTTCCTGTCTCAAAAAATACAAGGAATCATCTAGTCCTGCAAAACAGCTGTGTTGTAAAAATAAATTAGTCTTCTTAAGTAGTTTTGAAATTCTCAAATGTGAGAGTTAAGTGCTGACCCGCATTCCAGACAGTCACCCATAAAAGCATAGGGTGTCCTCTATAACAGATGCCCAGGTGGTTATGATTATTAAAATACAAAGGAATAATAATACTGAACCAGCCTCTTATTATAGGTGTTATAGGATCCACTAAGACCACACACCTTGTGCCAGTTCTTCCTTCTACATCTGTGCTCTGCATTCGCTGTATTTTACTGTGCTCAGAGGCAATGCTCAGGGCACAACTGAAGCAAGTAGGCATGGACTAGCAGTCAGAAAATGACCTGTAATTTAGTATTTCTTCTATGACTTTTGACTACTTTATACCCACAAGCAAAGAGAGCAATGCTGCAAATGCATTTCTTACATAGAACTATGTCAGCAAGGGACTCTTGGGCTTTACATCTGTGTTTGAATCAGATTCAGTAGTACCACTGGATTTCACTATAACATCTAGTTCACTTTGTGTGGGTGCATTTTTTGTTTTCCATTGTTCGCTGAGTCCTAGTTGAGCATCCCATGGGAAAAAAAGTAGCAAGTCACAAACAAGAACACATTGCAAGAAAAATAGTGAGACTAGACTAGTCAAATGTCTTCACTGAAGCGACAATGAAACCTGAGACTGAGATTGTTTACCTGAGGTAAGACAACTCTAAAAGGATATGATAAAATATACAAAATCAATGACTAGCTGTGAAAAGGGGGAATCAACACTTTCTGTGATCTTTGCCTTAACATTCATGAACGAGAAGACAATCAATTAAATAGGCAAATTTCAAAGGAATTTCTTCTCTTCCGTCCTGTATAACTAAACTGAAGACTTTCTTACCAATAGACCTGTGTTAGAATTTGATACGATTTAATAAGGAGATTGAACATTTTTAAAGATAATAAAACTATCCACAGATGCAAGAATAAACACTTCTAAACATTTAGGAGAACAATTAAACACAGTCGGGCTTTGAGGGTTAGGTCTGTATCCCTTACAACATTCAGGAACATAAATCCCATGAAATAAATATTACTGGTGAAGCAGTAGGTTATGTTTAGAAACTAAAGTTAACTGAAATCAGGCAAACACTTTAATGGTAAGGGTCCTAATCATTGCCACCACTCTATCAAGGGTATAGTGGATTCTCCATTGATACAATCTTCAAATGAGGATTGTTTTTTGAGGGGGTTGTTTTGCAATATTTTTGTTGGTTTTGTTTCCTTCCTGAAATATTCTGGTCCATAACAGCCACTGGACTTGAAGAATTAAGTGATGGAAATCCTCTGTATTCCACAAGAGGTCAGACTAGATCAGAATAATCCCATCTCTCTTTAAAAAATCTATGAGTATGTATAAATTGACCTGAAAAATGACTTCTCCATTTTGATGAGTATATCACTCAAAGAGAAATATACATGTAAAAGATGGACTGACTGAAGCCAATAATGGGACAAGAAGCCTGGGTCCTGGCACTTTACTTTCCTTTGACCTCTGATACAACTGTGGATAAATCCTTTAACCTCTCTGTATTCTTACTTTACACAACCATAAAATATAAACAATATGTTACCACAGCATGGTCTGTTGAGCTGCTTTGTAAAGGGAATCTAAATCCTTGGATTAAAGAGGAGACAGACATGCAAATAATTATTGAATGCAGGTGTTCACAGTTCTATAGTAGCAGAGAATGTTATCCTCCCTTGTACATTAAAATGTCTTACAAATAAATGTCAACTGTAATTTTAAAAGTACTAAGAACAAGCATAATAGGCTGTTCCCAGGTAATTTATCCTTCTCAGCCCCAGCTGACAGGGATGAATTTTCTGTATCTTCATGAATCACCTTAATGTAGTCACTCAGGAGATGTGTAATAAGATTTGTATATTTGTAACTTTGAAGGTATGCAAGATTTGCAATTCAGTTTCAAAATATCAGCTGTTTCTTTTCACATTTATTCCAAAGGCTTTGGCAACCACTTGTACAATAGATCACATGGATCTGACTGTGCACTACCTCCTTGCCTAATAAGGAATTTTTTTTCTTAAGATTCAGGCAAAAGGCATCTGCAGGATAGTACTGCATCAGAAAAAGGCCTGGACATGCATGTAGGCTAACAAAGACCTCTGCTGAATGTGCAGCTTGAGGGTCACAAGTGCCATGTCTCTGTTCACCTGTGGGCCTCTCCAGCATACCTGGAACTGACAGACACCATCAGCTAATATGCTTCGGGAAGGAGGGTCTGTCTAGCCCTGTCTAGACCACTGAAGAAGTGTCTTAACATTCTCTTTCAAGCCCTTTACAACCATTAACCAGTTAGTCATTAGGTAATCACTACCATTAATTATACTTCCAAAAGTCTTTGCAGAACCTATCAATCTTGTTTCCATTAAGGTTACATTCAGCGACTGCAGCTGAACCATAAGGAAATAATCTCCACCGCAGTTGTTTTTTTTCTAAAAATTGAATAATTTATTTTGCTCTTTTTGTTCTTCCCCTTTTTGTCCTGATTTTGACAGTAAAATCCTTTATTATGTCCTTATAGGAAGGAATGTGTGCAAAGCGGATAAAAGAACTGTCAAAACTGTATACCTGAACTACAAGGTTTCCATCATTTTCCTCTAGCCAATGAGAGACAGATGAATTATCTCTGAAGTACAGAAGCAGAAAATAAGGAAGAATGAATGTCACCAAATGCCCTCCTCCTTCAGTAACACAAAATGGATTACATAGGGTACACCCATTTTAATCTAATGAATGAACCTTGCCAAATGCACCAGAGAAAAGTCAAAATGCCAGCATGCTCTTTGTTTCCCTTAGTTTCTATATCCTAACTGTTAATTTTGTATGTGATGCTTGCCCTTTTAGAAAAGAAATTACTAGATGTATCCAGTTCAGTAAATATTTCTGCTGCATGCTATTATTTGCCTGTAGGACTCAAAGCTGTGCACAAATTCCAAGGTCCCTGCCAATATTTCCAGTGGTTTTAAAATAAGCTCTGCTCCTGCTCCCACTCATGTAAGGGGCAGAGAATAGCATTCATGCTGAGCACACATCCATTCTGGCCTGAGCGATGTTGAAAAGATTTCGTTTTAAAAAAAGAGGGAAAAATTATAAACATTAGCTCCAGGAATCGTCCCACTAAGGGGCCTCAACATTCTGAAATTTTACCAGGAACAGATGAGAAACAACTGTTTTCGTTCCCTGTTGAGATCTTCTTAGTAATGGAAAAAGAAACAGCTTCCCTGTGCAGCCTCAGAGCCTGATGGTGGGAACATCTCTACGCGTTAGTGCTATTCACAAGCTGTGTTATTTCTTTTCTTGAGGTCTTCCTCCACCTTGCTTTTTTATTTTGCTCTATGGGGTTATTGTTTGAAATAGACCTTTGTATCAATGCCAACAGCACGTGCTGTGGCTCAGAGTTTGCCTTTAAGGTGTAGCTCCCAAACTTAATTTCAGATTTGGGATGTGAATCCATTCTTATGCCTAAGTGGCTATTTCTTCAGGGTAGACATAAGTAAATAGTGTAAACCCACCTTCTTGCACTTTAGATGTAGAAAGATCCTCCAGGAGAAGATTAAGTACCTCGATGGAATAAATGTGTAACAGAATCTAGGACTGTCCAGTGAAAAACATTTATATCAACCCATGGTTTCTCCAGTTTTCTTTAAAAATAATATGTATCTAAAAAAAATTCCAACTGCCTACGCTTTTTGGGGGAGGAAACCTTTTTTTCTCTGCTTCAGGTCTATGAAGTGTCATTCATTGAAACAAAACTCACGGCTGACTTTTACCTCACATTTTCTCATTGCTAGCACCCCACCTACATATCAGAGGGCATCGCGCAGCCTATTCTCCACTCCATGTCTTTCTTGAATTATGAAGCTGGAGAGAGGTCCCAGCACAGCACTGAAGCTCCCAGCACAGCAATGAAGCTCCCTGATGAGGAATGTATGAAGAAAAGTGTCTCTTAGGTGGGCCACCCTCCAAGAAGCCCTGTTGAAACCAACCCTTTCCACCTGCAGCCTTGACGTGGCCATTTTCCTATCGTGCGGTGCCAGAGCCCCAACATGCAAGTGAAACAGGTTCCACTCCATGGGACGGAAGCGAATGGCGTGGCTAGTATGCACGCAGTACTGACATAAAGTAGTTCCTACCTATGGCTGAAGATACATTAAGCCTAATTTTTCTCTCCTGCAGCATAAGAACAGTCAAAAGCATAGTCAAAGAAACTAGAAGCTGAAAAACTCAAGACTGAGAAAATACTTTCCCCCCTTTGCAAACGTTGTTACAGGCAAAATATGTGGCAGGAACACATGCAGTTCACCACTGAATATTTGCTGCTATATATTCAACCATGTCTTAAAAGTTTCAGCTCCTTCTTGACATTTGTCCAGGAGAAGCTGAGTTCTCAATACTCGTCATGAGTTCTGTTATGTGGGAGGTGATCATTGCACTGTATCCATATCCAGGCTTCTCCTAGATTAGTGCCATAGGAAAGCAGTACAGTTGAATTCATATAACATTCATATTACTTATCTCTAGGCTATGATGGCGTGGAGCAGACAGTAACAATAACACTGTGTGACCATAAATCAGTGAGTATATCCCACAGAATCTGTCCAGTTTTGGTAAGAATAATGTTTCACTTTTCTTAGCATTCCTAATTCATTGTCTTTGGGAATCTTAAACAAAGTTCCATATTTCAATGGCTCAATTCCTTTTATTATCTGAGCACATTAATTCAAAGCTGAACTTAGATGCATCTCTTCTGTGCTGCAATCTGCAGTATAGGCACATTACAAGAGCTGACTATAATAAGCAGTCAAAGCAAAAATGTCCTCCCTCCTTTTCACTCCTTGCCTTTGTCAGCTAAATTCTAATTAGCAGAGGACAGATAACACTAGACAAACTCCACAAATATGCAGACACAGCTTCCATAAGTAGACTGCTGTACTCACAATATTATTAATAATGAAGATATTCCCCACTGTTACCATGGGACCACAGGTCTGATAAAGCTAAACTGAATTACTGCATGTACCGGATATTCACGCTGAGTAAACAGAAGAAAGAAGAGATGGTAAAGATTTCAGCCCAAACAATGACAGGAACTCAAACTTGTAGAAATTGGAATAATAAAGTCATATTCGCTCTGGGGATAAATCAGTCTGGCAAATATAAAAACAGTGAAGTCCTGTAGCTAAAATGGGATATGAGAAAGGAAGAATTTAAAAGTACAGGATCCTTCCTCCAGACAGTTGCAGTCGTTATGAGTAACATATTTCTCTTGCTCTTTGTCATACAGTAAAATTTTTGTTTGAAAAACATTCTAGTTTGGGTGTTAGAAGAACACATAATGCAGTATGTAGGGACAGTCCAATTCTTGGATATAATGTATTGCAGTGTCTAATAGGACTTAAAAAGCTCAGACAATCCTGATAGTGCTTCCAGAATTTTCACTTGCAAATTTAACAAATGAGTAAAAGTTCCTACATATTGTATACAGTAAAGTGTGATGAACAGGACCTTTTGCTACCCATTGCATTGCACTTACTGAACTAGTTGAAACTTCTTCATTCGATCAAAACATCCTGACAAAACACGACAGCTTGGAAATTATGTTTGGCACTAGGTAGCACTCTTCTCTTTGAATCCCATCTATTCACAACAGCAGAGGAAAATCCAGCTGCTCTCTGAATTAGCATGCATGTTGTATCCAGCTGTTCTGGAAAATCCATAGCTAGCACTTGAAAACACTAGATTTTAAGTTATTATACACACACATCATTAACTTTTAATAGTAGAGTAAATGAAGTAGTTTCATTATATCTGCCAGTCTATGACATTTTTTTGAACCAGCCAAGAATTTTGTCCTTTTTAAAGTATCTATATCTTTATAAATACAGATATAATTTTCTGGACATTAAAACAGGATCCTAAACTTCTGAAAGGCTGAAAACAAAAAAAGAATGTAACTATCTCAATTAAAAGCCACTGGATAATTGATTATTTGATGATACCCATTTGCTCAGGCATTTTTGCAACAATTAGTTATAACGTCTAACTAAATCAGGCTCGTCAACTCACCATTATTCAATGGAAATATGTGGAATTTACCAAATGAATAGTCTGAATTAGTCTCTTGTGAGTAAATAGCCAAGTTTACATACAGTGACAGTAAGCTATCTTATGGACTCTGCAGCACAGATTTGCTTTTCTACTAGCATTGCAAGTGCAACTGATGTGGTTTTGGAAAGGTTTTTGCATCCTGTAAATAGCAGGAGAATATTTTTTGGTTTAACTTTACCTTTTGTAAAACCCTGTAGGCAGTGGGAGCCAACACAAAAACTAAGCCCATACTAAAGATAACATCATTTTAAGATAAGTCAGCATTTGATCCGCAGTCTGATTCCTTTCGAATTCTTTGGTTCTATGAAGCATCTCCTGTGGTTTTAGTCACAGCCCAGTCAAACCAAAACCAGACATGGACTGTTTCCAGGCTCTGACCCAGATGCATCTGATAGTACCTTGAATGAAAACCTGAAACCTGATCTGTCAGGAATCTGAATCCTGAGGCTGTGGCTAAAACGTCAACAGTTGCTTGAACAACCCTACATAACTGACACCACCACCTTCCTAGCCATTTTTTTTTGGCCCTCAGCCACCCTCCTCCTTCCCCGATTCAGCTCACCACACAGCATTTCTGCCAAACCAGCCCAGTGAGCTGTTCCGAGGGCAAGAATGAATGACCAGAGAGAGGCAGTGACTACTGATGCTTACACTGGCACTAAACAATTGATTGTGAAGTTGTGAAGTTTCCTCTTTGGCTTAGTTCTACTTTCCATCCAGATCCTCTTGAAGAATTCCATATCTACAGGCAGTGCTGCAAAGAATTGTTTGTCATCGCTGAAGATTCACTAATTTCTGCCAGCATGACAACAGCAATTCAGAACTTCAGTAGGATAATGGGTAGCCAGAGTCAATGCAAAACTGTAAGATGTAAAAGGTCCTTCAGCTATCACCAAAGAACATGAGACATGGGAGACGTAGTACAACATTCATTTTCCATTCCTTTCTAGACAAATGCAATGAAGATAGCAATATTGTTCTGTGTTTGCAGCCTGTAAAATAAGTGAGAAGTGTATTAGTGTTCACTCCGGTTTGTATCCTCAAACACTGGTAAAACTGGAATGCACTAGAAAGGGAAATGCTTGATAATTCATCTTAATTGAATGACCAATATATCAACTCTTGAAATTTACTGGCAAGCCAGAAGGTTGGTGTAGCTTAGGGAAAATAATTGAAATAATGTTTTACACTGTATTTCCATGCTGGAAACCTCCCTAAAATGCACAAAGATCAATAGTTCGCATGATAGGTGGATGATTTTGAAAGCTTCAGAAGTCAGCTGGCTGACTTCTAGTTCATGAGATATGAGAAATGTGTCAACCATTGCACAATTGCGCCATTAGTTTTGGAAACTCATTTAATATGTGTGTGTGAAAAAAGAACAAAAGGATTTGTGACCTGCCTGTGTAATAACTTTCTACACATGGGAAGGCAGCTCAACTGTTTTCTAACTCATCAAACTTCCTTCACACCTGGGAAGGCAAAATTGGAGTCTAAATTTCAGAAATATTTTATTCTACACACTGAGTTTACTTTGTGAAAGAGAACTTTGATTGAAAAGCACAGCAGAGTAAAGCCAAGGGCCCAGCTTTGGCAGAGGGCCCAGATCTGACTTCCAGATCACCTGCAAGATGGTGAGCTGAGGGAAGGGTGGTCCAGTGCTCTCAGGTTGCCAGAGGAAACACATGGAAGTGAAAAGGAAGAGCCATCATTTAATGTGGCTTCCTTATTGGCCATCCTGGAAGAAAACCTTGTCAAAATAAAGGAGCTAGCTCTGCTCAGCTTCTTGTAAGGTTGTCAGGGCTTAAGCACTTTACCAGTGTAAATGTCTGTCCATAGTTTTTATTTATTGTGGTAGAACTTAAAGATTACTACTGATGTCCAGAGACACATAGTAATGGCCTCAAAGGGTTTGCAGTCAATCTGACACAGAAGGTGTAAGCAGCTTGACAAATGTCCTTGTTTCTGGCTAGGCATAACTTTTAAGATACTCAAGGGTTCGTTTTAGTCTAAATACTTCAGTTAGAATAGGGTAGCATACCTTCACTCCACAGTGAGCAAAGGCAGTAGAGGCTATTAGGGCTGCGTCTCGTAGTAGAGATATATCCCATATGTCCTCTGCTTGGGATGCAATGTAATGGTGCGTGGAGATTCTACAGTCCATATTATGAAATCCCCGTTTCTCCTTCTGTTCTCCATTTAACTCTTCACTGAAGCATATGCCTGAATCTCATCTTTCAATGACTTAGCAAAAAGCATTACACAAGCAATAAACTAGAGTGAACAAGGAAGTCTTGGTAAGTCGATATTAATAGTTCTTGGTCATCTTTCAAAGTGAAGATCACTTACCTTCTTAGGACACAAGGAGGTGAACTAACCCAGCTGCTGCTGATCAGGGTTACACAGATACCACATCAACATTCCCCAGCTTCTTGTCCTTACACACCTCATCTAATCTCACATTGGAGATTACCATTTCCATTTCTCCTCTCCCAGTATCTGCCTGTTTAGCTGTCTCTAATACAGTCCTGCAAATAAAACTGAGAAAAGAAAAGGAAAAGGGAATCAATGCATATCACCCAGATCATTTCAAAGACTGTAGAGTGAAGAGTTAAACCATCAGAACAGAGTAGTTAGTAACCTCAGGGTGAGGCTAAGGGACCAGGGGAACAGGCAACCTGGGAACAAGAACTAAGTAACCCAGAGATATGAAGGTATATTAGACTTTCTGATTGGTTTTTAACCTGTGTAATGGCAATTTGCCGCAGGAGAGGGAGAGAAACAATTCTGCAGACACCAAGGTCAATGAAGAAGAAGGAGTAGGGGGCGGGGAGAAGATGCCCGAAGTGTCAGAGCAGAGCACCTTCCCTTGCAACTCGTGATGCAGACCATGGTGAGGCAGGTTGTTCCACTGCAGTCCATGGAGGTCCACGGTGGAGCAGATCTCCACCTGTAGCCTGTGGAAGGGACCCCACGCCGGAGCATGTGGATGCCTGAAGGAGGCTGTGAACTCATGGGGAGCCCGCGCTGGAGCAGGCTCCTGCCAGGACCTGTGGACCTGTGGAGAGAGGAGCCCATGCCGGAGCAGATTAACTGGCAGGGCTTGTGACCCCATGGGTGACCAACACTGGAGCAGCCTGTGCCTGAAGGACTGCCCCCCCCATGGAAGGGACCCACACTGGAGCAGGGGAAAAGTGTGAGGAGGAAAGAGCAGTGGAGACAACGTGTGATGAACTGACCACAGCCCCCATTCCCCGTCCCCCTGCGCTGCTCAGGGGGAGGAGGTAGAGAATTTGGCACTGAAGTCAAGCCTGGGAAAAAGGGAAAGGTGAAGGGAAAGTGTTTTAAGATTTAGTTTTTGTTTCTTAGTACCCTACTCTGATTTGATTGGTAATAAATTAAACTAATTTCCAAAAGCTGAGTCTGTTTTGCCCATGATGGTAATTGGTGAGTGATCTCTCCCTGCCCTTATCTCGACCCATGAGCCTTTCATTATATTTCTTCTCGCCTGTCCAGTTGAGGAGGGGAGTGATAGAGCAGCTTTGGTGGGCACCTGGTCTCCAGCCAGGCTAAATCATGACAATAACAACTTTGTCCTTTATTGCACCATACCTCAGCCCACAGGATTCCAAAGGAATTTGCTGCTTTTGTCCTACCTTATTCACCTGCAACTAAAGAGAGTTGTGGAGGATAGGAAAAGATGTTTATCATTTTGGTCTGGAAGAAAGTCCCTTTTATAAAACTTTTAAATTTAACTGCAGTGAGCTTTGAACAATATGCATACAGAAGCATACATAATTTCTCTGTTCAGCAGCAGTAGTGATATGTGCAAAACATATACTCCTTTTTATAAATTTCTGGTGTTTGACCCTTTAAACACTGAAAAATAGCAACTCAAAATTCCAGATTTTTTTCAGCGGTAAAATGGGTACTCTGTATCTACCAGATGTTAACTCCCTGTCAGTCTTTCCCATGTGGTAAACAGGATGATGCTGCTTTTGAAAATATTGCTGTTGTCCTCATAAAAGCAACACCTACATGGCTATTTTTATTGTGCTGGCTTTTGAGATCTGGCTCAGGCTGCTCCATGTCTGAGTTATTAACTGGTATGAGAATTGGATCCAGCTGGTACCTCCACCTTTAGAAACTGCAAGCAGACAAGCCTAAACAACCGGTGTGAAGCTTTATAGTGGGTCTGATTCAAGACTAGTGAAAGATTTACTTAAGCTTGTTCTCTGCACAGCAACCGATCTGTTGCATCACTGCATCTTATCCAGACATCCTGAGATCTTCCCTTATTGTGGCAACCCCACTGATTCTTTCCCTGTAGATCTTACTTTTCTCTCCACATCCATCACAATCTCTCTGACCTTTTTGTTCCTTAAGATATTTTTCACTTGAGCCAGGCTCTTCCTCAGTCTTATCCCCTGTCATAACAAAGGTCCCAGATGCTTTGTCCAGTTTTTAACTGGGCATCTCTAGGTTTGCCACTTTATTAAGCTGTTTAGATGATTTTTCTGAAGAAATGCAGTGGATTGGAGCACTGCTTCAGGCCTAGGAAACTGATATCCTATAAACCTGACTACAAAGGAAAAGTAGGCTTTCAGCTTTGCTGGACCAGACTGCAACATAGTCTCCAGCAGTGGCAGGTAAAGCAAGAGGAGCTTAACACCTCTACATAATTTGTCTGCTTCCTAATGGAAGCGAGCACTATCTTAAAGGAAACGATAGATCTTAGTTAGATCATCAGTACTCATCCATAAGTAATGTCTTCAGGGTGGATTTAAGTAGAGTTACTTGGACTTGTAGCTACCTTTTCAATATAATGCCTCTTGTATGATGGACAAAAGACCCAACAAGAGACCCTGATGAATAATTTACTCAAATGATATCTCTGTTCCCCATCTGTTGAAAGATAATAATAATATTGCTCCCTATCATCCTTTGATGATCTTGTCTAGTGAGTTAGCTTGATTTTCTAAAAGAAAGCCATGCATTTTTACCAAACTAGCAGCATGAAAACACAGGAACTCTTTTGAAGCCCAGAAATTTCTACTGTCTATAAATAAAAATCATAGCAATGGATATAGAGACCATGGGTAGATTATAGGGACGTTAACAAAAGAGAAAGAACAGTTTTGGTTATTTTAATGAGAAAAATACTTTTTTCTTTGATGGAGATCTGGGTTCAATTTCTAACTGATTTTTATATTTTGTTGCATGAATTAGTTTCCTATTTCTAATATTACCAAGACAGTAAAGATGCATTCAGTTCCCTACTGCTAAAAAGTGAAAGGAGAAATAAATGAGATGCCATTTATGCAAAACAAAAGTGACAGAGCAAATATGAATCACAAGTTCAGCCTCTTCTGAGAGCAGATAATCCACAGGTTCTCTGAAGGAAGGAATTACACACCTGCCTATACATTGCAACAAATTCCCTTTTAAAAATGAAGTAATTTCTGAGCTCTTCAGTGTAAGAATTATAATTTATTATTAAGGTGGCAGCACTGATATTAAAATTTAATGTTCCTAATATTGTCATGTTACAATAAATCAAACTCTTAGAAGCAGTAAGACTCATTCTCTTTGTGAGAAGAGTTACACGTCTTCAATTTGAATGGATATTAGCTTATGATTAAGATACAGGTTCTGGATAGGAAATTGTATGAATTTGTGTCTCTATAGCAATCACAGCGAGCTTCATACATAGTTCATAAAACATGCAGTGTGTTGCTCTGTCTGTCAGTGCCAACTAGCATTCTGGGGCTTTATTAACAAAAGGTTATAGGGATGACAGGCTTCCAGGTACAAGTAATGATCTAATGATTGTTTGGAAAATTTGTACTCCCTTACTTCAAGCTCTGGTGTATTTTTTTTCTTGTTACTGTACAGAGCTTTCAGATATAAAGGTAAAGGAAGAATTTCAAAGCAGAGGATAATACATTTAGTTACTTGGCAATAGTAACTGCTAGCACATAACTGCTGTTTTGCATCCAAAGATCTCAAAGTGTGGAAAAGGAAAGGTTAAAGGTCATGTTCTAGTATGCCTAGTGCCCAAAAATGTACAAATTGGAAAATTATGCTGATAGCATAAGTATATTTAATTTAGTGATACCTAAGAACCAGCACTAATATTGTTCCAGAAGGAGTTGGGATATCAAACAAGAATTTGTTTCCAGAGGAGAGGGTGGATGTATGTGCTTCTCCATACACATTTTGGCAGATGCACTGAATGCTAGCAAAACTATGAAATTACTTCCTTTACATAAAACTAACTATAAATGAATCCTCCCTTGTGCTGCATACTTTTCAAGTACTGAATAATAGATATCCTTTGCTTTAAATGTAGCCTTTCTAAAATAGAGAAGCCAAAGATAAGAGAAAGAGAGATAACAATATAGGAGTTTGCCAATCAACAAGCTTGTCCCCAAGTTGGTTCTTCTCCTGCTGGAAAACGGAGGTGGAGCATAGCTGAGAGCAGTGATAAGCTATATGGAGAAAAAATCAAAAGCAGATGGGTACTGAAGGGCAATGTGTGGATGGTGGAAGGACTCTACAGGAGCCTGTTGAGAAGGACAGTTGTATCATGATACCAAGATAAAGAACCTATGCCAAAAGATTTGGAAGGTACAAGAGCATGCTTTATACTCTTTGTGAGAAAGGCTTTGAAGTTTTTGTCCTGCTGGCAAACAGAGGTGAAGTGTAGCTGAGAGCAGTGATAAGCTATATGGAGAAAAAACCAAAAGCAGATGGGTACTGAAGGGCAGTGTGTGGGTGGTGGAAGGACTCTACAGGAGCCCGTTGAGAAGGCCAGTTGTATAATGATACCAAGATAAAGAGCCTGTGCCAAAAGATTTGGAAGGTACAAGAGCATGCTTTATACTCTTTGCAAGAAAGGCCTTGAACTTTCTAAGACAGAGCTGGCTACTGTAGGTAGTGTATCCAGGATCTCCTCATATCTTCTTGAAATCCATGCTTCCTGAGAGCGGTCCCCATGTCCAGAGCCCTAGATTCTGCTGGGGTTCCCAACACAGAGGTTGCCTGTCTGTTTCATCTTGTTCAGAACAATCACAGACTACACTATCTGAGAAATAATTTCAGCACATGTGGATACAAAGATCCACAATTTAGAGAAGCCTAAGACCTGTTTACCAAATCCCAATTTCTTCCCGGTTTGAGTAAAAAAGTTGAAATTAAACCTCTTGTAGGCTTTAAATGTAGACAAGGGAAGTGGTGTTTTTTTCTACAAACATCTGGAGCTGCAAATGAGAAAAAAAATTATTATTCACAGGCAGTCATTGTTTCCAATTAAAACTGGCAGAGTGGCGAGAGTGATTAATCTAATTCTCCTAGAATTGTATTGGGAAATTAAGATGTTAATAGGGAAGATCAGAAAAAAATTGCTTCTGCGTTCTTTAGGAAATAAAGTACCATTGACTCATAGCTCATGTGCCAGGTCAGCCTCCCTCAATCTTTCCTATCCCTCTAGGTACTTAATTATTCACTGGAATAGAGGAAATGGAAATAAAAGTTCTGGAATACAAAGATTAAGGTGACTAATGGAAAGAACGTATCTCATTTTGTCTCTTTTTGGGAAAGAATTGAGCTAGCCTAGGTTTTAATAGATATTTCTCAGCTTCCAGCAACTTTTCTTTATGAGGCAGGGATTCTCTCCTAAGCCTTTCTAAACTGCACCCATGCATATTCCTGTGTGATTTGTCAGTCCTGTTCATAGGCACTTTGTTTTCCCTGTGCAATGAATTGGGTCACTAGACTTCTGACTCAAGGCTGAATATTCTGCCAGCTGATGGCATCCCAGGCTTGCATGCTAAAATTGTCTAGACCTAGGACTAGATGCACAAAGGATTTAGCTACTGTAAAACAGAGAATCGAATTCCCTCTGACAGAGACAAGAATTGAACCTTACTTCTCCCTGTGAACCACTAGCACTTTGTCCTGAGCGGTTGGATTAAAGAGGGTCGCTCTGTACTGAGATCCATGTCTGGTCAGGATCATGACCTTAGTCCCTCTGCTCCTTCCTCCTGGGGGGTATAATGATGCTAGTTATTTGCGGGCTTAGATACTTCCAGAGTGGAGGTTCTGCAGGCTATGTTGTGTTTTGAGAACTAAAGTAACAGCAAGCAACAGTGGATGTTGCAGCCACCACTGTGCTTTAATTTATGAAGTTCTAAAATGTGTTATGATTGCTTTGTTTCTGAAGCCCCACACCATTTCTGCCAGGTAGCACTATCAACTCCATCTTACAGAGGCAGAACTCAAGTGGCCTAATGCTTTGCACCTGCTCACACTGAGTGATTGGGAAAAATTTGGAATTAATGTCAGCTCTTCAGACTTTCTGTCTTCTGCTTCAAGACTTTGTTCCTTACCAATCCAAATGGGAGAAAAGGTAGCAGGCATTCTTGTGCATACAAACTTTTGCATATAAACTTTTTTTTCACCACGAAGTCGACTGCTTGACTTCTTATATGAGAAGTTCCATGACTTGGAATGGGAAGAGGGGAACTTAAAATTAAGATTCTCTAGCAGCTTGATGTACTTATGGCCCCAAAAGGAACTTTTCATCAGCACTGGAAGGTAGAAGTATAACTGGGTTTTTTCCGTCATCCACGTGTAAGTTTTTATTAAAAAATTCCTTCTTTCCTCTTAACTTCATCTTTCTTAGTGCTCATATCCTAGATATGATTTATAGAGCATTCAAACATTTCATCAAAGACTGAATGGGAAAGCAGCAGTTTTTCCATACAAACTGATTTGTTAGCAAAGGATAAATCAATGTGGCAGGCAGAAATACAGTGGAGATTATAACACAAATGGTAAATGTGGAAGGCCTCCCAAATGGGAGGGGCTGGGTGTTGTAGTGGGGAAATGAACGATTTATGGTGCAGAAAAGAGAAAATTTCCTTTGTGTTGATGTTATATTGCCTTTAAATGGAGTAGGAGGGTAGCGGAAGAGGGAAGAAAGAAGAAGGAAAAGAAGAAATTATTTATTTTTAAGACATACATAATGCGAGTTCATGCTTTTTGAACTACTTTGCCACTAAGACTTTATTCAAGAAAGCATTTTTTGTGAGTCTGTATTCAGGGAAAGGAATAGTCTGGATAATTTTATAACATATTTATGAATTGCTAATATGCATGAAATATGAAGGCCAGATGAAAAAAATATTTGTTAATGCAAGCTGGAATATTCATGCAGTCAGACAGCTACTACCAGGCAATTAGATTACAGAAGTCAAAGGTGCAAACCAATCCTAAATCGCCTTAAGAAAACATTGTCTGCGTAAGGCAGGCATGAGCTAGGTGTTCTAGATTTCCAAATAATTACAAGGCTAACAACTGCTGCTGGCTGCTTAGCAATGGATCAAAGACTCCATAATTCAGAATGGGTTGTGCCCTGCTTGCAGACCTCTGAACTAGTGCAGATGGATCTGCTGTTCATGCAGGGCCATGATACCATTAAGTCTGGGTCATGCATTAAAGCCACAGGCTCAAGTGAAACTCTCATGTTCTGTCCAGGCTATCTTACTCTGCTTAATCTATAGTCATCACAAGTTAGTTGCCCTGCTTAAATTTCATTATATGCATGGAGAATTCAAAGAAAATAAGGCAGTGCCTCTAACACTATCAACGTATGTAAAACCATATCGTCAGCAAACGCCTTTACCGGACAGACTGTCACACTCCCTATTTTTGGTATCTAATTTACATGTCTGAATTAACCCTAACCTTCAAACAGGCTACACATAGGAACATCAGGGATGCTTCAGAAGGATATTCATCTAAGATTCCGCTCACAATATAGAGAGCTCAAATGCCTAATTTGGGCATCTCCTTTAAAAGTGTAATCCACCTGTGAGTAATCACTACTCACAGGCTCTTTGATGTAAGCACTTTATGGGCACAATGCACAGTGAGGAGCATGAACTAGGAGGCAAATCTAATAAAATATTTTACTTTACCACAGCAAATACAATTCACACAGGTTCATTCTTGGGACGTAACAGTGGCTGTACTCAGCCAGATCAAAACTTCATTTAACTCTGTATGCCACCACTATCAGAGAATGGTAACAGATGCCCAGGGAGCGCCTAGTGCATAATGAGGTGGTGAACAGACAGTGACAAGCCCACCACCTTCCATATATTCCCTCAGGTCCACAGTGTTGTTCTGTTTTTACAGAACAAGCTGCTTTCTTTCACCGGCAGCGTTCCCTACTTTAACTCATTTTATCAGTATCTTGTGAAGTGCTCTAAAGCTGAGTGAAGCTCATTGCTCAACAAAGGGACTTTTAGGCAGAACACTGACTCTATTTAGTCTAAAAGAAAATATAAGTTTTTTACAAGATATTTGCCAACCCTGTGACATCTTAATTTTTCAAGTAGTTTTTTGACGTGGGGATAGTCAGATGAGGGGAATGTGGAGACAGTTCAAATTTGGCCTCCTTTCTACAAAAATCACATTCTGTACAGAGACTATGTATCAAACTGTAGTGGTGATCCCATGGTTTGAAATACATACTCATTCATAAGAACTGGCCAATGATCACCCAGCTCACTGCATCAGGTTCATCAAACAAGTATCAACAAATAGCTTTAAACATTTAAAATCTCAGACTGCGTTTGACTGCAATCTGAACTTAAAATTCTGTCTGTGCCACTACCAAAGCTTCAAGTCAGTTGATTCCCAAATAAAATTTCTAAACAAAGATTCTGAAATCCCCAAAAGTACTGTCTACTCACGCTGGTGAACTTAACTGGGCAAGTCCTCAGCAGGTGCAAATAGTCATAAGCTTCAACAAAGCTGAATATTACAAACTGATTTGCAACAGTTAAAGAACTTCATCATTCTTGGACTTTACTGGTAAAAGTACGTTTCTCTTGAATGAAATTTAAATCTGCGTACTTTGGGGAAAACTGGGATTATGTTCTTATAAAAAATCTACTTTTAGCACAATCACAGCAAATCATCACTATAGTCTTTAGTTTTTATCAGTATCTTTTGAAACATATTCACCATATTATCTCAAAATGTATCATTCTTTTCATAAAAAGCAACAAAGTTAGTCAAACAGATAAAATATTAATCCTAAACCAGGGAATAAGACAAGAAAATTTCTTACCATAAAGGTTCAGCAATTCATTTCTGTTGCACATTAATCATTTGAGCTACTTTGGGGAAGAAATGTCCCCTAAATCAAATTCTACTCACCTTTTGGGAAGAATATTGTTAATATTTGGAGGAAGCAGTGAACATGGGTTTCTCAGTTCCCACTTTCACTGAAATAATGAAATAGAGCTGCACAACTTATTCAGGCCTCAGTTTCATTAGTTAAAATGGGTACTTTCCGGGGTTTCATGAGGCTTCATTAATCATAGACTATAGCAAAAAGAGATAATAAAGGACCAGAGGGGGTGGGGGAAGGGTGTCACAAAGGTGTTTCCCTACTCAAAGCAGAAAATGGCTGTTATACTGATTCTTGACGAAAAAATGCACAAAAAAATATAGTTTGGTTTTAGTTAGTGCAAAACAGGATGAAAGCATACATATTTTTAGTTCTCTTAATTTACTTACAAAAAAAAATCTTTTCTTTTGTTCCCGTGTGATAAACTTATAGAAGAGGAGTCAAAGTGCACGTATATTATTGTCACTCTTTGATTGAACTTATCATCAGAGAGTATCACTTACTGCCTCTGTAATGCCACTGCAGTTCTTAGAGAGAGTGAAGAGCTTCTGAATTTGTTTTTCCATCAGTTTTCTCCAGTCTCTTCATCAGTGACCCAAGAAACACAAACCCCCAGTGGAGGAGCTACCATTCCTTTTACAAAAGACACCTTAAAAAATAACACGTTACCCCCACCCACCACCACATGCACACAGACAGAGGGAAAAAAATTATATTAAATTTTAAGTTACTGATACTTACTAGGTAAGAATTAACTAAACTGTGCTAGAAAATGGGTGCCAATAACTGAGGAAGAGGATGTAATTCAAAGTTAGATTTCAAAAGAGAGAACGTTTGTGAGAAAGAATGATTGAATGCAGCTATAAAGAGAGAACTGAGACAATAACTAGAGGCTGTGTAGCTGGACACATTTAAAGCAAAAATAGAGTCATTCTCAATATGAATGTAAAAGTGGGAGTGGAGGGTGTGAGCGTTCATTGCAGCAAATGTCCAATATAAATTGTATAATAAAAGCAAAGCATCTGTATTTTACAATGCAAAAATCAAACTGGGGCAGTCCTGGATATGAACATCACCCTGCTCTTTCAAGAACACTGTGTATATGATAATTATAAAGTCCAGAAAATATTACTTAAAGATACACAATCACAAGTGGGGAATAACTCTGATAAATATAGCCCTAGATAAGTCATCTCAGGTTTTACACAAATAGCCCAATGAATTTTGGGGCATGTTTCCAGAAGTTGCAGTTCATTATTGGTGGACACTAAGGTCAAATGAACAACTCGCTATTTCCAGCAGTTTGTAAATCTAACTGCATGTTACCTTTTGATCTATTTGAAACTACCTTGCTAATTTGGAGCTTTTGTTGGTTTTGTGCATCTTTGTTTTCTGAACACTTTACAGGAGTATTTATTTATTGAAAAGGTAGTGCAAGACTTCTGATGAGAGACATAAGTCACACTGTACACTTCTATTTTTCTAATGAATACATACAACTTTTTAAAGCTAATTTCCAAGTCAAAAGGCTTAAAAATATGAGTTTGAATTTTGCTTTCTCCAAGTATTTCTGAGGAAAAAAGAGCATTCTAAGAAATGTCTCTCACTAAAATTATTTATGGATTACAAATTCCAAGGTGGTACAAAGTTGTAGCATGTTTAATAAAAATCAAAATAATTACAAGACCCAGAGAAAATAAGTGGAATAATTTGTTTTATTCCTTCAGATGTCCATGTAAGTGGACCTGGTCCTTGAAAAATGTAAAGTTCTGCCTCACATACAAACTCCTCAGACTTCCATCACTCATTCCATCTTCCTTCACCTTCTCTTTGACTAGCTTTGTCCCTGAGCATTTTTCTCCTTAGTACATGGTGACAGAGAGGCTTCCTTTTCTCCTTAGTACATGGTGACAGAGAGGCTTCCTTTTCTCCTTCTGTGCCTTCTTCCATTTAGGAAAATTCTGTAGATATTTCAGAGGGATCATCCCTCACAGTGAAGGACCTAGAGAGCTCAAGTCACCTCAAAACTTCATTAACAAAGGCTTCATTATTCTCTATCAGCATCTTTGCTAGCACATGATAGTCCCCGACTAGAAACATAACTGAGCTGGAAAATTCTTGCTACAAAATAGGCATGCAACAAAACTAATCAAGCACTGGAACAAGATGAAGGGTTGTGATAGATTCTCTATGACCTGAATATTTAAATCAAGGTCAAAGATATAGCTGTGCCTCAACCACAGCTTGCGGTCCGAATGTGAGAGTTAATGGGTGGCATTCTCCTGCCTATCCAGGAGGTATGGTTAGCTGGACAAGATAGGTTCTTACGGACATAAAAGTAAAAGTTTTCATTCTAATCAAGCTTCCCATCATATTATACATATAGGCTATGACACATGATATGACTATTGTGTGAAATAATATCTTCTTTTGTTATTTGGTACTGTATCTTCTGTTTTTAGAATTATACAGTAGGAGTCTTCTGATTTGCAGCCCATTGCATGTGCTGCGTGCCATCAGGAGTCTCATCTAGAGCTCACCAAAGTGAGCAGCACTCACACGTTAACTGAGAGAGTATGTGAGTACAGCGTCCCTGATGGCTGTGGCAGCAGAACTTCAGCTTTCTTATTGTGGAGTTATTAGTAAAATTAAGGTTTTACATCTGAAAATTAAGGTTTATATGAAAAACATAGCAGTGTTCACCCATTGAGGGAAAGCATGAAATCAAAAGGAGCTCTCTGAGGATCGGGCAACAGCTGCAGCAGGCACGCGAGGAATCCACTCACACAGCAACTCCCTGCAATGTACCATAGAGGACGGAACGGAGTGGAGACTCCGTGGCCCTGCTCCATGATCATAAAGCACGAAGAAATGGTTCTCTAGAACTGATAAGCAGCACATCTGGCCCCCTGAGCCAACAGGTTTTCGAAACCTTGCCAAAGTGCTATCCTCTCGTGAACTTTGCTCATTTTAATATCATTTTAATACCAAAACACACCTCCACCCCGAAGGCTACCCTCCTCCGAGGTGCGACCACCCCTCTTCGAGTCTGCGCTCTCGATTTTTCGTAAACTGTACCTTTAAATGTGAAGCGAGAGAATTTTACACCAATCATGATAAAAGGTATGTGTGACTACAGTCACTCAAACTCCCCCTTAAAGGTAGAAAGGATATAAAAATAGCCAGGGAAATGGGGGATTTTCGGAGAAGAAGATAACACCGTAGATTTTCGGAGAAGAAGATCTTCGGAGGAAAAGAAGATAACACTGTGAGCAAGTCAAGGGAAACTCCACCTCAGACTGCCTCCGACAACCGGGATTGGCTGACGGGCTGAGCCTTGCTTCTCCCCGCCTTGGGACGCCTTGGGTGAGACTTAAACTAAGCGCTTTTCACGGGAATAGTTACTCCCTAATGTTTATAGCCAGGCTGTATTATTTATGATCTTTTCACGCGTTTTGTATTTGCACGTGCTTTCTTGCAGACAGTCACTATCACCAGCAATTCAAAAAACCTTTATATCTGTTGCACAAATAAAACTGCACTGTTTAAGTAGCCAGTTGTCACAGTTTCTCACTGAACGCGACCAAATGCGGCCGTGCTAGTTCATGAGCGCGACTGGACTGAAGGTGCAGACTGCTATTA
>Ga0065711_1034764_pt1 | contig 23277 bp, 8 predicted proteins | sample Hoacrofraction12_FD_59098 | JGI IMG/M metagenome (GOLD analysis project Ga0065711, IMG submission 59098) | Hoatzin crop microbial communities from Cojedes, Venezuela - Epithelial fraction 12 v2 (version 2) | ecosystem: Host-associated > Birds > Digestive system > Esophagus > Crop | place...
CTGTCCTCCAGGACCTCTCAAAGATGATGGAGAGTGGCTCAGCAATGACATCCGCCAGCTCCCTCAGCACTCGTGGGTGCATTCCATCGGGGCCCATGGATTTGTGGGTGTTTAGATCGCTTAAGTAAATACAAATATTTTCTCTTTGAGATGGGGAACTTTGTTTTAAACATGAGCATCTTAGCTGGATGCCGAAAACTCTGAGATATAGGTGGCTTCTATATATGTTTCGGTGTTTGGAAGCTGTGATTTACAAACTTGGTGCCTGTGTTTAGAAAACCACAAAGGTTCCTCTAAATATGTATGTATATGCATGCAAAAGTGAGGTGTATCTACACCGTCTTATAGACATCATCCATAACAGAGTTCCAGGGGTGTCCACAAGAGTTGATGATAATCATTGTTGCCATGTGCGTAAAATCGCTTTGGATGACCTTGGCTCTTGTTTGTAGATGGGAGGCAGCTTATGGAAGAGATTTTCCAAACTGTGAAGGATTGCATGTATATCCATTAGAATTGAAGATAGCAGCATGGCTTTGAACATTTCAGATCATCCTTTTGCCAGTTTTTTCTGAGTCACACCTTGAAACTAGCTTACAAAATCTTTTCATTGACAACAGTGCACACTGAAAGGCTAAATCTACACAAAGGGCTATATAGATAGTAGCATCGAAATTAGAATGATACAGAAAAGCCTCTGTCAGCAGAGTCCTCAAAATAACCGTTCTGAGTGACCTTGCTCTATGCTTAAAAATACATGCTGCCTATTTTAGGTCCGATATCTTTATTATCCTTTAAGTATGCCACATGTAATGATGTTACCATAAGGAGTAATAACAAGTTATTTTGGGTTATGTGCACTCTGAGTCAGAGGTTGTCATTTACGAGAGGCTGGAAGCCTCTGGGTGCGACCCCAGTCTGGACATTTAAAAATGCAAAATATACTTATCTGTAACATATGTTTCTAACTAGGTTTTTAGAAACAAACATGGCCTCAAGAGGTGCCTGGGACTTCACTGATGGAGCAATGGTGAATGACGCACATTCGAGAGCCCTGTTCTGTTGCACTCTGAACTCTGTTGCAGCTTTGCCCATGGATGATGTGCCATTAGCAGTCAAGTTTCTTCTGCAGCTCATTCCTAAAAGCCATACTAACTAACCAGAAACACGACATCTTTGTTCCATAGAGGACTGTGCAGGTGAAGGCAGTGTTGCTTCTATGCTAATCTGACAGTCTTCTTTTAACAGCCTGGTGCTGGCAGTCATTACAAGTGAAGACAGTGAGAGTGGGGTTCATCTCATCTAACCTTAGCCATTACTGTGCTAAGGGTCAAGCTGACCAGGCAGAAGGCTCTGGGGCAGTAAAGGCATTTGTTACGGTTTAGTCTTGAGAGGCTTTCTGGTTTTATTCACTAGGAAAAGAGGTCCACTGCCATTCATCAGGAGCAGAAATCACATCTCTTTTTATATGGATAAAAACAGAGTATTGCCATAACTTATGCAATGGAGTCAAACTGGGGATGTAGTTTTGCAGTGCAGACCTCTGGATTGCTTCAGCAACCACCTAATTGGAGATATGCCAAGCAAAGATCTGATGTGCATCCATATTAGAATAAAAGCTGTAATGGACTCATTTTCTACAAAGAATTCTGCAAGCTAGAATTTGTATTTATTATTTGTTTTATAAAGAGATTTGGAAGGGAGTTTTACATTTTAAGTGTGTTTAGGTTAAAAACAATCATGAAAATGTCCCTTTTCCAAATCCTTTTGTGTGTGTGCAAAGCACTCCATCATTGTTTCCGTTTCTGTCAGGACACTAAGCATATCCGTCAAGAGTCAACAGATAGTGACCCTTGTTATGTGACTGAGAAATAGCTTTTGGTAACCTTATTGGGTGACTGGAGACAGATTACTGTAGAGATCTGCAAAACGGTTCAGGGGACATCAGAGATCAGTCATCTACAAAAGCACTGGAAAACTGCAGTTTGCCTTAGGTGGCTGGTTACACAGCATGATTAGTGAACAGTCAAAACAAATAGTTTGCATAGGCTGAAATGTGTTTACAAAGTGCATTTGAGCAAATTCTACTGACAAGTATATCTCGAAAAATCAGTGTCTGATACAAACAGAAGAAAAAGCTTAAAACCACTGAGCAAATTAGGTACAAATCACTCTCTCAGCAGTAGACACGAGCTAGACAGAGCCCGAGCTCTACACACATCAATGACACAGACCTCAATCTACAGCCTCAACCACCTTACAGTATCAGGGCCATACGGAGCGTGACTTTATGTCCTTCTTGTCCCTTTAGGGGGAAGATATGGCATCGTTTTTCTGTATTTCTTTTTGAATTGAACAAGTTCTTTTTTCGCTGGTAAGTCATTTGTGGAAGTGGCAGAGGTCACATTGCAGCTCTGAAGTTTTGTCACTCAGGGCCGAGGAAACGAACGATGGGATTGTTTGCATTTAAATCATCAGCATTAGACAATTGCATTTATCCTGAAAACCGTCTATAAAGTCAGGAAGCAGAACAGTGGAAACAGACTTTCTCCCGTAAAACTGTGTTCCCTGGAGATTTACAGTGTGCCTACTTCTGGAAACAAATTGTCACCTTTGCTTTCTCCCTCTCTCTTGCTCTTTTTTGTTAACAAATATGAAGCAAATCCATCCGCTGAAGATCAGCCAAGGCCAAAGTGCTCCCATTTTCTTAGCAAGAATGCTCCTGGACATGCTGAACAGTCCTGGACAATCAAATGCCTTCGAAAATTTAATAAATATGGTTGCGATGTCTCGGTCTTTAACTATGGCACTACAGATGTGACCCCCATAACTCCAAATACATTGCACCATCCTGGATTCAGAATTTGAACAAGAATGCTACAAAACTGAACAAATCAGAGCACAGCCTATTTCTAATACTGAAGAAGTCAGGTTATAAGTATTGCTTTGCTGTACTGACCTAGCATTTACTTACACCAGCGTAACAAAGAAACCATCCGCCCTGTAGGACGTCGGGCTGCAGGCTGGCCCCATCACGGGGTTGCCCAGATGAGACATGTGGCAGCGCCAGCTCTTCCCTGTCCTGGAACTTGCTTGTCTTGTTGGTACTGCTGTCGCCCATCATTTGTGCCAGGGACGGTGACTCGGTGCCGATGGGTGAGTGTAGGCATGTTCCTATGCTGCAGGATCTGCTGCAAGGTGATCATAGGAGAAGTCACACAGTGGTGGGTCACAGCATCTTTGCTGCATATCAGAACCCGGTATCTTTTAATCAATGAGTCCCTGGAGGCACTGACAGGCTCCCCCCACCCTGCCCACAGACCAAGGACCTTTTTCAGCCTCCCCTGGGGCTGTCAGTCCCAACCACAGGAGTGTCAGGCTCCAGCCCCCATGCAGCCCTGCTCTGGATTAATGCAGTAACTGTGTCACACCGGGTAAAATGGTCTCCCTTCACTGTCATCTCCTAGCTACCCCGTCTGTAAAAACACATGATCCCTGCTCCCATTTCCTGGCAGTTTGAAAGACAGGCCCTGGACAGGAAGAAGTCCCAAACAGAAGGGGTCCCTCCTGGTGACCCTAAGCAAGCTCCCCAAGCCCTGAAAAGGGATGGGATTTAGGATACACCCTAATCTTCAGTGCTTATTACTTACTACTTGGATTAAAACCTCACTAAGAAAATTGTCAACCTATGTGCCCCTATTCAAGGTATCTGAAGCTCTCCAAACCTAAGTAATTCTCTTAGGCACTGATGCAGGGTTACAGGTTCCACTTTGGAGGCCACAACCTTGTGCTTCTATCTATATTTCTATATCATCCAAATACAGATATGAGCCTCAGCCACCTTCTGACACCATGCTGTGCTACTACACCCTAGTGCCATTATTTTCCCTTCTTCTGCCACCTTGTGCCGGATTTTCTGCAGGAAGAAACACTATATGCAAGCCAAGGAGGACATTTCACAGAAGCAAGAGTGAGAGCTCTGTGAGTGGCCAGACATATGGCACTGGTTCATCTGACCAAATATTTATTTCTGTATCTGAGCCAGTCACACAGATTTCCCTTTGTAATCAATGGAGTTGAAGGCAAGAGTCACCTTATCATGAAATTCAACCTAAGGTCATTAGAGTTTGCCACCAGTGGCAGCACAGATGGTATATAGCATCAAAAGAGTAAGGTTTCACTGACAGTAAGTACACCCACGTCTACAGGATTTTAAGTCCAATAAAAAGGTAGCTTTTATTTTCTTGTGGTTTAGGAGGGGACTGTTGTCATGTTGCCCTATCAGTGCATCCCTAGTTCGTTAGGACCTCATTAGCTATAGCATATGCTGTAGTCTTTCGAATCAGTGCAGTTCACATAACTCCTGCTTTACCAGAAAACAGGATTTTCTTTGTTATTGTGGAAAGAGGGAAGATGGCTTATAAGAGGGAATAAAAGATACTGAATTCACATGACTAATGGAGTTAGATACATTTGAAGAGTGTGAGCTATACATTTTCTAGTAAAGGGGCCCTCTCCTCACCAGGATTTCCTGTGCCAGAGGGAAGAAAGTTTCAGATTGCTTTTGCATTTTAAAATGAAAGAACAGAGCATGGGAGATGTTTTATAATCTCTCGCTGAGATCAAAGGAGCAGGAAGGTAAATGCGTATGTACTTCTTTCTGTGGTGCTGCACTAGCTATTTAGTAGAACTAATGGAGCCTCCAGTGTAGAAGAGGCAGAGATTAGCCTCTTCATCTCTGCTAACTGTAAAGAGTCCTAAAGGATTAATATTATTAAGAGTGAATTTCAGCTGGAAAGTAGGAAGGAAATTCTCTCTGCCCTCTTTATCTTTTCATCTTTGTTTCCAGAAATAACTCTGAGCCTTGGTTTTCAGCCTCCCACCCGTTCCTATTTTTTTCTTCTTATTTCTCAGTAAAAAGAGACATGGAAGCATCTAACACCCCTGAGAAGCTTTGACTTTGTGGAATATTTGTCCAGTTTATGTGAGAAGTGTGAAGGACTAATGAGACTGAATAGTTAGGATAAATTTATAGGATCAGATCCTTAACTGGTTTGAAACTGTTATTCCACTGACCTCAGCTGGTATAACTCCGTGTGTGTTCCTGGGCTTCAATAAAGCCACACAGACTCACTCCAGCTGAGGATCTGACCCGTGAAATTATGGACTCTTATCCAAAGCAAACTGAACTTCTGTCATGAATTGGTCTTCAAGGGAAAATAATTGCTAATTCAATGACTCCCACTGTTTTTACTGCAGCTGCTAGTCATTCTGTACTGCAGAAAATCTTTACTTTTAACTGGTGAATCAAGAGTTTCCCCAGCATTTTCAATACACAGAAGATCAGAGGTGGAGAAGTGTATACACAGTCCTCCAGATGTTATGTATTAGAAAGCAAGCACTAGGGTCAGTCTATGAAGCAAAAGTGACATACTCCGGAGAGGTCTTCCCAGCTAGACATTGTGTGTCCTATTAGCTTTTCCAGTAAGTGGTGAAAAAAAACCCAAAAAAACCCCAAAACTAAAATCCTGGTTTAGATGAGACTTTTTGATATGCACAGGGTTGTCATAGTCAGGGTTAATTTCATGTAGAAACAGCCTGAAAGGGCTCACTGGGATGTATTTTCAGCGTACCAAAGCAGTAACCCTGGCATCTGTATTGATGCTGCAACACCATCCAGACAAATTAGTCCTCAGAATTGCAGAATCTGGAGCTGAAGAAAGTAAGCTCAGGAGGTTACAGTTCTGCTGTTCCTCTTGGCAGCCACCGAAGGGAGATGAGCAGAAAAGAAATGCGATAAAAAGTAAATGGCACTTTCCTGCTAAGCTAATCAGTTCTGTTTGAGAACAGAGGGCTGTGCCAACTGCAAATCAATGCACTAAATCTCTTTCGTTCTTGTGCAAGTCCTGCCACCATGGCAGCTGCTAACAAGGGAATAAAGAAAACTGTTATCGGATATTTAGTAGACTTTTAAAGTGCTTATGTAAAATAACATATTTAATTTAATGCAAAGTTATAAATGTAATTGTTTTTTATGGAGATTACAGCAGAGGAGAGAAGAATAAGATTCCTCTTCTTTCTGCACAAAGACCTGTTTTCTCTTCCCAGACTATCCTTATCAGACTCTCTCTGTGGTGTTAAAAAGCAGCTCTCCTACTGGATTTTACCACTTCACTAGTTTATTAAGGGGTAAATACAGAGATAATAGTATGCTTGATATTTCGCATGGCTTTTAACATGTTCAAGTTACAGAAGAAGACTAACACATACTTACTTTAGGATGAAATTAATGTACTCTAATGCCATAGGCTATACTGACTAACGTCTTCACTTAAGACAACAACAACTGCACCCAGTGGATTTATTTAATGATGTCATATTACGTACTTTTTTTTTCCTATTCTTTTCCAAAGAATTCCCAAATAATAATCTTTCTTGTCCCTAGCTGTGACTGTGACTAGTCCCTTTCTGTAACTAGTCTCTGAGAGTTTTCATTGATGTTATTAAATTGCTCATGAGAAGTTGCCGTTTTCCTAGAAAGCTCTGTTTCTGCAACATTCTCAGAATTGTCTTCGCCTAAAACACAGGGCTCACATCCCTGAACTCCCGGTTTGAATCACTGTTGCACATACAGAGCAGCCCAACTTTGTCATCGTTTAAGTCATCAATCGTAGCTGTGCAGTGAAATGCTTGATATAAAATACCCAGGGGCAAGCAGTAGACTGCCTTCTCTTTAATTACATCAATCCTCAATCACCCCAAAGCAATGCCATCCTTGGAAGTACTAACTCTGACAGGTAGTACTTCTGGGAATGCCATAAAAATGCCAGCAAAGCAGCTAAGGCAGAGCAAATAAGCTGCCTCATCTTTGGAGAATTATTGGACTGTACTAACATTCAAGGGTACAATGTCAGCACAATGCAGAAGGAGTTAGATGCATAGCCCCCATTATTATTGTTGATGGAAGTCAGGTGTCAAGTTTCTTTTGCATCACTCTGAAAACTTAGCCTTCTTGTTAAAGCTTTAGCCAACTTTTCCTTTGTTGCCGCTTTTAATTGAAGGATAGATTTAAAGCCATTTGTGCTGTGATTGAATAAAGACTGAAAAGATAAAAAGAACATACTAACAAAATAGCATTGATGAACGTGAAGCTTTCAGACTCTGTGCAAGCTGTGATGGAAAGCATAACAAATATTAAAGGCTCATACCCTAACAGGTGAAATTGGAGCAATTGCTTTGTAGTAAATGGTACTTTACTACCAGCAACACCTGGGACAGCCCCAGGGCAGCCCCTAACTCCTTTTAGCTGTCTCAGCTCCCACAGGTTCAAATAGGGATTTAAGTGGCTGAATACTTAAATAACTGGCTTAATTAGCAGACCTGACTTCTGTCTGTAGCATCTTAACTGAGAAAGCCCTGTAAATCTCAGCCCTCTTATATCACCTGGAGTTGATAGTTTGCTCTCAATAAGCACACATAAAAACATTCCTAAATTATAATGTTAGTACCTTTAACTTTCTGCCCACAGACAGATTGGTTAACACAAGACTACCTCATGTTATAAAGGATAAATCAGGGCAGGATTCAGGTTAAATGTGCACTATTATGGAAGTACGAGAGAGAGAGGTCATACTTGGCTGGCTTACAGTAGATGAACAGAGAGCAGATTAAACAAAGCCCTTCATCACTAGTTGCTGACTGGACCTTTCTGGTGCAGGCCATTCATTTCGTAATGTTTAAGGAGGTATTCAGTTTGGGAAGGAGGGGGTTACGGCTCAAAGGGGAGTGCTGACAGGCTCAGTGGCAGTGTCTGCCCTCAGCTGGGGCCGTTTCACCTTGGTCCTTTTATCAGTTATGGAGAGGAGATGAACATCTATTTCTACATGCGCGCTTGTAGGCATTACTGCAGGTTGGAGAGTGATCTCTTGGAAGAACTAAAAGAGCAGTTTGTGCTGAGGTGAAGCACATCATTATGCCTACGTTAGGTGATCCACATATTATACGGTGAAACTATCATCTTGTAAAGTGTAAAAGAAATACTTAGCAGTTCATCTGCACTGCACCTACACAAATATCTTCTTATAGTTTCTCCATGTACAATAACTCCTAATGTTTGCAGTTCTTTGAGTGCCCTCAGCATGAGCTTTGTGAGCAGAAAGGAGCCCTGATCCCTCCTTCAGTAACACACAACCCCATTCCTTACCCAAACCTATGCAAAGATCAAGGACTGAAACAGTGTAAAGAAAACTTGCCAACAGCAGACCCTGCTTGCCGGGGCTGCATTGCTTAGGGGAGAAGGACATCTCCCTCTGCACCCTGTGATCCAGTGACAGCCACTGCTAACACCCACCAGAACACAGGTCAAGATTTCCTGGCAACACAGAAGACCAAGATAGGGTGGAAATCATCTCTCCTAACTTTGGACATCTACAAATTAGTCTTTTGGTCCAAATCAATAGTCCAGGTCCCCAGTAAAAGGAACGGGCACCTTGTGAGAGGGATTTATTGTAGTTGTCTCAGCATGCATTTATCTGTACGTGTCCATGTTGAAGCCTCCTCTCAGAAGGTGAAGCCAGTCCCTCTCTGGGTTTCTAAGTCCCTCTAAGCCTCTCAAGTAATGGATGAACTTGGAGACTTAGAGTTTGGAGAACTGAAATTGAGCTTTAACAGCTCAACTGCACCTTAGCCTTTATGTACCCGAGTTGACTGCTGGTTTCAGAAGGTGGCAAAACCTTTCAAAATCAGGTCGTGCAGCACAGATTTTTGCATCTTCTATGTCCTTCTGCACACGTGGTCCTGGGATGCAATCTGTAGTAATGCTTGCACAGGCAGCTGCTTCGCCTTCCCAGACCCCAGCTCCACTGGTTCCAGAAGTCCCTTTAAACACTTTTGCTAACTTTGCTACTCTTACTTTGGCATAGACCACTGATGTTTCACATGGCTGTAATTCAGTTAACAGCTTTAAATTAGTGATGAGCAAACGTCTCTTAAGCCAAATTGAGCGTTATTATAACATAGTTTTCTGCCCCAGTTTAGCTAAGTCTCCTTAAGTAGTGCAGACTTGTATGCAGACACAGCCTGATGAGAAATTAACCTGTTCACTTTAGTACTGGCCGAACTAGTTTCCCATGTGACTGAAGAAGCCCTTCAGTTTGCCTTAAATGTGTAGACAGATGCTCTTTGGTAACACTGTTTGATATGCAGCTGGCACACAATCAAATAGTCATAGATAGTCTTAATCATGCAGATTTATTATATGCTTAATAAAGCCACTGGCCATCTTTACGGTCTCCATTGCAAGACTTCAGCAGAGCTGAGCACTGATCACTTTTACATAATCATTCTCTTTTGTGCTTCTGTTTTCTGAAGTGATGACATCCCAAAAAGGGGAGGGAAAAAAAGCCTGTCACAGTTTATAGAATGCAAAATAAAAATATTTTCAAAATGAATGTTCAGATAGAATAAGAAGCTTGTGAAGACATGATTTTTAAAACGCTGTTTCCAAGCCACAGCCAGATCACTTAGAAAATATGTAATATATTACACTCCACAGGCAGATGGAGATGCACATCAACTGCTAACAACTCAAGGGTTTTTATCTCTATGTGTCCTCAAGCAAGACATCAGGAGAGAAAAACACTCTTGCAACAAAATTAAATAGTTTTAGATCTAATTTTACTAGGCTGAACTAGATTTCAGATTGATTTCTGTGGAATCTAATAGACAATAACACACATACACATTGCCTTTCTTGTAAAAAATCCATCAGTCACCTTGTGTTTTTACTTACTTTACTCTTTACTAGAAGTAATAAGAAACTAATATTTCAGAACATAACATGTTTCGTTCTGTAAGTGGTCTTTCCTGGTAAAGGAGCTTGGAGTGGGCTGTTACGGAGAGCTGAAATACAGCCCCTGAGATTTGTCTGGTCAAACACCTATTTACATTCATACGGTGAACCTGCAGCTAAAACCCACTATCTCCATTCTGGGAAAGGAGGAGAACAGAGCTGCAGGACATGCCACTGTAGAAAGAAATAATGATGCAGATGCTGCGTACATTGGCTAAGGCCCATGGTGTGATCAGCTAAACATATCCTGTATCTCAAAGCATATTGGATGGATCCATACAAATCACATGCATGGCTTTATTGCTGGCCCTTTCTGCTTCCTAAGTGATAAACTAGAAGTCACTTTGACCTCAGAGTAAATAAGCATGGCCATGTGTGGAGGCCGAGGTGGGATGCAGGGCTGCAGAGTGGTCGGAGCACAAGGCATGAACCGGCCACTGCACATTACGGGTTGGGTCGTCGCCAGCAAAACATTTCACATAGTTTATCCAAAAGCTTTCCAAGGGTAGCAGTTCTGGGTCAGTAAACAGCCAGAGCAGGATGCACAGAAGTAAAAGGATTAGTTCAGTTTCCAGCCCCCTGAGCTAACTGATGTTTCACATTCAATGTTCTTTGCAGTATCATAATATCATAAACTGTTATTGCTATTTAATATAATGGCATTTCAGAGCTCTCGTCCTGGACAAGGATCCCATTTTGCTAAGCACTGAACAACAATAGAGTAGAAAGATATTCTCTGCCCCAGATAAATGATAAAGGCAGGAAGTATTTACTGCAGACCCTGCACTTGGCAGGCCACTGTCGACTTCCAGGCAAGGCACAGGGACAGGTGCTTTTGTGCCTGGGCGCTGCATCATACTGAACAGCTTGTTGCCCTGTGTCAGAGGAACACTTCACGGCTCTGGGTTCACACCTATGACTTCTAACTCAAGGCACAACCCACCTCATGCAGCTGAAAGCCTTCAACTTAAACACTGACTATCCAAATGTTCCCTGGTTTTGTTTTCACTTTGGTCATCAGACAAGAAAAAATGTGTTCTAATATTTTACATCTTCATTTCGGGTCCCTGCTGAACAAAACCAGTAAAGCTGAATACTTTTTTTTTCTTTTAAAAACCCAAATTCCTTAATCTGAATATTCCCTTGTCTCCCTGCTTTTGAGAAAAATGTTCCAGGAAAAAATCTTGTTCAACCAGAAGGTTTTTCTCTGTGCATATTCCTCTGCTACCTCCAAGAAAAGCTTTCCTTGCTGTTCCCACGTGGGCCAGGGTAGGATATCACCTCAAATGCCTTGGATTGGAAACCAATTAAGAAAAGCAGATCTTTAGTAACTGTCCACCTCAGAGGCCACAATCTCAGGGGTGCCAGGCAGCATAGCTGCAAACAGGCACAATCCCGCATATTTTAACCCTTATGTATCTTCCAGTACAGAAGCTCTTTTTCCCCCCTTGGGCTGCTCAGGTAGATATGCTGCTCCCATCTCATTGACCAACGGCTCTCAAGGGCTCATGATGCCAGCAAGGTTTCACTTTCAGGCTTCCCAGTGTAGGAGTGAGAGAACAAAACACAAACCAAGGAATGGGCATGTGTTAATAGCCCCTTGCAAATACCTGCAGGCTTGAATTTATCCTGTGCAATGCAGGGCACCAAATTGGAACTCCTGCACCAGGCACACAGCCATGCCAAAGCTGCTGCTGCATCTGTGCAGCAACATGAGCCCTCTGAAGGTGTTTAGGGCAGCTGTGCTTCTAATTTAAACACTGCAGCTAGAGGGGATGGACAGAGATGACCCTCTCAGCCTCACTGGCACCACGTGGTGGTCATTTGCAGGCAACCCAGCACAGCTTTGTCAGAGCGGCTATAAAAGGGCATGGCACAGAGCCTTCCCCCTTGCCTGTGAAGCCAAAAGCACTTGGGCAATGTCACTGGAGCCCTGCACGCTCAGTAACTTATGACTCAATGGCTGGTTCTCGAATTCAGCTGTAAAGTCTGATTCTGACACCAAACAAGTAAATCCCTATCTGGAAACTGGCTGCTCAAGCTAAATGATGCAGTGTGGTGGCTGTACAAACCATAATTTAGAAGGCTGTGAGCCCTTCTCAGTAAGTGCTGTGGTTTAAAGACATTGCTATTTTCCCCGCAAATTTGCTGTGTTTTACTTTTGTGTAAAGAATCCCCTTGTCCTGTCAATCACTGTCAGCCCAAGCCTGAACTGACTAAGATACGAGACGGCAGATAGAGAATCATCTCCTGATGTGCAGGCTCTCTTCCCTCCCTGTATCCCCTCCTTTCAAAATAAATCAAGGGTAACAGGACTGCAAAAATGTAACTATTTGAACAGCTGCAAATACTACTTTATAGAAATAAAAATCAGGTTCTTTTTCAAGAAGTTTTGCAGCTGAGTTTACATTACTGCATCAGAATTGTCCCTTCCTGAGTAATTTCATATTCCATGCAAACTAAATGAATTATTTAAGTCTGGTTTATAATGTCCACATTGTGGGCTTAAAGGAATGCTATTAAAGAAACGTCTGACAAGTAAAGTAGCTTACAGCAATCAATTAGAATATGAAAATGAAACTAATTCAGTAAAACATTGCTAATGCTGGTCTGGCAAACCGCTGGTAGCCATCTGTCTGATCCTTCTTGTGTTCAGAAGTTGCATTTTAAAAAACAATTATTAATAGTGCTCATTAGCTGCCAAGCAAAAGAGCATGCCACAAGCTTCTGCTCAGAGATTAGCTAATATTAGCAAATATTGCTCACTTTTCCAAATCTGGGCTGGAACCTGCTGTGTGATCTCAAGACCAGGAGGAGTTTTCCTACTGGGGTCCACAGGGACAGGAGAGAGACTATAAGGGACGGGCCCAAGGACGGGTGCAACACTCTGCTAATGCCAACCGTTTCCCTACAGCCCTTCAGCACCAACGGCTCCTCAACCTCCCTACTAAAAAATCTGCTCCAGTGATGCATTTTCCTTACTGTTAGGAAGGTTTTTTTAATGTCTAAAGTGAATTTTCTTTGGTGCAATTCAAGTCCATTACTTCTAGTTGTGTTAATGCACATGGAATACACTTTACTCCTTTCTTCTATGCAGCAGCTTTTTATGTGTTTGAAGAGTGTTGTGACCCCACTCAGTCTGCTCTTCTGGAAACTAAACAATTTGTCCAACATGTATAAGGCCTGATTTTTAAAAGTATTGAGCTCCTGCCATTCCCACTGCTTTTATTCAGGTGATAGAGAGTGAAAAAATTTCAGTACATTTGATGATCAAGCCGTATTGTGTGGTGCCCTTTAAATACTGATAGGTATGAAGGGCATGAATGTTGTTTATAGCTGTATAGGTGTATTCTTGTCTTCAAATAAAAGCATATTTATGGGACTTGTTACCAGTCTTCTGACTGCATGCACAGGACAACAGCAACTTCACAAAAAGAGCAGGTTTTAGTGGAAATTTGGCTGCCTTATATGCGAGGCTTTGCTGAATAATTTGGACTAAATAGTTTTCCGGTTTTCATACAAAATATATCTTGGCCAATGATTTTTGACTTGTTTGAATCACAGCATCATGAAATGGTAGGGGTTGGAAGGGACCTCTGGGGATCATCTAGTTCAACCCTCCTGCTGAAGCAGGGTCACCTACAGCAGGCTACACAGGACCTCATCCAGGTGGGTCTTGAATATCTCCAGAGAAGGAGAATCCACAACCTCCCTGGGCAGCCTATTCCAGTGCTCCGTCACCCTCACAGTGAAGGATTTCTTCCTCATGTTCAGCTGGAAATTCCTATGCTTCAGTTTGTGCCCGTTGCCCCTTGTCCTGTCACTGGGCACCACTGAAAAGAGTCTGTCTCCGTCCTCTTGACACCCATCCTCGAGATATTTATAAGCATATATAAGATCCCCTCTCAGCCTTCTCTTCTTCAGGCTAAACAAGCCCAACTCCCTCAGCCTTTCCTCGTAGGAGAGATGCTCCAGTCCCCTCATCATCCTCGTAGCCCTCCGCTGGACTTTCTCCAGTAGCTCCTCATCTTTCTTGAAGTGGGGAGGCCAGAAATGGACACAGTACTCCAGATGGGGCCTCACTAGGGTAGAGCAGAGGGGAAGGAGAACCTCCCTCGACCTGCTGGCCACACTCCTCCTAATGCACCCCGGGATCCCATTGGCCTTCTTGACAACCAGGGCATACTGCTGGCTCATGGTCAACCTGTCGTCCACCAGGACACCCAAGTCCCTCTCCACAGAGCTGCTTCCCAGCATGTCCGCCCCAAGCCTGTACTGATGCCTGGGGTTGTTCCTCCCCAGGTGCAGGACCCTGCATTTGGCTTTGTTGAACCTCATCAGGTTCCTCTCTGCCCAGCTTTGCAGCCTGTCCAGGTCTCACTGAATGGCAGTACAGCCTTCTGGTGTATCCACCACTCCTCCCAGTTTGGTGTCATCAGCAGACTTGCTGAGGGTACATTCTAACTCTTCATCCAGGTCATTGATGAATAAGTTAAACAAGACTGGGCCCAGTGCTGAGCTCTGGGGGACGCCACTAGTTACCGGCCTCCAACTAGACTCGGTGCCACTGATCACAACCCGCTGAGTTCTGCCATTCAGCCACTTCTCAGTCCACCTCACCGACCACTCATCCAGCCCACACTTCCTGAGCTTCCCTAGGAGGATATTATGGGAGACAGTTTCAAAAGCCTTGCTGAAGTCACGGTAGACAACATCCACGCTCTCCCCTCATCTACCCAGGCAGTCATGCAATCGTAGAAAGCTATCAGATTGGTTAGGCATGATTTCCCCTTGGTGAATCCCTGTTGACTACTCCCGATAACATTCTTTTCCTCCACTTGCTTAATGATAACCTCCAGAATGAGTTGCTCCATCATCTTTGCTGGGATGGAGGTGAGGCTGACTGGCCTGTAGTTCCCTGGGTCCTCCTTTTTGCCTATAAGTTATTTTTTATTATTTTTTTGCCTATAAATGTTCAAGTGATTTTTTTTGCCTGTAAATGAGTCTATAAATGATTTATATGTCTGCTGTCAAAACAGTGTTCATGATTATTTTTTAACTGTTTTCTGATTTTAGAAAATATATCCTTAAGAAGCATAAATTCAAATCTTTTTCCATCCCAAAAGAGAGAAGAGTGAGGTTTCTTCCTGTAACGGGCTTCTTATCAGGAGAAATGGTGATTTTTGTGCTTAGGGTACTGAAGCAGAAATGGAAGGATGCTTTTATGGTTAATACGCTACAAAATACGATGCTATTATCCTGTATAGTGTTCCACGGTGGCTAGAAATAAATCTCACTATACCCGCTCTTTGTCTTTCAGTTTCCATTGTAAATACATCTTCTTTTGTGTCCATGTAGACCGTCATGAAATCGCTCCTTCGTGTCGTCAGAGGCTTGTGGTACAATTGTAATGCAAGCAATAATAGCTCCTTGTGTTGATTCTCATAAATGTAGGGTTATATATTCTGCCTTTCTGGAAAAAAAAGAGTTTTTGAGATGTCTTGTTTTCTTCTCTTAGACCATCCCTCCTAGCCTTGAAAAATAATTTCCTCAGACAAATACAAAGAACATTTACAATTATAAAGTAAAAATAACCACTCTAATTTTGGGCTACCTGTCATTGACGCTTTCTGGAAAAAAAAAAAAGTCATAGCAGGAGAAGAGAGTGAGAGACAAAGGGAGGCTTTAAAGTTATTTCTCTGAGAAACTGTATGGCATTTTTGTATCCAGACATGTCCTTTATTCCTATTCATAAGGTTTGATCAAACTGCTGGAAATAAGACTAATTATGATAGACATTAAAATACAGGGGGACTGTAAAGTGTGAATATACTTTATGTCTTGTTCTGAATCTTGTTCTGATATGGTAAACAAAAATAACTCTGAATTTCACCATTGACAATAAAGCTGAAGTAGTGTCCTATGGTATATATATGGTAGTAGGTCATAACATGCAAAAGGTGGAAGTACACAATCATACCAATAGTTTTATAACTCACCAGGTTATTTCCCTGTAAACACATACAATTAATTATCCTGTCATCTATCTTCCCCTCCTCCATAGGCCTGAGAATTTATCTATGCTACGTGCATACTATGACTCCTCTCTTACATCACTCACTCAAAAATCCTGCCCTCCTCCTCCTTCCAGACACAAACTAAATCTTCCATTGGTCAAACAATGGATTGAAATATTTAATTATAATCTTTATCATCTGTGTTGACTGAAGGATATCCTGTTATTAGGGCCTGCCTGAGTTTAGTTGGCACGAACTCATCCATTGCTGCTCTAAGAGTGTAGCGAATTTTACAGGCCATCCCATTTCTCTGCCACACAAAGCAAAGGCACCAGCAAAGTCTTTTGGGGGTGGGTGAAAAACAGTAACAATGAAAACTTAAGACAGCTAAAAGGGCTAAAATGTCCCTTAAGGCAAAAGGGAAAGTAATTCGATAAATTTTAAATCCAAGTTGTAAAATTTGCCTTTTGATTGCACAAAATGGGTTGGGGTAGAAGACAAATCATAGAATATTCCTTTACCTATAAGAGTATAGTATAAAACTACATGGTTTTGCTTTTTGATTGGTGGCAGGAATAGGCATTAGCAACCTCAGCAACAAAGCACGTGTCCTCATCACTTGGTTAATGGATTAACTCTCTATGAGAAGCGAAAATATTTTCTCAGTGAAGAAGCTTTAAGTTTGTGTACAACATCCAGTGTCTTGAGGGTTAGTTCTGAAGGTGACAGCTGTCAGCAGTCAGGCACTCGCAGAGTAACAATTCAGCTCACTGCATCCCAATATCCAGACACAACAGTCGCTGCTGGTGCTGAAGCCAAGGGCTGCCCTGTTCCTACGTCTATCATCTGAAGTGTTCCTCTTACCAAACGTAGCCTTTGGATTTGGTCCCAAAAGCCTACACGCTTTTCACTTTAATGAAAGAAACCAGCTGAGAAGGTCGGGAGTGGAGAACAACCTTTATCCTGATCACAACCCGACAGTCTCACACGCATCGACATAGTGCCGTACAGAGACACCACATTTCTCAGCGAGCAACGCCTTAGCAAAAAGCCTCAAAGTATTCACTTTGGAAAATCTTTTGGCTAAAGCGTTCATAAATAGCTTCATTCTTTTGGTTCATGACATCTCTACAATCCCTTAATGAAACTGCAATTCAAGGAGGCTAATTTGTGCTCTAATTATATATTAGTCTGGGCTGAAAGGTTTCTGGACAGAAAAAGGCTTTCTTCAGGCAATCTTTTATTCTGCTTATTGTATTTACTTAACAAAGAGAAGTCAGCTTTTACTGTGGTTTCTCATAATAGAGTTTAACTATAGTGTTACCTAGCTAAGGGCAAACATCTGCACTCATTTTTGATGGATTCTGATAACAGTCTTTAACAAGAGCAAGCATTATTTGCAAATGTAGGGAGAAACAGGCCAAAAAGCTAACAGATGTGCTGCTGAAAAAGTTAAAGAGCTCTTCAGCTGGAGTGCCTTCCAGATCAGTGGTAGATTAGCAGCCAGGTAGTTTAAGGAAATTCAGAGAAATACTTTCTCACCGATAAAGAAAATCGCCATGGAAATAATTTTTCCTGTGTCGCTTGAAAGAAGATGTTCTTGGTCTGGTTTTGGTGCTTCTTCCACAGGATGAAAGCCCGATGTTGTTCACAATGTGCAGAATTCAGAGCATTTCCACCTAACTGAGGCTTTCTAAGAAAAGAAGTACTTTAGGAAAGCGACTAAAAGTCCTTCAAAGCTAGGAATCACCCTTGTAAGGTGTATTTCTGTTTCTTCTGCTGCCCAAAGAAGAAACAGAAACAGAAATACATCTTACACCTTCTGCTACCTCAGGGCTACACAGCTAGTAAAGGGTCTAGAACACAAGTCTTATGAGGAACAGCTGAGGAAACTGGGGTTGTTTAGTCTAGAGAAGAGGAGGCTGAGAGGAGACCTTATTGCTGTCTACAACTACATGAAAGGAGGTTGTAGTGATGTGGGTGTTGGTCTCTTCTTCCAAGTAATGAGCAATAGGACAAGCAGAAATGACCTCAAGTTGTGCCAGGGGAGGCTTAGACTGGATATTAGGAAAAATTTCTTCACTGAAAGACTTGTAAAGCATTGGAACAGGCTGCCCAGGGAAGTGGTTGAGGCATCATCCCAGGAGGTGTTTAACAGAGGCATAGATGCAGAGCTTAGGGATATGGTTTAGTGGTGGAATTAACACTATTAGGTTAATGGTTGGACTCGATGATCTGGACAGTCTCCTCCCACCTAAACAATTCTATGGTTCTATGATTCTATGATTCTGTGAAGTAGACACTGTTAACGTCGGTCCCCAGCAAACTACCCATCATTTGTCAGGAGGAATTCAGCCTAAACAAACTAAATGACAAACTAAATACACTAGTTAACAAACTAAATAGAGCAATATATCCCTGTTTCTAGTGTTTGTGTTAACAGCAGCTTTTCCCTCTAGATAAATCTTGAGACAAATATTGAGCTATTATAAATCAGTACCAGTTCTCATTTTGCTGAGTCTGTCCTGGCATCTAATGTAGAGACTGATCATGGCACTGGAAGTAAATTTCTGTGCTGACTGCTATCTGCAGGATAAACAGAAATTCCAGGTAGAAGGAGCTGCAGTTAATATTAATGTGAATGACAAAGATTTCAAGTAGTATTCATATTATTTAGGTAATAGCTTCCTGTGCACACCATAAAGGTTTTCCAGAAATCAAATCAACAATTTCTAGGATTAGAAGACTTTGTAGTCTTTTGTGCCATAAGCACTTGAGCTTTCTCTGAGACTTCTGGTTCAGCCTCTGTGAGGGAGAGGAAACAAGAGCAGGTGAGCTGGTGGCCTCATCTGTTAGAGCAGTTCTTATGTCCCTTCTCCCAGGCTGACTGCCTCCCCCATTCCCAGTTAGACCAGCTCAAGCCTCCTGCATTCCAGCTCTGCAGTGCTCGGGCACCATTGCTGGGAAGCATGGCCAAGGAGCACTACACAGGGGCAGAAACCAGGAGGGGCGTGCGTTTGTTATTTGCACGTGCCAGCTGTAAGAAATACATTGCAGTTCTGGGAATTTTGGTGGGGCTGTAGAGTCAGGAAGACCAAAAAAGAAACAGACTTGATGAGATGTTTCCCCCTGAGAAAAAGTGTGGAGTAGATCAGAATGCACTGACAAAATACTGATTTTATGTGTCTCTTTTCTTCTGTTTTCTTCTAGAAAAAGTAAGCATACTGTCAACCTTCATAGCACCCTTCAAGTATCTAAGTCCTGGCGCAACCACCATGGAGGATGAAGACAATTTAAGTAAGCAGTCTCTTTTCTTTATGGACAGATGAATACTAAAGTTTAAAGATAAAACCTCTATGGTGTAGGCACAATTGTCGAAAGGAGGTGGATTTGCCATACGCCCAGTCTTAATATAAAATGCAAAATTCCCTGATGCTGAATGCAAACATGTTCTGCAGTCCCCAGCAAGGGAAGGGTTAATCTCAGCTCACCTTCCCACTTTTCCCTGTGTAGACACTTGCAAGGGGGGGCTGTAAGTGGTGTGTCACAAATACAGGGGAAAAACTTCTTACAAAAAGGAGATGTTTACACCAGGTTTTACAGAAGTCTGGAGCTTCTTTTCCTTTCTTGTCTATGTTACCTTATTTTGCTCAGTTGCTTTTCTCACAGTCCCTAAAAATCAGGACATTCTGATGCTATGTGTTCCCCTCATTTATATTGCCTCAATTACAAAAGGACTTTTGCAAACGTAAAGACTGCAGGAACAAGCCCTCTACTTGAAAAACTGTTTTCTCTTTTACTTCTATGGTATGACCTGGAGAATAAAAATAAAAGAAAAAAAAAAAAAGAAAGAAAGAAACCAAATCCAATTAAGAAGAGATGATTAAGCAGGCTTAAATGAACTAGAAGTAACCCAAAAATTAGCTATTGGATTCTCTGGGGCCCTTGCACCTGAACAAACTCAGAGACTCCCTGTAGCCATGACTGCAGAGCTTGAGGAAAGCGCTGCTGGGTTTGAAGGATTTGTGAAGTCTTCAAAACACCAAGAAGTGCAGGAGTGTGCAATTAGGACTCGGTAAGCCCTCACATTTATCACACAGAAGCAATTATTGTGTGTTATCCAGCCCTGCTTAGTGTAATGCATCTTGAATCATTCAAAAAAGTGAGAGGAGCTTTCCGAACCAAATGAGCAACTCTTTGCAAAGTTTTATTATCACCTACCAGGTGGATTTCTTTTCCAGCCAGACACGCACTGACATGTTGCCCTATTAGAGCCAGTGTGTGGGAGGAACCATTTTTTTTCCCTGTCATTGCTAATCTGCCTTGGTTTGATCATGGTGCGGCACCAAGGGGAATAGCTGTTGCGGGAGAGAAGGAGCACAGCCCTCTATTTTCTGCTGCTGAGTAGCACATGGACATCACACCTTTCTGCTGCACAGGGACGGGTAGGTTTTTACACATCTTAGCAAAGGCAAAAAACATCCTGAAAATCCTGCAAAACTGGTCCCAGGGAGGCTACATTTTCAGGAAGAGCTATGAGAAGTACACACAGGAAACATATTATGCACACGATGAGCTTGTGCAGGCACCTCCTGCGTAACGTTTCCCAGATGTGCTACTTTTAGTTATTTTTAGATAATGTAGGAAGTTTGTACAAGCCAAACGCTGTAACACCTTTTTCGTATTGCTGATGTAATGCCAAGACAGCTTCTTGCTGGCACTAGCTTTAAAATAGCTCACGTGGACAGGGTGAGTTGTGTTTTCTGAAAGAGAAATAGCAAATTTCACTGTTTTCGGGGACATCCTGCCTCATCCTTTCTTGGGTCAAACATACACTCCAGCAATAAGGCAGTGATTTGTTTCTTGGCACAACACTTTTTTAGGTGTTACTATTAGAATCTTTAAAAGAAAGACAAACTAATCTAAAGTCTGACATATTTCACTGTTCACTTCTAGTATAGAGATATAAATCCCACTAATTTCTGTATCATACATGTACCTGTCTAGTAATTCAGCATTTTAAAGAGCTTGAGTGATTTGCTCTGAGTAAGCAAAGCCTTATTCTGTGTTAACAGTTTAACAGCATCCTAGGAGAAAGCTAGCAAGGCGGAGGAGTGGTTTGCTTGTCCCTGCAGCTTTCTGCTCACTGAGCATCCTATGAGAGTGCCCCTTCCTGGACTGTTCTGTATCCATAGGCAGAGTCCCACTGGCTGAAATGGATTCAAATCCTGTTTCACATTGCTTCAGGCCTTCTTCACGAAGAATCCATGTCAGGTTAACTACATGTGCATTTTCAACTGGTACTTATCAGCATGTAGATGCTGTTATTGTGGTTTATGACCCATGAACTAATTCTAGAAAGATGTATCAAAGGCACTAAGCACTTTTGGAATGGCACTTGGGTAAACTAATCATCAGTCTCTGATGAAGACCTTACTCTGAACATGTGAGAAAAGGACCACTCTATTCATTCCCAGAACTCAGAGTTATCCACGAACATAAGAAATGTCACAAAGGATTAGAAATAGGAAGTTTAGTTCTGTCTTCAACATTTGCTGTTAGTGATGCATTGAGAAAAAGGACATTTAAATGGCGATGTTCCCCTTGGTATATCTTTCTAGCACCCAGCAAGAAATTTACTCAGGTAGATTTTGCACCTGAATCATCGTATTTCTTAGACATCAACAGACCTGTCTAGCCCTCTCCTGAGCCCACTGATACTTCTGATCTCAACAACAGCCAGGAAAAGGGAGTTCAGTGTGTTGTCAAAAAGTGCACACTTTTATTTCTTCAAGCCTGCTGTCTCTAGTGCTTGGATTGCATGAAACAGTGAATAACCATTCCCAGCCTGCCTGCCTGTCTTTCATGATGTCACAGACCTCTGCTTATCCCTGATCTCTAATTGTTCCATCCACACTATGCCATGGCATCAAGGCAAACTATCACTAGACACAAGTACTTCAAATCTAGCACATACCTCAAGCAGGAACAGAACATTCCTGGGGATCTTACTGTGCAATGCTGCCATATGCACAGACTTGTTGCAGCTCCCTTCTGGAGATGTGTACCTCTCCCCAGTGCCTGCAGAGGGACCTGATGGTGATGGTCCACAAAGTATGGATTTAAGCCATGGCGACAGTCGTTTAGGATGAATCCCAGCCCCAGATTCAGTGTAATGAAGCATGTTCAGTTATGAGCATGTTGGTCAAAGTCCCGCTTCGACAGCATGAGGCCCCAGAGCTTTTGATGGCACAGTATGAGATGCAGCAGGTACCCTGCCTCGACAAGGACAGTGAATATCCCCTTCCAGCAGTCAGATCCCCCAGCAATCCCCCACAGGATCAAACTTCTTGTTTTTGTTTTGAAAACTGTGTCTATTGCCATCATTTGGATTTCTCCCATGCCTAAAGCTAACCTCTAGTCTGGTCCTGGTTCAGGAAGGCATGTGCTTAGATCCGTTTCTGCCGTGGGCTGCCCATGTGTTTTGCCTCACGGTCTTATTTGCTAACTTGAACACAGAGCATTGGAGTCTGAGTATCATCTAACTCAGGTCAATAGGTCATTTGAGTAATTTTCCTAATTGGTAATAGCTATACTAGTTGTGCATGGATTTCACAGTTATTTCAGATAATAAGGTGGGCAAAGTAGAGTATCTTCATTCTGGAACAGCTGAAGGCAATGGCAATGACCTTTCACGAATTTTCCATCTTCACTTAAAGCAAAGTTCTGTATGTTTTTGTACTGGTCATGCTTCCTGGTGTGGTGTTCCACACCAATAAATTCTAGCAATAGTGTTTTAAACAGCCTGAACCCTGTGAGCTGGCAGGGAGGGTTCAGTGGCGTCAGAGAGATCATGGCAAGTTTCCCTTAAGTAGACTTCTTTTGTGAAGGATTAAAAATGCATACCTGTGTGTTTTGATGTAAGACAGGAAGGAGTGATTTCTGTTGTTAGCTGCAAGTTTATTATTCCACAGTCAAGAATGCAAACCTAAAAATCCCAGCAGAACAGTTCCCAGTCCTCTGTTGTGGATTCAACAAGTGTATCAAAATGCCACCTTGCTTGCAAGAAGAGACTGCCTTACATTGCATTTGATGTAGTAGTTGACTTTGGACAAATGTACCATAGCTCTGACTCCTGGGTTCATGCTTATTGCTTCTGATTTAAAATTTTTCACTTTCAAGTATACCAGGAATTGTGAAGGTCAATCCTTCTAACCTCTGCAGTTATTGTGATGTATATGGACAGCAAAAATGTACTCTACATAAGCAGGTTAAACAGATGTTAGATATTAAAAAGCAGAAAAATAAAAATTACAGAATCACAGAATAGTAGGGGTTGGAAGGGACCTCTGTGGGTCATCTAGTCCAACCCCCCTGCCGAAGCAGGGTCACCTACAGCAGGCTGCACAG
>Ga0065711_1034765_pt1 | contig 23277 bp, 9 predicted proteins | sample Hoacrofraction12_FD_59098 | JGI IMG/M metagenome (GOLD analysis project Ga0065711, IMG submission 59098) | Hoatzin crop microbial communities from Cojedes, Venezuela - Epithelial fraction 12 v2 (version 2) | ecosystem: Host-associated > Birds > Digestive system > Esophagus > Crop | place...
ACTCTTTCAGTAAAGAAATTTTTCCTAATATCTAATCTAAACCTCCCCTGATGCAACTTGAGGCCATTGCCTCTCGTCCTATCACTAGTTACCTGGGAGAAGAGACCAACGCTACGACGGAGCATGAGGGTTTCAGACACAGAGTGATCGCCTGTAGCCAGCGAAGCTTTTATTTCATCAGAAGCAGAAAGCAGTTTTGTGAACCCTGGCTTGTAATTTCTCTAACAAACTCTCAGCCTCCATCGCAGCCAACGGTCCAAGCTCACTGAAGGTGGAGAAGCCTTTGCCCAGTGGCACTGGTTCTTGAGATGACAAATGGGGGAGAGGAAGGAGGAAGACAGAGACGTGCCCAACACCCAAGCCCTTCACGCTCTCTTTTTAACCACTTTTGAACACGGGCATTTAGAATAAACTGGTCGATCATTTGTACCTACCTAGAATAACCCGATGAAGGAGAAATTCAGGACACACATACCCAGGCAGAACAGCAGCTCTTTCCTCCAAAAGAACTTCCAGTGCCAACCGGCTATGCAGACACGCTACACCCACTATACAGCCTTACTCAGCCTTACATGGGTGAGAGCGTATCTTTCCACAACTGATTTTTCAAACTAAGATGTAACTAAGTTTTAAAGCTTCTAAGAAAGGCCTGTGAGCTGAGAAGGTCTGTCAGGACTTGTCAAAGACAGCTGAAGATACCTGCAAAGGCAGTAAGGTCTCCACGGCTTCCAAGGGGCTGCCACCCAGGTAGTGATGCGCTTTTACATTATACCTAGAAAGCCCAGCTGGAACCTGCCCTTAAGATCTGCCATTCAGTGTTGGCCATGACAAACTGCATTAGGAAGGAGGTGGGCACAAACTAGAAGTGCCAAGCTAATTCTAAACCTTGTTGTTCCTTTTCCCCAGTTTTAGACCAGAGCGTAAATTGTAGATGAAACGTGGTTCTTGCCAGAAGATTATAGTTACAGTTTCCATAACCAGCAAAGATGGAAAGAACCATACAGTAGCAAGAAATATAGATAAATATATATATATTTTTTTTTAAAGTCCTGATCTTGGCCAGGAAGGGTTCTGACCTGCAGGGCCTTTTGTCCCATCCACTTTTCACCAACTCAAAATCAAGACGGGATATTTTGCTTCAGCACAGATTTCTAGCTAAAACCAGAACGCACGTACATGCCCCAATTTACAGCACAGCTTGTTTTTCTTCCAAAGTCTGTCATACCAGGACAGCAAAAATCTGAGCAGTGAAAAAACACTTGCAACTGTACAGACTTTTAAATTCCAATTCATTAATTTGATTTTTTGGGGGTAATACAGAGTGCAAGAGACCCAGCTATTCCAGGCATCATACAAATACTGACCAAGAGGAGATTCCCTGTTGTGAACCTCTGTGAACTGGTTAGTCACATTTAGATTAACAATTTGTGACCTTTGGAGAAAGGTCTCTCAAGCTCAAACATTAAGCAGAGAGGAATGTGCATCTGATCATGCAATACATCAGTGGTCCTGGTCAGCTGGCTAGAGGGGTCGTCCATTTTGAAGACAGCAGCAGCATCCTCCAGGAGCCTTCCCTTACTGGAAACATGCAAAACTGCACCAGAGAAATTGCTCATAACACTATGAGTTGTTACTCTCTCAACACTGCTACAAACCAGGTAGCAGTTTCGGAAAGGCCATTCCTCACTTTCGTTTTTGTGGAGGGTTTTTTTTTTCTTCTTGGTTTGGTTTTTCAGTTTTCTTCGTGTTTTTTTTCTTCTTTTTTTAAAATGAGCAGGGCTCCTCAGGCCACCCCACCGGAGACGTTGCTGATCGGATGTCCTCCCCTGGGGCTGTGTAGACAGTTCTCATGGAGACAGCGTTAACTCACCCTCGGTAGCTCTGCTCCTCCGAGCCAACATCACCTTCGCAGATCCCTGCGAGCAGGGGGAGTTCCCAGATCATGCGGACTCTGTACAACACTGTCCTGGCTGCAGGTCGGTGAGAGAAATCAAATTAAAGTTAGATGTAGTGGTCCCTGTTAAGTACTTTCTAGTGATTTTAATTAAGTGTGAAACTGAGGGATTTGGGGTTTTTTTTGAGCATTGTGTGATTTGTGTAGAAGTTACAGCTCTATCTCGATGGACTGTCTGAAATCAATGCAAGCTGAAAACAAGAGTTACCCATGCCCTAGGATTATAACACAAGCAGGGTTCAAAAAACCTCAGTCTGTAACAATGACCCACTGACGCAATGAACTTGAAACATCCTATAAAAAAAACACAACCCAGAACGCGAGGTTCCGAGGAGCACGACAAATTGATGGGTAAAATAACGTGTAGGTTGGACGAAGCACCATCAAGGAAACGCCTTGATCTTGAACTGTGGCTGCCAGATCACAGAGCAGTCCTGAGGGAGGACATCAGGTTCTCATCCGACGGCTGCTTTTAGTAAATGGTCCCAGAATATCCTATTACAGACAGAGGGTGCACACAGCTACCACAGGCATTAGCTGACTGCTCAGCTATGCCCCTGCAACATATAAAAATCAAATGACAAAGCAGACGATTAAAGAATCAGAAAGAAATTAAAGCTAACTTAAGTTACATCAAATTGCCTTTTGTCCTCCTGAGAAGCGAGGTAGGGATGTTGGAACAAAATTAAGAAGAAAATGAGAATATCTCGATGTTAAACATCATTTCGTGTTGTCACTGCAGCCATTATCTTTGGCACAAACTTTGGCCACTCTCAACTTTTCCGAAATCTTGTTCCCTGTTAAAATCCAAGAGAAGTTTACAAGGGAGTTAGCGGCTCAATTTAAGTCATGTTTGGCGGGGGTCTGTAGTTAGCACAGTCCACAGCATAGACAGGGCCAATTTAAACCTGTGCTCCTTTGGTAAACATGTTTGGAAAAGCAAGAGGGTTAAAAAAATATTTAAACTTGCTAAAATATGGAGCCACACAATAGCCAAAAGCTATGGAAATAGAAGACCACAAAAACGGACACTTTCAGAACGTAAAAGCTGGCAAGAAAATATTAAATTTCAGCTTTACTAAATAAAATATCTTAAAAAGCTTTCTTTTTCATTTTAATGACATCACTGAGATCATAATCAATCAGTCTCGCTACTTAGACATACACCGCCCAATCAGAGGATTTAGCGAAAATGAACTACTAAATTATTCAGCATTTAAATAATTGTGTAAGGAATATGTAGCTGTAAAGGACAAACTGCAAAGCCATATTATTTTTCTGTTACTTCAGCATATACTGTAGCTTTAACAGGGCCTTCCAGGGAGATATCTAAACATTTTTCCATGCACAGAATTGAGATCCCAGCATTTAATCTCGTAGTTTAAAGAGCTTGACTTAAAAATAACATTTGTACTGTATTTACAGCTATGTTTTCTCTTTCTCAGCTAGGTTGCCTTTTTTTTTTTTTTTAACTGCCTTGCTCTGTTATAAATCCATACATTGTTAAGCTTATAAAGAAATATTAGGAAAGTCTCATCTCTGGATACATACACTACACACACATAGTACATGCATATGTCCAGAGAATTCAGAGATAACCCCATTCATACAAATACCACATTCTCAGAATGAAAAATTTAAAGTAATAAGCTTTAAAATATCACAGTTTCCTCAAAAAAAAAAAAATTTTTTTTTTAGCCGTAATGTACGTAAACTAGATAAGATTTATGTTCTCCATGAAAAGTTCTGATTAATTTTGGATATGCTTTGACACACCAGCTCTAATCTTCTGGAAGGTTTTCCCTTCTTAAGTCTTTCTCAAGATTCATTATCATCATTTTGAATGTCATACAAACATGAACACGAGCCTATTAGTCCCTGAGACTGTATCACAGCAGTTAACAGCCAAAAGAACAGTGACAAAATGGACATTATTTCACACAATTTCATACAATTTTCATGCAACTGGAAATTTTCGTCTGCCAATGTGTGTGCATCTCAAGGTCACAGTATTAAACAGCATCAAAACAACTCCTTCAGGAGACACATTTTGTCTTCAGTCCCCATCTCTTTTATTCTAGCATGGAATCTAGCATTGAATTTCCTTCTGGCAGCTGCACTAAAATACTAAACCACTCTCTGAGGCTGAATGACATGGTCTCGGCATCACGGTTTATTGACTCATGACGGATGACCAGCACAGGTTTCAAGTCTTTGATCACTGGCAGAGATTCTTACTTATCTTTCAAATGCTTATTGCAAATTTCTAAACTCAAATCTAAGCCAAACAATAATGATTAAACCAGCGAGGCATCAACTCCACCTAATTTAATATTAGGATTTGTTTTTCAAGAGAACACTTTTTGAAACTTCATACCAGGCATGTTTTCGGTTGTTGGCCACAGAGCAAGCAGGCATTCTGTAGTAAATAAAACTACACTAGATGTTAATATTAATTTAAATCTATTTACACAATAAGCTGATAGAACAGAGTCTGTTGAGCAGAAATGCTGGTGTTCTGCCCAGTTAAAAAACAGATAAAAGTTCAAAATTCTTCTCTGTTTCCACCCTGCTATTGTGATAAAAATCTTCCAGAGTTCTAAATCTTTTTTTTCCACCTCATTAACATGTTGGAAAATGTTAAAAGTTAGGTCACATTTGTCAAAATAAATACCCACAACATGCATATTAAGTTTAGCCGATTGGTTTTTCCACTGCTTTTCTAAATATGCTAAAAACTGTAGAGAGGCAAGTATTTTTGCAAAGTCAATTCGACCATTCTGCAGCAATACTGATTTACAGAAATTGCATTGCAAAATAACTCCGTTATTAAGAGCCAGACTTCACTGTGCTGAATCACTGAACTCAGCTTCTGAGCAGTTTTAGAGATTCTGACATTTGATATTGCACCTCCTTCAGAACTCTGGGAAACAAACCTGAAAACCTGGCAGACAAGGGAAGGACGCTGCTCCCTCCTGCCTGCCCTTGCCTACTCCTACTTCCGTTCCAGGTCGGGGTCCCCACTGCCCCTTTTTACTTGTGGAAACATCCCATGCTTTATCTCATCAAGGCCCTTTACAGCTAACATCTCCTCCTTCAGCCAGCTCTGGTCTTCTCTGTGCTGCAAAGAGAAGGTCCCCAGGTCCAACCACTGCTCTCTGTGATGTTTGTGTCAGTCTGCGCGATCACATCAGGCTCTTGATTGAGTCTACTCACCTTCCCTCAGACTTTTCGTGCCCTCTGCAGTCAGACCGGACAGCTGCTTCTTGCCTGAAGAACTGTAAAGGGTCATTCAACTGAAGCAAGACAAAAAGAATGACTACACTCACCTTCTGTTCCTGAAGACACCCTACTTTCAAAGAGCGGTTACAGGGAATGTTGCTGGGCTACAACTGACAGGACTGGCTCACTCGCTTGGCACAACTGGGATGTGGACAGTACCAGCAATGCTAGATGGAGCGAGAGGGAGTCATGGGCAATGGAAGTTAACTACGTAGAAGAAACTATCAACTGATCTTCAGAACCTACACAGGAACTGCTAATAATTCGGCTGAACTAAAGGCCTGAGAAAGCCACAGCTTCTGTCTCGGTCTTTTAAAACGGACAGGTTTGAGATCACAGCGCTGGGTTTTGTTTTAAGTTTGACAACGTAATAAACAACACCCAGCCTTTTAACAGGGGAAAACAGAGAACCACAACAATTTCCCTGTTCAATACAAACGTAAATAGAAGGCAAGTAAGCATCTGACGATTCCTTTTTTTTTTTCTTTTGCCAGTTGTTATAGGTGAATTCATGTATTACAATGAAAAAGTGTTGACATACATTCACACTTGATTTCATTTTTTTCAAGGAATAAAGTACCTGTAAAGATCCAGGCATTTGCCTTGCTGCAAACTCCTTGCTTTCACTGAGAAGTACTTACTCATGAAGACCATCCCACACAAATCAATGCTTCCTTTCCTTAAATGTCACATTAAACTACTGTGGTTTTCAGTGTTGTGAATGGGATCTGCAATCTGTTATAGTGTAAGTAAACAGGATTGCCTGTACTTATGGAGCAAACGCTGGAAAACAAGAGAGAACGACATCTCCTTTAAAGTAACTGCAGACACTACAACTGCAGTATTTTGAAATTCTAAGGCAACAATACTGGTCCAGCATATGAAAGCCCACTGTAGAGACTGAGCTAATGTACTGCTTTCTTCTGCAAAGTAGAAATACTCTGAAGTTTTTTCCCTTGCCCCTTGTTTTTTTTTTAAACTCAGTAACAGGTAGCAATATGAAATGCCAATATTGCTGCCACATAAGTTACGTACTCAACTTCTGGACGCGGTGAATCCCTTAAGATCACACATTATGTCTGGTTTCAGTAGAGCACTGTTTAAGAAGATCTGGCAATATTCCTGTATATTAAAAATACACACGCACATTTTTGCAGACTTGCAATTTAATATGTTTTCAAAATTCACTACAAAAACGCGGTTTCACAACTGCTACCACACACTGGGACTCCTACAGTAGTATGGAGAATGTACAGGTGCCTTTCCCAGAACCGGCAATACTGCGCATTGTGCAAATTGCCTAGGACTCCAACCCTTTTCGAGCAGCAGTTAGAAGAAAATTTGCGGGTTGAATACTGATATCAAAATACAGATTTAAATAATTTACTCTTAAAAACATTCATATTTATAGCCTCTTACAGAAAATAAACAATTCATCTGATTATCAGATATGTCCTCAGCTTTTCCAGTTCCAAGGTATACACAGGTCTCCATCCTGCAGCACAGAGTAGAAATGCGAAATGCAAAGGTGCATGCCGTGTAGGTACGGCAAGGATTCTTCTAGCAGTCGCTTGCAACAATCTATCATCTGTGCACTGGAAACACTGGGTTCCTTATACAGCCGATCCAAAGAAAATTTTTCAGTGGAAGTACTGATCAGCTCTTTTTCTGCAATCATCATCCTAGCAAATGAAGACAACATACAGTGACAAAATTAGAACTTTATCTCTTAAAAAAACCTCTTGAAATAAGTACATTTGTAGGTTATATGGATGTAAACAAAGGTGTCACTTCATGTATAGCTATTGTACAGCTTTCTGTGCAGGCTGATAGCCACGCCTGCCTCAGAGGCTAGACTGAACATGCTTCCGTGCCTATGGGCAAAAGCATGCCTACAGAGTCACAGCTGAAAGCCTGCACCACGACGCTTTTTTGCTCATCAGGTAATGGAGACAAAAACAAAATAAAAATCCTATTTTTAATTGGGAGGGATGAAGTACTTAAATAACCTTGAAAGCCTAAGCTTTAAGACTAAAATCATGTTAGTAATTCCTCTGTCGTCTTAACTAAGACCAGTACTCTGCATGTCATCAAAAACAACGGATGACAGGTACAGCCACCTGATGCATACTAAATGTGTTAATAACTTACTAATTGCAGGAAGTATATGGAATATTGAATTCACAGCTCGCACATGGTTTTCTCCATCCACCCCAGACAAAGAGTGGTAAGACACCACATGGCAAACTCAAGCTACTCAGAAATAAAGTTAATGTGCAGAATTAATAGAGAGTCACTGGATCATCTGACACAGAGACAGTTCAGGTTCAGCAAGACTTACTAGCTCAGACACTGTGCCACATTAACATAGCTATACTTCTTCCAGAGCCAGCATGGTTACAGAAACAGCACCATCGCTGCCCTACAACACAGACCCTGAGCTACCAGGGCTCCACAACTCCAACCTGACTCTAAGAGGAGCTACAAAGCAGCAGCCCACTTGCAGAGCTGCTGGCATGTGAATCCGCCCAAGTTAGGCACGGACACAGCTACTCTGTCAAAACTGACATCAGCTCACTGCTGAAGGGGCTCAACAGCACTCTGGAGCTCAGCCTGGAATCTCCATGTACTCACAGGGCACTACACTCTACGCTCTGCTGAGGCACTCGGATTGCTCTGCAAGAGCCCAGCCCAGCTCTGGCAGTCAGGGCTGAACTGAGCCAGTGAATTAACCTGGAGCAGACCTGTCCTCTTGACTGACCGTATCCATGCCACCCTCCCAAGCATGGTCTCTAATACCTGAGCACCAACATCTCCTGCTCTGTGAAACCTCAGGCTCCCTTGCAGTATATAAAGACAGCCGCACATAGTGAGACCCACGGGTTTATTTTTAGTTACTTCCACAAGGAGGCTTACAACTCTACCACAATACAAAACTGGCACTTCACAAAAGCAAGGGAAGGAAAACTAGATTCATACTAAATCCTGCATTACTAGAAGACTGACATTATCCACACAGATAAGCTAATTTTCTAGAGGAGCAGTGTCTGAACTCTCCAGTGTACCAGGTCATACAGAACTCCAGCTACACTATGCTATTTATTGTATGTAAAACATTCATCTGCTTGTGCAAAATAAATCCAGTACCTCCCAAAATATTTTCCTTTATCTCAGGGCCCCTTTAACAACCACAGGAGGCTAAGGAAAATCAGAAGTACAGAATGGGTTCTGTAGCATTAAGGAAGCATTAAGAGGAAAAGGAGTTTTCAGCTTCAGTAAAAAGACAACTAAGGGGAAAAACGACATCCACAAAGAAAAGTAGAGGTGATAAATACAGAATGACTGTTTTATATTTGCTACAGCACAAGAACAAGAGAATGCCAAATGAAACCATCAGGCTGCAGGACTATAAAACAAAGAACACCTCTTCCCCCCTTCATATACACAAGCTATAAGTAATTAAACGGTGCAACTTGCTGCCACGGGATATTCTGGAGCCACAAAGTACAAACTGGCTCAAAATTAGACAATTAAGAGGGGGAAAAAAGAAGATCTATTGAACACTCTTCACATGTGATAAAGTTTCCACATATTTTCTCAAGTGCAGTCAGTCAAACTGGGAAGGAGTACAGAGTAAATACCCCACTGCATTTTTTGCCCCACGCATACAGTCTTTCTGCCAGCTAACGGATGACAGGGACAGACCTTCCGTATGACCCAACATAGCTGCTGTTTACTGTTTTATACAAACCAGCAATCACCCAACACACAGCAGCAGAGCTGAGATATTTAGCTTGGCTCTTACGTTCTTACAACACAGCTGCTTACGCTCTGAGGGGAGCCCCACAATTCTTTCACAGCTAGCCTAAAGATGACATTTTCCCTTGATTCGTATCTTCATAATGTGGGGTTGTGCGAGGTTTTTGGAGAGCAAGTTACTCAGATGCAAATGCATGCAATTGCTACAACATCCCTCCCAACCTCTACAGACAATACTTCCCCAGTTTTCACATATGGAGAGCTACGCAAAGGGCTATTCAGCAGTTGTTATATGGCAAAAATAACCTCAAAGCTAGACTAGAGTTACAGAAAAATTCCAGCAAACCTCCATGCTTTACCAAAGTGAATCTCCAAAACATATCCTTCCAAGTAACCAGATCTTAATAGAGCTAAAACCATAAAGCCTTAAGGAAGATTCATGCCTAAAATAAACTTCAAAAAAAAAAAACCAACCTGGATTTGTACACCATGCATACACTCATGACAGTGTGATATTTCAACAATTCATTAAAAGCTTTCCAAAGCAGAAAAACAAACTTGTAGTAACAACGTCTAAAAGGACAGTAACACCTAGCTACGTATCACAGTATTTTATTCAAAATAAAATCACAATCTCTACCTCATACTCTTAATCCTCAAAGACACATACAAGGTCAAGAACAAAATCTGCAGTTCTGATGGATACTGCAAGTCATGGACTTAATAATATTAGATATGGTACTACGACTCACTGTTGTCATCTCTCTCATATCACTCACATCTGTGAAAGAGTACCAAGGAGGTACTTCTCTTATCATTCTACCCCAATTTTTTTTCTTCCCTTCGTTAGGTGCTAACTAATCTTCTCCTCACCTAACTGACACACAACTAGGAATAATAATTCTCTAGTTGGTCTCAGTTACTTTTAGTTTAGATTTTACTGTTTTCTTGTCACAATGTGAGTAACATTAATAGAAGTTTGTTGCTTTTCTTATTCAATAAAAAGGTCTCTTCCTTTAAAAAAAAAAAAACAAAACACCTCCCCTCTGGGGAAATAATTGTAAGAAATTGACATACTTTTGTCTTGTAAGCAAAGATCTTTTATTTCCAAACAAAGCACAACTGTTTCTACAAGGTGAAGGACAGGTATTTTCCAACTGTTTGTGTTCACTGAACGCTGAAATTTTTAACTTAGTAAAGATGATAGGTAGAGTTCTATTTTATAAACCAAAGCTTTTTCCACCAAAAGAGCATGACTACATTCTTCAAACTTCTCCTCATCCTACAAATAAAACATATGAGATGCAAAGATTTTCATGAGCTAAATGTATTCAGTCACATGAACACTTACTCCTCCTTTCTTTTCAGGTTCTCTCTTGCTTCCTGTGCTTTGGCAAAAATAAACCATTGAAGGGTTGCAGGATCGCAGACTGTTGGGATTGTAAAGTGTCCAAATTCATGTAAGCTTGGTGTATACCTGTCACTAATGAAACATGATGGAAATAAAAAGCAAGGTATTATTTTTTCTTACGCAAGTATTTACATGAATTACTTTCATAATGAAGACAAAAGAATATCAGTTAAACACAATCAGAATAACTGGTAAAAAATTAATCAAGTTTACTTCATGAGAATACAGAAGTACCACACATAAAGCTTTTTTAAAATTACATTTCAAAAGCAACTGTCGAAAATGCTCAAAAATATAAACAGCAGCAACATCATCTACAGCTGACTGTCTACCTGACCGCATAAAACCTTTGATTTAAGCCCGCACAACACTGGTAAGATGAAGACAGAACTTTGATTCTAACTTAAATGAAATATGCAGATTTTCTTCAACCTGACTCCTTCTTAACCCATAAAAAGGCATTTAAAACCTTCAGAAAGACTTTGACATAATGAAAATTCGAGATTGTATTAGATTTCTTCTTAGTGAGAACAATAACCAGAGCAACAACAAAAAAAGAAAGACTAAAAGCTCTAAAAGGAAGAAACCTTTCCTGCAAATACCTACCTTTCCAGAATCATTTGCAAGCCTCGCAGACTGCGAGGATGAAAAGGTAGTCTACTGTCACGTAATCTATTATAGAAAGCGTCCAGAGTCTCGTAGTACTCTTCTAGAGTCAACAGGGCTTGCAGTTCTTCAATATATATTACTTGTATGCCTCCCAGAAGCTGGCTTATCCGATCTTCTAAGAACAGCAGCCTTTTTTGAAGTTCATAATAGTTTGGCAATCTCTCAAAAATCTGTGTGCACACACAAATATCTCCTATGTTGCAAAGCATGTAACGTAATTTTAAGAAATTAAAAAAATAACAAAAAGCTATAGGAGACAAGACACTTAACAATGCAAACATGGAACCCAAGTGGGGAAAAAAGTAAACAATACAAAAAATCAGAAACATCAAGTATATATATTTTTGGGCAAGATATAATAGAATAAGCTCATAAGTATTTTCAGTATTTATACCATAAAGGCACCAAAAGGTCCTAACAAGATTGATGGATGTTCTTCATCTCTACATATACAGAAATTAATAGTCCCAGATCCAAAAAAATGACTATCCGAGGCCTACATAAAGTGTTTATCACCACAGTTATAGTGGTAGAACTATTCAACATATAATCAAAAGTGTTTTTGCTGGTCTAATTTATACCAACTCTCAAAAAAGAAAAGTCTCTCTTCTTGCTGGAACTAGTTCTTTTCAAGGGTTTAGGTGATAACCTAGCTTGTTTTGAGTTTGAAACGAGAGCAGAACGGAAGACAGTACCAGACCTCTAATTCACGAAACCCATACCAGAAGAAGTTAAGAAGTGACCAGACTTGTAAGTCGAGACGTAGAAGGTGTGATAGGGAGAAGGCTGGAACAGGGCAAGAAGCGAAAAAGGAAAACGTGCTGTTGATAGTCACTACTTATCATCCACCCAGTTATTACCAGAACACAGTTTTCCATACAAAAAAATACTGCTGCTGGAACAAGTCAAGTGATTTCAGAATAATCTCTTTAGAAATTCAAGACAGCAGCAGAATCAGAGCAGCTTTGGGCACAATAGAATCCATTGGTTCAGCATTTCCATCTGTTGTAGAGAAAAACTGCAAAAATCCTCTAAATACCATGCCTCTGACCAAGCATTCCACAGACTGACTTGGACGCTATTCTACTGCTTCCTTTTTCTGATGAATAGTAACAAAAGTACTAGCACTTAGGACTGCTTTCTAAAATGGGTTAGAATTGGACAAAAAAAAATCTGTTCTCTAAAAACCAAGCAGCTAACCAAACTCATGAAGATTTTCATGGACTTTTTCTGCATATCACTTACCATCTTCAGTGCATTTTAAAATAAAAAGCCCTTGATTTCAGGTTCAAATACATACCTCTCCTCTGTCTTCCAAAGCAAATAACATCACCACAACCAACTCTACACTTTGTCCCATAGGCACAATACTTTGTGCGGATATATGACCCCTTCAGAAAACTGCTCAGCAAAAGTCAGAAAGAGGAAGCATCTGCCTTCTCAAGGAAGAGAGTGGGGTTTTTTAGTATTATTCAAAATAACACTTTTATTCCAATGATTATCAACACTCACAAAGCTCAGAGGAGAAAGTTTTGCACTAAGTTCTAGTTTCTCAGTTTAAGTTCTCTGTAAATCATTCACATTAACAAGTCATGGTTTGTTTTCTCCCTCAGTGAAACATGCATAGGCAAAATTCAAACAATCACCAGAGAAAGCTTTGGACCGAGTGCTAAATTTTTGTATTATTCATTGATTGGAATACACAAATAGAATATTCTGATACTCTAGCTGGGTGAAATTCCCAGCTACGAAATTCCACCAATTATCTCCTTTACAAAGAAATATTTTTGACAGAACTATCAATAACTTTTTAGCAACCAAGATTCAAGAAAATGTCCTTAAGTGACATGCTGAGACTACATATTTCATTTGTGGCCCTTTGCGTGTAATACTTTATCATTTAGGATGCCAGAAAGCTAGTCAACTCCGAACTTCACAGAAGCAGCAGCAGAATTCACACAGTCGTTACAGTTAAGTTTCTGCAACATCCACATCGTCTGTCTAAAACAGCAAAGTGGAGTCAGAGGGTTGGTTAGCAGCCATTGGCTGAAACAATCACATCACAATGCCCTTTAAGTCCCATTTTTACCAAAAATCTGAATAAAATTCCTAAATTCCTCATGAGAATGAGCTCTTTATGGATAATGGAATATTCTGCCAGTGCTCATTGCATAGACTGGAACACTACATAACAAATTAGTTTCCTTTGTATCTAATCAGGGGTAAGACTGATTTGTTAGTGAAAGCAGCAGTAAAGATGGGACAAAGATTGTTGTCAGTAACAGTATATCACAGGACTAAATTTAGAATGCAATGTACACAGTTACGCTAAACACAGTAGCTATGTGTTTGCTTTAAATTACTCAGCAGTTATCTCCACCAATTACTATTTTGGGTATAGTTTAAAGAAGGATGTCATAACAAGAGGCATCATCATTTACTTTGAAATCCTCTTACTTTGGTCCAGTGATGGTGAACATCCATGGTCCCCAGCATTATGTGGCCTGCTGCACTCATACCTGAACGGTCTGTAAATACCACCGTGTGTCCTAAATATTGAACAAAGTTATTTACTAATTCAGGTTATTGCAACTATTCCCACAATTATTTAAAGCTTAAATATGCTACTAACACATCACAAACAATGCATTTCTGCAGCACGCAGACACACACAAGTAGGTGCTTTCGTTACTCTCGAAAGATTATTGAAAACTCCAGTTCAAGATTTTTTTTTACACAAACCTTACCTAGCATTTGCCTTCTGCTTGTTTAATCTTGACAGATTTTTAGTTAACTGGACTTTTTTTCTTACAAATATTACTTTTAAAATAATAGAAAAATCTCAGCAGACAGCACATTCAAAGAATCTGTACAAATCACGTATACAAGAGGAAATATATGTTATATGCTTAAAATATATATTGAGAAGGTAAGGGCTGATCAAAACACTATTAGCACAGCCATTCAACACTACCTCCACAGAACTCTCTGCAATAGGCAAGCTATGAGAAGTGTCCTCACATTAGCACATTAGGTGGTGGGGTTTTTTTTAATTTGTTTTTTTCTTTTTTCTTTTTTTTTTTTTTAAAGAAAGAATAGAGACAATGTACAAGGATAATACCAGGCTTATTTTTTGGGAGGACAAATCAGTTTTGACTGAGTGTGAGTTTGTGGGTTCTTTTGTTATTTTTTTTATTTACAGTGAAGTACAAAGATTCTCAAGAATTCTTTAGGATAAAAGCACAGACAATTATTTATCGGAATAAGCTTCCACAAAAGTCTTCAGTGGGATGTATTAATCTACAAGACACGGCTTAAACAGAAGCTCCTGCTCTCAGAAATCAGAAATCCCTAACAAAGAGCAACACCGACTTTAAGGCATCTAGTCCACCCTTGTACCCCACAGCACGATCAACTGTACCTGTATAATTACTGACAGGTATTTGTCCAACATCTTATTAAAGATCTTCAAAGACGGAGACTACAACAGGTTCACAAGACAGACTTCTCTAGCACTTTAAATCCTCAGCAGGGTTAGGTAAAGCAACTAATTTGAAACCTGATACAATTTAAAACTACTACTTATTGTCCTACCCACTCTCTCTTTTGACAGAGGATTAAGCGAACCCTCAAATGAAAGCCACTCAAAACTAAGTATCTGCAGACAGGCATAAAATGTGGAGTTACAATTAGAGCGAAGAGTTACTGCCACAGGTCAAACAACTGTACAAGAAGAATGGTAGGTCAGGTTTACAGAACATTTTAGTTTTTCCTGAGAAGATACAGACTTCAGTATAGGTATTTTATGGAATGATTAAGAGAAGACAATATGATATTAAAGGTATTATACCAAGTTCTCCTTATATTAGCTCTTTAAAAAGCTAGTAGTGTTTGCTTCTTGAATCTATTATGGGTCACAATCCATTGCTACCTCCACCCTTTCAGCGATTCAGTCTGAATTTTTTAATTTCAGTGTTAGTACTAACTCTAATGCCTTCAAGTCACTCAGTTTACACTTATTAAGTAGTAAAATAGAAGCTGAGCATAGCGAATACACTGTAAGGAAAGGTCTCTAAGAAATACCCAGTAGCTCAGAATGTAAGTTCTCATCAGCTTTTCAGTAAGCCTGGCAGGTTTTTTGCAGTTATCAAAAGCATTCATGAAAAGCACTAGAGCTCCCTTGTCACGGAAGACTCACGCTCATCTTTGAATCAATACTGTATTAGGATATATCAAACAAGCAACAGAAATACCTTTAACATTCTTTAATACTTCAGGTCTTTGTTGGACTAAGCGACCTAGACTGTGTAGCTGGCTACAGCGGTGAGCAATACCCCAGCTTCTCTGCCACCTAAATAAAAATATAATTGAAAGGATTTCATTCTCAGCATTATTTAAAAAAAAAAACCACAAAACCAACTCTAACAAAATAACACTTCTTCAACAGTAATAAAAGCACAGGCCTACTTGAAAAGCTGTGTCATATGCTATTTTAACACAAAAACCTAAATAAAATTTCACGATCTCTGTTAAAGTGAGAGAAAAAAAAAAAGGAATGAAACCAGATACAGGAAAAAATAAATATAAAACCTGGTTGACTGAACTTGCAAATCTCTGCCCCAATAAGAAGGTTAGCAAGTAAATAGCAACAGACAACCCAGTATTTGGTTCAGTCCCCTTCAGTTCCTAGCCCAAAACATTACTATGATTCCTGTGGTAAGTTGCTATATAGATAAAATCATATTTTTTGTGGAGTAATTTTTCTATCTGTATTAATATATGTTAAACCATACAGGAGCGAAGTATTACACTGGTGACTTCAATATACATAGTTTTGACATCTCTTCCATCAAGACAGATCAGACAAACTATTAATTAAATTTCAAAAAGCATTTAAATTGTAAAGTTGTCCCAGTGTATTGAAAAGTTATTCTTGTACAAAGTTCTACCTGATATAAAATTCTCATAATGGGAAATTACCACTCCCTTACCGTACTGGTCTGGCTGGGATGGAGTTAAGTTTTCTTCATAGCACCTGTGTTCTGGATTTTTTAGTAAAACAGTGATGATAACACACCGATCTCTTGGTTATCGTGCAGTGCTGGCACAGTGTCCAGGTTTTCACTATTTCCCCCCACTCCACCCCCATCAGCGTGTAGGTTGGGGTGGACAAGAAACTGGGAAGGGACACAGCCAGGACAGGTGACTCCACCTGACCAAAGAGATATTCCAGACCTTATGACATTGTGCTCAGCAATAAATGCTGAGGGCAAAGAAGAGGAAGGGGGACCTTCATGGGCATCTGTCTTCCCAAGCAACCATTACACACGCTGAGTCCCTGCTTTCGAGAAGCGGCTAAACATCTGCCCGCTGACAGGGACTAGTGAATGAATTCCTCCTTTTGCTTTGCTTGAACACATAGTTTTGCTTCGCTTCACCTGTTAAAATTCTACCTTGATCCATGACTTCTCTTGCTCTTGCTTTTGCTTTTCCTATTCTCTTCCTCCCATCCTGCTGGGGGTGTACAAGCGAGCAGCTGTGTGGGTGCTTAGCTGCTGGCTGGGGTCAACCTACATCATCTCACCTTGGGAAATCTAACTGGCAAAAGCCACCCTGAGATGCAGAGAACGGGACTATGCCACAGCACTCACAAGGCAATTCAATCTATTATAATGCAAGTAATTCTAATAACTATTTACTGTTACCTAGCAGTACCACTTCCGCTTTCAGTAGCGCCAGGCAGGAATGTAAAAAGGTGGCTTATAGATCCTACCTTCTCTTCAGTTGTCCTAAACTTACGCATGGAATAAAGCTAAGGACCCCATTATTTTGCAAACCTCTGAACACCAGTGTTAGGCTGCAGGCTCACAAGTAGTTGTTTCCTTTTAAGATACTTGCTTGTCAGATTTCCTGACACTCACATTCTTTTCTGACTTATGGTTAATACAACTCTTGGAAGGTCAATAACTCTACAAGGAACACAGAAGTTTTTGGTGTATTTTAAAAGCAAAAACTGTAAGAAAATTAAATACCAGCCATAAATAAAACCAAGCCTACGCATTTATTACTAAAGACTGTTTCAGAAACTTGAAAAACCCCCACCACAGCACAGTTGCAGAGGATCAGAAATTGTGTTCACAAAAACTGGCTTCAGCTTAAAGGAAGCCAGGGCCCTTTACAGTGCAAAAGGAACAAAAGCATAATTTCAGAAGCTCCAGCTCTCTTTCCTCGTTAAAATGAGGTATTAACAGACCAGCCTTTGAAATAACCCCACAAAGTTTATTTTCCCATTGTTGAATACCCTCACTGCCATTTTCCCATCCTGAACATCCCACTTCAGGACATCCACATTCGAAGGGACAAAATTTAAATTATTTTCTGAAGAATATTCTGAAGAATCAAGGTTACCACCTGTACTCAACCCTTTCAAGCAAACAAATATCCCCCTTCTCTGGGGTGTGGGAAACAAGACACTAGAAAGAACAACATTTTTATGAAGCCTTCACAGGGTGTCAATACATACCATGTGCAAAGTTTCATTTCACTGCCAATCTAGTTATCTGTGTAGATATTAACTTGAATTCAGGAAGAACAATTTTATTGAGCAAGACACCCACACTAATGCATACGCACAGGTCTTACTTCAAGTGCTTATGTGTTTGCCTCAACTGGAGTCTACGTTATTAGTTATAAATACCAGGTCTTTTTGAGTAGATTGTAACAGGGAACTTCAACTGTCTTAATGCAAGTCCAACTGACCTAAATTTATTACCTGATATCTGAGAGCTGGAGTTGATGCAAGAGTTCAAATTTTAAACGTTCTAGTTCTTTTCTAAGTGGCAAACTCTTTTTCAGCTTTTTTACTGCACTTGCTTCATTATCATCTAGCCAGGATCTGAAAGAGGAGGAGGAAAAAACCCAACAGTAGACGCATGTTGTATTACCTTTCATGCAAACAGTACAACTAACTGAATTCTTATGGTTAATATAAATGTTTTATTTCAAGTTACCAGGTGAAGGGATTTTTTAAAAGTGGAGGACAGAAACTGAAATTGCTAAATGCTTCACCTTAAAATATCTAAAAAGGAAAACCTGGCACTTGATGTCTTTGGCAGAACTAGGTAATGAAACTGAACCAAAAGATACTGACAGCGTTACAATCGTAAGACTCTGAAAGCTGTAGAGCAGCAGATTAGTGTGATTTATGGGGGGCAGCTTCAGAACTTAGTGCTTAAATGAAAGAAATTTCTGCATGTCTGTCTTTAAAGAAACAACCAAAGTGATCGTAATAGACTATCAAATAAGGGAGGCGGTACTAAAGGGCCAAGTTAGGTAACTCTTACAGAGCTGCAATAAACATAGATTAAACAGGTCAAAGTTTTACAGTTCTTTTGTCCATAATCACAACCAGGCAAACTTTACTCACGGAGTACATATAAAATTTTCAATAAATAGATCATTCTAGGAAAACTTACTCTTTAAGAGATTCCGCCTTTGTTCGTAGCATAAACTTATTTTCATACTCCTATTTTTACAAACAAATACTTCCATTCTCACACTGTATTCTAAGTGAAAAAATTCAAACTCCAAAGCAAAAAGAGAGGCCCAATGCCAAATGGCTAGGTATTAAAACCAGACTGTTAATATGTAACTGTTTGTGGCACTTCTTGTAAATGTGTAAAAACAAGTACAAATATTCTCTAGTATGTTAAATCTCAGTTAAGTGATCTACAGTAACATATATTATAGTAGATTTATTTTTGAGGTGCTAGGTAAGATGAGGCGCATTCTTAGCTCTGAAGATCTGACCACCACAGTTCTCCACTTATTTCAAATGGTACCTAAGTCTTATCATTACAAAAAGTTTTTCAGGGCAGTATTTTTCACCCTTCCCCAAAATGAGCACATACAGATTTTATAAACAATCAAAGTCTAATACACAACACACTGCATTTAATGGAAGTTCAGTATTTCTAATTGCCTCGATGGAAATATTAAGGTTGGTATGCTGAACAAATCAGAAGCACACCACTAGGATACCTGGCACATTAAAACATTCTAAGCTTTGTCTGCATTCCCCAACAGAATGTGATAATGAAATACTAACAATTAAATTAATAGCCCTATAGTGTTGTGTAACAGAAGTCCTTTAAGAGGCAAGGAGCTATTTGGAGCAAGCGGAACCTCCACCTCCTTCTGAATTGCCACCAATATCCAACAAAACTGAAAAACTAGATCAACCCAAACTTGATTGACCAAACATGAATGCTGGCAAACAAGAATGCCTTGGCTTAGCTGGCGTTATAGTTATCCCAGGAGCTCATCTGAACTCTCTTTATAAATGATAAAAAGCATGACAGAATTACATGTCGGACAATGACATTTTGTATTGTTCAGAATGTTTATTGATTGTCTTTAAAAAAAAAAAAAATCAGTATTAGCATAAGAACGATTTAGCTTACAAAATATCAGCTAAGTAAAAGCCTTACATACATTAAAGTTGTTTCCACTCTCTGGGCTTGTTCTAGTTCTTCCTCAGGATCCTTGAATCCAGTAAATGAATAATAAGTCTTATCCCATTTGATAGGTCTGTACAGTGTGCTTTTAGCTTCCTTGTGGGGCTGAGAGTTCACATTCAAACTTTGAACATGCTCCGTAGACAAACTGCAGGAGTTGAGAATATCTAATACTGTGCTCAGGAGATCTCTAGTATGTAACGTAAAACTGACTGCTCGAAATCCTATAAAATACAAGTACCACAAAATTAGTATTATTTAATTAAAATTATTTTAAATGCATTTGTATTTCTCTAATCTTACAAGAACCCAAGCAAGGCGTACATAGGTGGAAAATATTACAATACTGTTATTTCAATACTCACTGCAAAAAACACGTGCAGTTTAACCTTTAAAACTGTTATGTGTCCAAAAACAGAAATAGAGCTGTTTTAACTATCTGAATCTTTGGACAAATTCGAAACCTAGCTACAGATGCAGCATAACCCAAGAAAGGATGCTTTTGCTTTAGCAGTGGCAGCTTTGTCCAACAGCTCTACACAATCCACATTATTACTGACCATCACTCTGTATATACTTTACTGTAGAAGAGCAGTATGACAACAGCTCTTCACAGGATACCAACAGAATCTTCAGAACAAAACATTACACTCGCACACTGCCTAAAATAACGTCCCATCACTTTGCTATTGGGCCTTACTGCCCCATTAGAAAGCAAGTATTAGACTCAAGAGCAGAACACAGCTGCCAGTTCAACTGTTCTTTTAAGTAGACTGGACATAAAACTATTATTTTCTTGACAAACAGTATGATTTTGTTTTGTTGCACTAAGGTCCTTCACAATTTACTCAAGTGTACTGACTAGCAGGATATAGAATACAAAACTCATCTGTTAGTATTAAAAGCAGAAAAACTATCATTTACATCAACCTATGGTTTATACTTCCTCATACCGTAACTTGACTTCAACTTCATAATTTCTCATTCTTTCAATGTTTTTTAAAGGTTAAGATGTTTAATTACTTGGGATGGCCCTAGCTGTCTGATCTAATACATATTTTCATGGTTTGACAGGGTTTTATTCAGTTGAAAAGTCATTATGAGTGCACAAGGCTAAATAACGGTTTGAAAGAGTTTAAAAACAGGAAGACACATTCTGCACGATATAAAAGCACCTGAAGCACTGAAGGATTCTTGAACATTAGAAGCGTTTGGTTCTCTTTCTCTTACATAAAAAGTAAGCTGAGTTGGCTTAAAGCAGCGAAATCCTGGTTTCTGTAGATTCTCCAAGTAGCCATTCAACCTCTTCAGAGAGTTTTCATTTACTTCCTGTTTAAAAAAAAGAAAACAAAAATTACAGACGATTTATTTGGCCATTTTTCATCCAAACCTTCTTAATCTTACATGCAGAATTAGTTTTTACAAACTGCCAGCTGCTCTTAAGTAGTGATACAGTTCATACTCTCAGCATAAATAATTATCATGCGTTAATAAACTCTACGATGTACATACTTGTACATTCCAAAACACCACTTCTAAGGCTTTCAAGCTTAAAGAAATCCATTCATACAAATATAATGCACGGCATTTCAAAGTGATAAAGCAAGTAGTATGTATTATGAATTAGGCTGGAAGGATTCAGTATTCTCTTTATAAAAATTAAACAGAAAATATGACTGATAAATGACGGGTGTTGAAGGGATCTATCCTTGTTAAAAATAAAGAAAGTGCATCTTATTGTTCTTTGGTAACAACCACATTCAATTCTAATATCACGTTTGTTTCTCTGACAACAGGAAAACCAGAAAATTTCCATCTTTGATATATGACAAATTTACAAAGAAAGCACACTAAAAGATTATTACCCTCTCTTTGGGATGCTGGCCAAAGAAATCTGGATGTACAGCAAAATAGAAAGGTCTGAGAGCATTGATGGCATCAGCTCCTGACAAAGTTCTTGACTGAAGAACACACTGTAGCAATAGCTTCTCAAGACATAACCTAATAAAATAATAAAGTGTTTATGTATGATGCAACGAATCAAGTGACAAACTGATATAAAATACACTAGAATGTGACAGAATGGAGTAAACATTCACAGTTGCAAGTATAATCATTTAAAACTGATATTAGAAGTCCGAATTCTGGGTTTTTTCCCTTGGGACTCACAAAGCTGTATTTATAGAGAGCAAATCCAACAGGTTTGAGAGATGGTGGATGCCAACGGCTGACTAAAGACACATAAATAAGTACAATAACTTTTCCCTCTACTTTCTCAAAGCAGGCTCAAATAAAAAATTCCCCAGTCAAGTAGTTCGAATGATGAAGACTGGCTTTAGTGGTATTTTTTGCAGCCTTTGCTGAAGCTGTTCTTAAAAGCCAACCCTTACGTACTTTTGAACCTCCAAGTTAAAAAGACCAACCCAGTATTTTTCAAGCAGTGCCAAAAGAATATTAAATTTTACCCAGGAATAATAATCATAATTCAATCAAAAGAAGTTCTGCATTAGTTTGAGGGCCAAATACTTGTGCCCGTTAAAAAAAAAAAAAATTAACTCTGCTTTCCCAAACATACTCTTCTATAGGAGACCTCAAGCAAAAAGACAGTACTTTTTTGCCCTTTGTTCTTCACTGAAATAGAAGAAAACAAGGCCTAAAAGAAATTTCAATGGTAAGAAAAGCAGATTGTTTCACCTAAGATCAGAAGGAAAAGTTAAGTAGAAGAAGTTCTAGGAAGTTCAGAAAGTACAAAAGATTGAATACCTCCAATTACACATAAATTAAACAACAGCTCGGCAAAGAGCACACTTGCGTAACAGAAGACCAAAATGGAAGGAAAAACAAGTTATGAACTAAAGACCACCAAAATTTCCTGTCACAGATCAAAGCTGACATTCAGCTTAGCAAACTAATTACCAAGAGACAGCGTATACAAAAGTAGCAAGAAAACGTGGATTGGTAAATATTTAGTAACAGATTTCTCCTTCAGCTAATTTCACAGGCTAACAAATTCAACCAGGCAACCATTTTCTCTGTGGTTAATGTTCATGTTCGCTTGCAACTCGGAAGAGCAGGGATTCTGCTCTGTTAAGCAATACAGTGCTGTTTCACTCCTCACATGATACATTCAAACTGCAAGCACTGAACAGGGAAATATATGGCAGATTTGAGGCAAAGTTGCTTCCAATCCACATAAAACTAATAACTTTATTAATAACAGGAAGCAAGACTGTTTTATAAAGAACTATTTGCTCAGCATCCTAGACCAAATAATCATCCTGCACAGAGAAACATGTGAGACTATCTCCTGACTGCTTTCACTAATTAAAAAAAAAATCTGCAAATCTGTGCTCAGACAATAAGCAGTATTTTTCATTGTGGCATATGGTAGAGTAAATGACCACAGTTGTCAAGTAGATGCAATGACCCTTCCTTTACCTTTTCCTGTCAACCTTTCCAGCTCTTCAATTAGAAACATGAAAGCAGTTAAAACTAATGTTTTCTGCCTAAGAGGTAGGCAAATATTTAATTAGTAGGTCTTAAAAGTCAGCTTGCTGAAAACAGGAGAAGTTTTTGTAGAAAAGTGGGATGGAAAACCTGTAATGTAAGATGACTGATGAAATTTCAAACTGTTACGATTAAAACAAATTTTCATGCATGAAGATTAAAAAAAAAAAAAAAAAAAA
>Ga0065711_1034766_pt1 | contig 23277 bp, 11 predicted proteins | sample Hoacrofraction12_FD_59098 | JGI IMG/M metagenome (GOLD analysis project Ga0065711, IMG submission 59098) | Hoatzin crop microbial communities from Cojedes, Venezuela - Epithelial fraction 12 v2 (version 2) | ecosystem: Host-associated > Birds > Digestive system > Esophagus > Crop | place...
AAAAAAAAAAAAAAAAAAGAAGAGGACTTGATCTGGAGGAATAAAAATGTCTTGAAATCTCTCCAGCATCTCATTTCCGCTCCCTAGAAGTGCAGAAATTCCCACTCATCCTACATGTACCCAGCTCTTTTGATGCTGCTCTTATCATTGCACTTTTTCCACCTCCACGGGTACAGCTCCTGTTGCAAGTACTACTGCTGTCTCTGTGCACCTTACCACCTCCTCTGCTAGTGAGGCAGTTGTGGTAGTGGCAGCAGTAACAAAGATGGTGGGAGGTGCAGCAGCAGCAAGGAACACCCTCATTTTTTTCGTGACAACTTTGCCTGAAAATGTGGAGATGCTTTATAAGCAGGGCTAATTTGTAATTGTCAAAGTAATTATTCTGTTAAGGTATTGCAACAGGAACGTGAAGCTCTGCAACTGTGTGCACACACATATTTTTCTGTAGCCCTGCAATTAGCAGTACATAAGCTGTTTAGTGGGCATCACCATCACAAAGGCTATTCCAGGAGTAAAGGGAAATTTAGATTTTTATCTTTTTTGCATCATAATGAGATACTGATCATTCCCATTTCTTGTGATTTCCACTTTTTAACCACTGGCAGTGTGCATGTTGACATACTACTGCTGTGTCCTGCAGAGGACATACTAATAAGTGCAGATGCTTTCCACAGCCAGGGCATGAAGCAATCCCAATTTGGCCATGCTAGTTCCCCTTGCTGTCACAGCAAACAAAATCAGTAACGCTTTCTGCTCACTATGAGATTTTTCTGGGAAAGAAGCTGCCTTATATAACACCACCTTAATTTTATGCCTTCACTCCCCAGCTTGCTTTTCTTCTTTGGGCTGTGCAAATATCGTATTTCTTTTGCACACTGTCCAACTGCTAGCCAATCCCCATGTCATTCTTGAATAGGCCTGGTCAGGAATTTTTCAATTAAACATTAATTAGAAAAGTCCCTGTTTGTCAAATCTGAAACCGACTGCTGAAGCAATTGTTTTTGACAGACGTCCTCTTAAAAAAAAATTTCTTTTAAAGAAAGTTAGGCAGTTGTCAAAGTATCTCACTGAAGCGGTTTTGTTTTGTTTTATTTTGTTTAATTTTGCTCTGTATTAATGGAGGCCAGTTTTTCATTTAAAGAAATCTTTGGTTTGAAATTAATCAATTTGTATTGGAATTTGAAAGAAAGGAATTCCAAAACCCCAATGTTTTCATTAATCCAACCAAATTTCCACATTTTCCATCTAGGAAGGGTTATTATGTTTGAGAGACTTTTTTTCACAGTTCAGGGCAGGAACACTTTTGAAAATGTTAGATATGCTTATGGGACAGGACAAATCTTTTTGTCTCTGCCTCTAGACTGGAACTGTTCAGGGCTCTGTGTCAACACATTCCTAGAGACCCAAGCAAGTTGAAAGTAGAGTACAATCCTTTTATGCTAATATCAATTTCCCACTTGCCTATAAACCACTAATTTTCTAGATTTAAAAGTTGCATTCTCGTCTGGAATCCAATTTATCTTGTTTTCAAGCAGTTGTGCTGAAAAAACCCTGAGTGCTTCCACATGAATAGGGAAAACTGCTGTGGTATGACTAAAAATGGGAAAACAATTCAGAGGAGAAATCAGAGCTCAAGTTATAGAATTCATAAATAGTTGGTTGGGAAAAAAACAACTCAATATTTAGAGAATACATTGGGAGTTTTTCTTGTACCCAAACCATGTTTGCTTGCTTTTCATGATGTAAACAAATGCCTTAAATTTGGCTCTAATTAACTGATTGCTGCTGATTCCGTAGGGTATACCTAGTTATTTTACAGCAGAAACCAGTGTTCCCTCATAGCAAGTTATGTATTTAACTTAAAATAAATACTAACAAAAGCTTTTTAGGTTGCCAAAGCTTTTCCACTTAATAAAACAATTATACTTGAATGGCAAATAGTACATATAAAGGCACTGGGTTGTACTCTTTTCTCCAAAGCAAATACATAGTAGCTAGAAGCAATCGGTTATTCTAAGTACCTGACAATGAGAAGAAAAAACCAATACTTAGAAATTTTGACAATTTAATCTCTTCTGTTACAGCCATCTAGGCTACCTCTCCTAATTAGATCATCCCCTTTTGAGTACACCAGTAGACACGTAGATGACTGAACTGAAGGAATAGGAACCTCTGGGCATAATGAGGAAGAAAAGAGAGAGCTTCACTCAGTCAAGTAGTGTCAAATAGTCAAAGAGTAATAATAATATCTGAGGTTTAAGGTAAATCTATGGAAAAAGAAATCTTATATGCAAGAACAATAAGTTGTAATACAATTACTCCTGCCCATGCCTACAGAGATTGAGTGACCACAATCAAGTTTGCTGAATATTATGATAAAATATTTAGTCCTGACTGTGCCTCAGCACATGAACTGTCTGGAAGGTTTCCTGTCTGGACAACTGAATGGGTCATGGATGCAAAACTGAGTGCTACACAGCGACTGCTGCCAGAAAAGTTCTGCTTCAACGATTAAGAGATTTCCCTGGTCCTTTTTTCACAAGACAGGTATCTATTATTTGCATAGCTGCTTTCTAGGGGTGTTGAATTATAAATACATCTAGGAATTATTAGTCACCATTTGCCATCCCTCCTTTTATTCTTATACTGGAAAAGCTATATAAACTGGTATTTTAAAATGAGAAAGTGTATAGTGAGCAGTGAGCTTTACATGAGCTGTTGGAGAAGAGGCATAATTTAAAGAGCAGCTGTAGTGTACATTAAAGAGTAATCATTTTAACCAGTGACCCAGTAAAGCTGCCTAGATGTATTTCTGGTTTAACTCCATCTTAGCTATTGTAAAGCCACTGTTTATTTGGTCAGAAAGCAGCTTTATGTACTTGCATAGAATTCCCATCAGCTTCCAAGCACCTGAGATATGAATCAGGTTCCCAAATAACCCTGGAAGGAAGATGAGTTTAGGTTTCCTATAACTGGCCATATAAATATAAAAGCAAGTGCACAGGAGTTTGGCTGGATTTTTTGCAGAGTTGTACAGGAAACCACCAACTGGGGATTTAGAGCACAAAGTTTTCTTGAATCCCCTAGACGTCCCCAGTTAGAATGGTATACATTTCATATTAGATACAGTTAAAGGGCTACTTTTTTTTCTTTTCCCCCTCTTTTCTTGTCCTTTGATGACGGGAGGAATAAGGTACAAAGTTCTTAACACAGAATGGATACACCCTTGCATTTTTTACTCCTATGAGGAATGAGGCGAATTTTTGCCTTATTTGCTTGATAGTCAAGAAGCTTGATACTGAGAACTGAGATGTCAAATTGCTATAGAGCAAGCAGAAGCAAAGTGACTATTTCTATCAAAAGCCAAGCAATAGCTTGGATACGCTGTTTCCTAAATGGGTCACGATTACTCCTGGGAAAGTGCAGAGGACAGTTTACTCTCTACTCCTTGCTCAAGAGGACGAAATATGCCATGATGCAGGAGTTTGCATGTGCTCACCTTGTTTTCCTTTACAAAAGCAGTTCTGTCAGCTGTCTCAGCTTCTTCTGCTCCCCTTTTCTGTGCTCCATCCTCCCTTACGCTGCTTCAGTGTTATTCAGGGAGTGCTTATGCTTCGGCTGCAGAGATATCTACTGTAGGGCTCTAGTGGCAGTTTATCTACTGTAGGGCTCTAGTGGCAGTTTGTAGCCACTTGGCGAAAAGAAAGATGGTTTATGCTCTATTATGTCAGAAAACTGTGATCTGAGTCAGTGAGGTTCAGAAGCCGTGTAGTTTTAACGGAATGACCTCAGATTTCAGGAATAATCTCAGCCTGGTTTCCTGCCGTAGCTATGCCTTTCTAGTAGCTTAGCTCTGAAGGTTTATTCGTTCAAGTGAGTTTATGGAGACTAAGTTGCAGTCAAGAAAATAATACTTTGGTCTTTAGCACCAAGTCAAATTCTGTCACCAAAATGATACGAAAGAGATTCAAAGTTTTCCATCCCACGCTAAATAGTGTCTGCTGTTGCTCGTTCGAACATTTTCTTCAGTGACAGCTGGCATTAATCACCCTACGAGCATGCTTGCAGTTTACATGGGTTACTTCGGTATGCTTGCTTTGGGAAAGGTAGCAGGACAAAGTTTTTAATAAAAAACACTAAAAACCCAAACCAGCGATAAATCTTACATACCATAGCTTCTTGAAAACCTGAATTTCTCTAAACCTGGACTACCTAATCCATAATCTCCTAACTACTATTATACTAACCTAGAAGCAAACTAAACATTAGCCTCCTTCAGATACGGAGGCTATTTTTATCAAATGGGGCTAGTAAATTACTTTTTGGGTGTGATACTCAAAATATAAATGAAAGGAAATCAGAAATTGCAATAGATGGAGAAATTGAAGTAATATATAAGCAGATAATCATTCTTTAGACATACTTGGCAAATTTTCCTGGTAAGAATGCTATCACTTTGGAAGATAACTTAATTGACAGTCAGGACAGGAAAACCGGTTTGCTTCTAATGGCATTGCTATGGTGTAATGGGGCTGAGATGTCTATATTCAAGACAGATGCTATTATTTGTTCTAGTTTTACCATAAGTGACACTATGATATTTCCAAAATCAAGCCTGAAAGCCCATTAAAAACGTCTTGCTGGCTTGACTCATAACAAAATGTAGGAATTGTTTTTCTGAGTCCTGCTGAATGGAAAAGCTTTCAGAACACTCAGCCTGATGATCCCTAGCTTTTACGGCAAAGTACAAGGCAAACTTAGTGGTACGCTTTTATCACCCTTTCTCTTTTAATGGTGTGTCCTTTTCCATCTAAGTTATTGCAGCAATGGTTAGAAATGTTGCTTCCCCATTTATTCATTTATTCCTGTTTCTGTGCATTTATGTCACCTTCATGGGAGACTTTAAAAAGTTGGTCAGTCTCTTGGTCTTACAGAAAGACTTGCATGCTTTTTAACTGAAGAAATGAGTTCTGTGCTCCAGGTGCAATCCTGATAATTAAAGTTTAATTTAGCATAAAAACCTCTCTCTTGTTGCACTTTGGTTTTCACAGTGTTCTCTTACACTAAGCCATCATATTCCCCTAACAGACCACACTGATTCTTTATTTGATTTGTCTTTAAGTGTTCATGTTCACTGCTCTCTCATATCCTAAAATCTGATAGTGTATAAGCAAGACATTCCTTTCAGGAAAAGACAGCAGTGAAGAGTTAATGTTTAAAATAATTAATTAGAAAATCTGGCGATGGAGATGAGGACACTTTCTCAGTGTGTCCAACTCTACACAGAAGGCGGCAGGCAATCCTGCTATGATTCACATCTGCTAGTGTGTCAGTAGATGAGCCAGAGGCATTTTAAGAGTAACTTCAGATTCAAACAAAGAACATAAGCTTTAAACTTTCTACAACAGCTGTTCACTACAACTTTAATAAACAGTTAATAAAGAAAGTTCCACTTGTGCCCAAGTCAGGCACCATACCCAACTGATCAGAGATAGTCAACAAACTGGAGAGGAAAGATGACCCGGCAGCTGAGGGCTACCCTAAAATTTAAGAAGCCTGACTAAATTGTTCCTTATTGTCTTTTACTAAGTTGCTTCTTTCAATAGGAGTTTGAGACTACAGCTTGTGAAATTATATATTTCAGTTATTCACATACAAAATAATTTTTCCATTTCATGAAACATATCTATGATTTCAAAATCTTTCCAGTTTTGAATTGAGTGACTCCAGAATTCTCACTTGTGCGTAGGTCACATCAAAGCAGATGTAACTGTTGGCAGATACAACAGTAGGGGATGCAAGAGATGCAGGTCTAAGTCCCTTTTCCGCTCGTTGTCAACTTAAACCTTTCTTTCTAAATCCAGGTGGAAGAACAAGTGCTTCACTGTTGGAGGAGCAGAAAGGAATCTTCTCTTTTTGACTAGACAGTCAAAAAGTCAAGTTGGACTTGAGACATAGATTTTTAAGATTCTGAAGCACTTGGACAGGATGATAAGGAGAGATCCATAAGAAATGTAGATAACCAGTGAAAAACTTTAACTTATAAATATTTGCTATTTGCATTTCTCTAAGCTACTGTGCAGGGCCACAACAGTGGACCCGTGTGCATTAAGGGACCCCTGTCTGGAATTACAGAAGATGTTGTACATTATTTGTTTCCATCCTGCTATCACTTTTAAACAACAGGTTTCATCTCCCATATGTTACTTCTGTCATAATTTCATGGACTAGGGGAACATGCAGCCTCTTGTCTCTACCCCAGGTCTCTGGAGCAAGGACTGACAGATAGTTCAGAAATGTTAAGTGGAGTTTCCTAAATCGATCCACATTCTGCCTCCATCGTCATGGGTCCTGACCCCAGGAAGTAATTTCCTTACAGTCTTGTTTGATGTCCCCATGGCATTTGAAAGATTAAAAACAAACTGTCTCTTCTCAGAAAGCAACAATTTCAAAATTGTCTGACACAACTCCCAGAAGAGCTTATCTGTGCCCAGACCAAATGCTGCATCAGAAGAAATGCTTAGAAAAGGTCTGCCTTCAGTGCACTCTCCATCGAGGTCTGGTAAATGTCTTCATCCAAGTGAAGTTTCGGGAGACTTGTTTATAGTGTAAATAGGAAAAAAAAAAAAGAAAAGAGAGAGAAACTCTGGGTTAGAGGAGAAATGAATTTGCTAGTTATGGATTTAGGATAACCACACACTTCTATGCAAGTCTAAATACCGTTTAGGATGTCCGGTCAGGTTAAACATCCACTTAATAATAATTGCAGATCACTGAAGAGAATGTCAGGCTATTTGTTGCATGTAACATTTACTGTAGGTTTAGTCTTTGTCCCAGGTAGGCACTCAGACATTGTTGGTTTTAATGTGCTCACTAATTACATTTTTCCATTTGTTTGAACAACAGTTCATAAACTGAACAAATTTTTTAGCTTTTGATTCAGTTATTTGTTATATGTTAGTCCTACTGCACATGACCATATTTTTGTAAGATAAACAAAAGCATAACCCCGAAAGTTAAAACTGAAGCCCAATAAAACTAGAACACGAGCAGAAAAAAATTGCACAGTTCACATGGGCACTATTACCAAGATAAGGAAATGAGAAAGCCAGCCTGATGCTCCTTCTGCTTCTGGTGCATTGTGGGGACCTACCAGCCGCTCAGCTGGCTTGCAGGTACCAGACCAGACAACAAAGAGGCAGTGAGCCATTTGGTTTTAGAGTTGTTTTTTTGGTTTGGTTTGGTTTTTTTGCCTCCTAGAAGAGAATAGCCTTGTGTAAAGTACCTGGTCATCCGCAATGCCTTGACAGGATAGGACACCTCAGAACGAATTCCCAAAGGCAGCACCCCAAGCATGAGGCTGCTTGCCAGCTTTGGCCAACTGAAGTCCAAGCCATTGGTCCTTCGACTCCTGCTTTCTGGTGATGTGTTTCTATCATGCGGTAACCCACATCAAGTAGGTGTTGTGGTAGAAAAGTAACTCCAGAAACAAATGATTAGTTGTCAGATGGATCGACTCTCTGAACTGATTCACTGTGGTCACTTACATGCGTCAAGGAGAGAGAGGCAGCAGTTCTGGCTTAGGCTAGCTTAAGCTGCTGCACAACCAGGAGTGGAGGGCCGGTGACCAAGAGAGTGCTTTAGCCTATTCCTTCCTGGGATTGAGAAACCCAGTCTGAACTGCAGAATGATTGAGATTTGCAGCCATGGCCCTCTCCTAGATTTAGGACCCTGAGTCATCCCTTTTAAAAACACATTAAGGACTAGGATATGCTTTGAAAAAGGAAACTGTGGATGTGCTTTCTTGATTTTATTCAATATTGCAAAGATTAAATAATGTGGCTCCCACACCCTTTAGTGCTTAGAACAGGGCAGCAATCAAGATGTTCCTGCTCGCAGGTGGACATTGTAATGGTGGGTACTTTCCTGCCTCTCTGTCTCATTACTTTTTAATTGTTTGATGGGGTTTTGGGTAGGTTTTTTTGCAAAGCAGCATGGTGTCAATGGGAGCAGTGCAGACCTTTTCTCCCTTTGAATATCTTCAGGACACAAAAATGGTGATTAGGGCAGGCCTCTTGTGGTGGGGAAGGAAATTAAATTGGAAAATGGCAACAGTTTTCTTGAGGGCAGAAGGGATGAAACAACCACAAAACTTACTTCTGACCAGCCTCCTTCTCTGGCTGAGTTTTGGAAAGACAGTTCATTTGTGTCATGTTTTGTGATGAGCTCAGCTCTTTTAGGAATTGAGAAGCACACTCTCATCATGTCTCCTAGACTGAGCTCCTCTGGGATCTCAGACAGAAATCATGTCCAGAGGAGAGCTAGTTGTGACTTGTTAGCTGGAAGCAGTTCCAAGCATGAGTAACAGGCACTTAAGGTATTTGACTGGGAAAATTTGGGTACCTAAGGGTATGAGGGGAATGGGATATTGTAGGTTCTTAGACACAGAGGACTGAAAGCCAACCAAGTCCTAGTTTGAATGCCTAATCTCCATAGCAGATTGGGGCCAATGTACATGCAGCAGCTACTGTCATCCCAGCTGGAGTAAAGAAGACAAACTCTTCCTTGCCTATCTCTATGCTAGGCCAGTTCAACCTATGCACAGACACCTCATGCTGGAAGGCTGCATATAAAATGGAGATGTAGGAAATGTTTAAATTGAGAGAAATATTTTAATTACATTTTTTTGTTTCTCTTCTGCCTAAAAACTATGTTTTCCTCGAAAAGAATGACAATTAGTAATGCCTTTATCCCTAAAAATATGGAGATCTTAGATATGATCCCAGAATGTATATCCAGGAATTATTGAAACAGCCACTTTCTGTTTACCAGAGCATTGGTACTCAGGACACTGGTGTTGCCAATAACCATGCTACTGTAATATTTATGCATCTTCTATAAACATAACTGATGAAAAAAAGTATTAGGGAAATTTTGGATGGTGGAAAATGGCTTTTTTTTAAAAACAGTGAAACAAAATCACTTTTTAAGTGTTAAGGGTACTGATCAGGTAGCAATGAAATTTTGAATTATTTCTAACAGCAATAAATTCTTTAGGAGATTTGCAGTTGGCTTAATAGTACCTTTCTCCTCAGTACCTTAGTGCTATAATAGAAAACATGTGGATAAGAAAGGCTTCTAATAGATATGCCAGGTAAAGCAAATCTATGAATGGCATGAGCTTTTATTACTATCAAAAGTTGTCTGCCTTCTTTCTCTTCATGTGCGGATCTCCAGATCCAAAGAAAGCACATCTTTGGAAAAGTCGATCTCCTTCCTATTCAAGAAGGTTGTCTGCTCTTACTTAGCCAGAGGTGTCTTACTTGTTCTGAGTGTAGCGTAGGATCAGAAAGGAGGAGAGGGAATAGATGTGTTATCTAATTGTTAGTTCCTGTTATCAACAGATCAAGGAGATTTAGTTGAATGGCACATAAAGTTTTGAGTGCTTCAGGAGGAAATTCTAGTTGTGGATAGCACAGGAAAACTGAACCTGGGGTTTGTGGTTTGGGTTTTTTTGTTGTCGTTCTGGTGTTGTCTATATGTCATTATTTATTGCACATATAGGAATTATTTTAATTTTTAACACTTTTTTTTAAAGTAGGCCTTGAGTAACATCTATCTTAATATTCAGGCTGAACAAACATCTCCTTATAAAGACTGAATTCCTCAGATGCTACAAACATCTTCTAATAGTCAAAAGCTACTAGAAATCAGCTTTTATTTTAAAAAGTGGCTATAATATATTTCTTACATCCCCTCAGTTCTTACTGTAAAATTTTTCAGCACCTCCTGCTTCTTTTTCTAGCTCTTTAATGCTGGATTTCTTTTTCCCATAACACGTTCCTTTACTGCCTTAAGTCTCCACTGGCACCCATGTGGTCAGTTTACTGTTGGCGAGATACAGAATCATATCATAGATAGAGATCTTTCTCTTTTCAGCCTCTCACCCACCAGTGAATAATTTTCTTCTCCTTGATGTTGCACTGGCAATTTAAATTCATTGGATAGAGAGAAAATGTCTTGATCTCCCCTCCAAATTTTCTTCTCTGTTCTGTACCATAATCTTTCAAATCACTTTGTTCCAACCTTTTAAATTTCAGTCACCATTGACTCCTCTCTCCTTCATTTATCATGTCATCTGTTGCAAAATACTGTCGTTCATTTTTCTAAGCTCTAAAATCCCTCTCTCCTTCCCATTTCCATAGCAAAAAGCCTCCCTCTGCCCCTTAACCTTTACTTTTCAGCATCCTACTCTCCTATTCCATACTTCTAAGATTGTCTCTCTGTAGCCATTTAATTTGCTTTTTCTTCATTAATTTCCTTTTTTCTTCACTAAGTAGCATCCAGACTCATGTTCTCACTTTAGTACCCTTCATTGCTATCTACCATTACAATCTTGATGTCTGTTATGCCTGTTTGTTGCCCTTTCACACTTTAAAGGTCCTTTTAAGATCTCTGTGTTCCTTCAGTCTGTGCTGGTTATTACTTCTGCTCTTGAGAATTGTTTCTTTTCCTGGAAGATCTGGATAGACAATTCTGAGGTGTACACACTCTCTAAAATTTTCTGTAGAACATCTCTGTCAACAATTCAGTCTTCCTGCTCCTCAGGTTCAGCAGTTCTTACCTCCAGATGTAAGCAGGGAAACAGCTGGAAAGCCAGGGGCAAAAGGCTCACAATGAATATAAATGTGGCATAAAAACTTCTTTAGATCTTATGGAAGGGCTGTATGGAAGGCAATGAAACAATATTTAGCATCTCAATAGAAGATTCATCCCACTTAGTGAATAGGATGAACTTCTGTTCTCTGTGAAGCTGACTCAAGCACTTCTTCCTGCAGGGAAATTTTTTGTAGTTTTGTGGAAAGAACTAGTCAGAATCACATGGAACTGCCTGCATGTTTGGTCCCAGAGTAAGATTTTGCAGATTGTTCTGCTAGGGTGGAGGCCTGTGTTCATGTCCGTCATTCCATTGTGTGGAAACATAGGAAAGAGTTTTGCCTTGCAGTTCTTGATTTGGACCAACGTTTCCTCACTGGGATAGACCTGTGGGCAAGTACTATGGTACTTTTATGGAATATAACTTTTTATTCCATCTTTCAGGATGCAGTAGCACCAAGCACCTTAAGAAAGCATACGTCTGCTCTTACTGTCAGAAACCATCCCTGGCCACTGACCCTTTATACAATTGCAGATCTACTTCTAACCTTCTTATTCTCATTAATATTTTGGAAAAAGTTATAGTTACTTCTCAAAGACAATCTAAGTGTCTCAAAACTTCTTGAATTTTGTTTCTCTGGCTTCACCTTAACTTACAGACTTACTGCTATAATTGTGCTATGAACAATGACTTCTGGAGAAAGACTGACAAAGGTTAGATATTCTTGCCAACAATATTCTGTCTAAATCCACACCTGAAATTTCGATTTTAAGGAGTCTCAGATTAATTTGGAGTCCTAACAAGAATAAACATGTGCTGTGGAAACTTTGTCTGCCTTTGAAAAGCTTTGCGTTCAAGGGGACAAAAACCACAGGTCCCCATCAGCTGTGAGCATGGCAAGTTCCCATGGTCCACCTGCATCACTGTCTTGTGTACAAGACGGGAAGTTTTCTTGCGCCTGTGTGTGACATCACGATAGCAGCTGGGACAGGGAGCCTCTGGCACTCAGGCCTGGGTGGGATGTGGAGTGCCTGATGGAGTCACCATCCACTGGACACTCAAAAGGTAAGTGCTTATCACTTGGGCACGGAGTCACCATCCACTGGACACTCAAAAGGTAAGTGCTTATCACTTGGGCACCCAGATCAACTCAGTGTTGTCCCCACATGTTTGTTGGGGGTGTATGAGCTCCAAACTGGCCTTTAACAAACAGTGTACGCACACCTACAGCCTCAGGGTAGCTGCTTTTTTTGATCAGGGGACTGTTTTCTGACACATGTAGATAATACTCGTGACGCATGTTGCCCGCTGGTACGTCACCCATGCAACATCTTAGGAAGGAGATGTGGATGGAAATGTTTTCAATGTGCTAATAGCACTGACCTTTATATTTCCATTATACATCACCCAGAAGCAGTGACAAGGCATTCAAAATCTGAAACAGTGTGGAAGCCAAATTTAGACGGTTTCTGAATGGTTTTATGTTTGTTTGAACGATACAATTTTTTTAAAACATAAAAAACAAACTGAGGACATGTTATAATTGCATTGGGTGGGAGGCATAGCTGCCTGCAGATCATATCCACATTTGGTCATTGCTCAGCTACCATAAGTCTGAGTGCATCCAAATTTTATTTCCTAGTGAGGTCCCGGTCCTGAGATAGGGCCGAGTATTTTTCTCAGTGCATAGTGACAGGTAGGATGATAGCACGCAGAATAAAGGATATAGCATGCTTACTGTCAGTTCAACCTCTTCTTGGGTATAAAGACAACCTTTTAGATATGAGTGTGAAACCCTCATAATGCAGCATGACCTGTTTCCGTTCAAGTCTGCAAGTGGGTGAACAATACCTAGTTCATAACAGAACTGAACTCTAAGAATAATCATCAGCCAATTCATCCTGGTGGCCCAGATCCTTCATTTCCTTCACAAATGTTTAGTTTTCTCTTGTAACTTGACTTTTCTTTTGAAGGTGACTCATGCAGCAACAAATCAAAGTGATTTTTGTTTGTCCTGTGCAATCTCATATAGGTGAACAAAAGCATTTGCATCACACAGTTGTTATTGTCGGAACCCTGCTCTTCCAGACTACTATCTAAGTGTCTACATTAATATTTTGTTTATTTATCTAGTCCTACAAGATGCCAAGATTGAGAAACTCTTACAAGTAACTTATAGAAGAGTTTCCTGAAAAAGCCATTTTGTCTGAGAAGAGAAATTATACTGATACTGAAGCTTTCTTGTATCCAAATAAACATGGAAATGTATCCCAGTGATCGAGAAAAAAAAAAGGCACTTTTACACGCCCCCCAGGTTGTAGGTGAGTCTTTTCTTACACACATGATCTCATGTGTTTTGCTGCCACTAGGATCACACTGCATCACAACACTGAAACTCAAGCAGCACACTTCTAAGATTTCTTTAGGTGTTGGCTGCACGCCTTGAATATTCCTTAGCAAGGGATCCCCTTTACACAAAAGGGAGTGAGAGGATGCTCATGGAGTAGTCACACAGCCTACTGCATTCCCACTTCAGGGAGCTACACAGATGCAGTCACGAAGGGAAAGGGCTGGAGGAGGGATACTGTGATCAGAAGGAGTGCTGCTGCCATGGCATTTGAGCCCCCTTTCTTCACAAGATACAAAGATTTGGCATTCTGAGGGTTCCTTCCGTCTTCTGACATCTGTTTGATCGAAACAGCGTTAATGGGACAAATATTTAAAGAGGAGGGAGGTGAGTGTGTCAGGTGGACAAATGGAAGGGAGGGAGAATACGGATGATTGCACAAGAACAAATGGGGAATAAGCTGTCTTTGAATAAATGTGACTGGAAATGAGAAAAAGATTTTCAACAGGAGCTCTGGAACAGCCTTTGGGTGAGAATAGATGTAAAAAAACCCAACCTTTCTGCTTTTAATATTAACTTTATCCAGAAAAGGAAGGAAAGGTAAGAACCAGTTGCTGGTTGCAGCCGGAGATTGGGATGTAATTAGCCAGGGTGTTCCCTCCAGCCTATGTTCTTATTTTCCAGTGTTCCTAAAACTACTCCTAAGCCACCTGCTGGAATTAGCCATACTAATGAAAAGCAGTCTAATCCAGAAAGCTGCTGAGCACACGCTGCCAGCCTGGTTCGATAGCAGTTGATTTGCTTGGCACTCTGCTGGATACACTCTGTACCTCAGAGGACAGGACTGGAGCACAATTTAAAACAGTCTCTTACCTACATAGCTCGGGGTTTAACACTGAAAAAAAAAAAAAGAAAGTCTGCTGTATGAATAGTACCCAGCTTGGTTTTAAAACATAAAATACACTGTCTCTAGCTAGCCCAGCAAGTACCTCACAGCACAGGGTGCAGTCAAAGTCAAGGTGTCTCTGGCATTCGGTCCCCTTGATGCGTACGATCCCACTGTCCAGCAGAAGAGTTTCTGCTTAACACAGCCTGAACAGAGCCTTGCAATCACATGTTTGAAATACAACGGATCGCTAGCATTGCATGTAAGAATAGTTTCTGCCACAGAAGTCCATTCAAGTTAATGGAAAAATGCCTTACAGATTAACAGCAATTCAATTATTTTTAGTCTTAAAACTCCTCTGAACCTCAAACCAACAGAATCCCATCTACAGCTGGGTCTGCTATAAATTACACTTGCAGACAAATTCAGTCTTCTTACGTTAAAGTTCTTTTAGGCTATATTTACTTGAATTCAAAGAAACCTTTCCTCCCATCTTTAAAGGGATGTGCAGTAACTTCCTTTTCATTAAGGAATAAACTGCATTGCATTTACTTGGGCCATCAGCATACTGCAGGGCAAATTTACTGGCAGAGCTGATTGGTGGTAACTTATGCCACAGCCCATGGAAGTGCTCTCTCACTGTGGTAAGCAGAAGACAATTAATTCGAAGTATCTTAGGCTAAATTAAAAAGAACTGTATATAAGCATATATAAAGTATATGCTGATATAGACTGATTACAGCACCTCCCCTAGACCAAGCTCTGAACAAGTCCAAGAATGCAATGTTGTTAAAATTCAGAGTGATCTGGGGTTAGAAAATGTATGCTGCATTCATTACTAGAATTAGGTATGAGTTGACTAATTAGACCACTCTCTATTATTACCTGTAAAAATATTTTCTTGAGTGTATGACAACTATGATCTTACAGGATCTTTTATGGTGAGAACTAACAAAGAAGCCAAAAGAAATTCACACAGAATTTTTTAAACTTAACTTGGTAAAGTTAGGACAGGTGTTATTTGACTGACTTTACTGTACTGGAGTTACCTCATTTTATGAGGATGACAGATCTACAGGTAACAGTTTAATGGATCATAATAATCCCAGATTGTTTTAAAAAACTGATGAGCTGAACGTCAGGAGATATATGCAGAAGGCATCATGATACCTGCTATATGCTTCTGTTTCATCTTTCTGATTTTTTACATGTAGGGCTACATTGCTGAACCATCCACAGTCTTCACGTTTCTGAAGTGTTTTGCTTAGTAAGGATTTTTTTTTTTTCATGATCATAAATAATACTTTTCATATTGATATTCAGGTTACATATTCAAAGGAACAGTGTAACTCTATTGGATGGGTTTTGCTCTGGTCACGTTCAGAATGTCTAAGAATATTTGGTAAGAAAGACTGACTTCTGATTGAACTGCAAATTCCCATTTTTGTCCTGGAGATTTTCTGGATCTGGAGATTTTCTGGATCTTCAGCTCTTTCTGATGTTTTATATATGAGCATTACTTCAGTAAAAGGGAAGCTGTCAAGTGGAGTGGGAGACAAGATTCTTATTGTTAAATTTTGACCCTTGAAATCAACCAGAATTTTGAATTTTGCCCCTTCTATTTAATTCCTATGTCTGCCACTGTTTTAGTGTGTGATCCTGTAATAGCTTAACTGATATGCAACTGTATTTCTTTTCTGTGAAATAGCAGTGCTGTTGTCCCAGCAGACAGAGGTGATATGGCTGAAAAGTGAGCTTGTAGAAAAGATGGCATGATGGGACAATTATCTTAAAACACTTACTAGGCCTAAATCCCAGAAATCCGGAAAGACAGTAAAAGCCTTTTCATAATGTGTTCTGTGTTTGTTCTCAGTGCTTACTAAATTGTCTAGATTCTCAAGATAATAATAATATGAAGGATAGTCCCCTTCTCTTTTACTGCTTTGAACTTTCTGGATATACTATTTTCTTAAAAGTTCCTGAAATGTCACCTGGTTTGACATACTATATGAAACCAGGTCACAGTATTTGCCACACCATTATATGTCTGACCAAGAAAAATGCTCAGGAGAAGTAAAGTCACACAAGGTATATAATTTTTCTATTATATCATGCACATACAGATATGATCCACTTCCCTTTGCTAAACTTTACACTTTCTTGCTGAATATGCTTGAACAATTCTCTCTCCTGTTATGCATGAAAGAAATTAATATTAAACATAAATCATGCCCACCTCATCCTAGAGATTTGCTAGAATATTAGTAATAAACACATGAAGGACTTGAATGAACTCAATATAATTAAAGTCATTCAATATGAGTTATGCTAAATACAAATTTTAAAACTATACATATTTGAGATCAGTATGAGATTTTTATATTAATATTTCACATAAGATTACCAATTTGATGGCTAAAGTTGATGGCTATATTGTCAATATAAATGTGTTGACTTCCGTTAGCACATGCTGCATTGTGATTGTAGAATAAACATGATAAAAATCAACATGCTAAACATTAAATGTATTAAAACCTGATAAATCTTGGTCTGAAATGAAAAATGGTGAATAACTATTAAGCAAGTGTGTTTCTAACTAGATCGTTTAGGAATATGTTCTTTTGTACAACTTGACAACCTTCCTCTCTATTGTGAACAAAACAGAGGGAACCATAAAAATCTCTAATGCTATTGTTTGCAGTAGGCAAACATCAAGGGAGCACTATAAGCTAACCAGGATAAATCACTGACTGAAGGTGATCTGGATCCATTGGTAAGTAAATCACAGCGAACATGGGTTTCCTTTGGTTGAATCTAATATCATAAGTCTCAGAAGAAAGGATGCAGGCCAAAGTCAGAGGCTGGAGGCTATATCCTGAAGAGATGTGATGTGTCTGTACTGGAAAGCTAAGCAATTCCAGGTCTTGTTCTCTGGCTCTGAGGCCAAATGGCCAATTTAGTTATATTCATATAATTAGACTGACCTGCTCTCAATAACATGATAGCCTCATACAAGCCTTTTATTGGGAATGGTCCCTGGACTGTGGTAACTTTCCAGGCAGGTCTGGAACCATTCTAACAATTTAGTGCATAGACGATCAAGCTCTGGTGCACGAGCTGAGCTTCTGTTATTTATGGAGACATAACCTGGGACTCTAACAAGAACTGAGAGTCATGGCAAGTAAATGCAGTGCTCAGTGCAATCCTGCACCCAAAAGAGCTGTGCAGCCTTGGCTACATAAAGCCAAAATCTTAGACAGCCATGTGAGAGTCAAGTTACTTCTGTATTTTTCACTGATCGCTATTGAAACAACAGCTGTAATTTCCTTAGGTGAAGAGTGTTATTGATCAATTGAAGCAGGTTTAAGAAAAGCTAAGACAACGGTTGAAGAAGCATGGAACATATTTCGTGGTAAATGCCCTCAGGAGCCATTTAGCTTAAAACCAGAAAAATTTCGGGAGTGGATTTCTCAGTTTCTGAGTAGTCTTGTGCTGCAGGATGCAAGATGACTTACAGACAGTAGAGGTAAAATAAGGCCATTTTCTTGCACAGGGCTCAGTGCTGCTTTAACTCGGTTTTTTGAGTGTCCAACCTTTGTCGGTTATCTCTACCCTACATTGCAGTTTGCAGTGCAGACATAGGCTTTGAGACAGATGCTTGATATGGGATGGTTATTATGCAGAGATTGCTCAGGACAAATCCAACAAACACTCAGATTTCTGTATAGAGAATCACTGTATACTGAATCACTGACCAATGCTCAGTCCTATAAGAGCTACCAGCTTGAAGCTGCTGCTTTCATAACCTCATAACTTATGAAGTTGTTGCATTAACTGGGTAGAGGTATTCCTTCTGTTCTTTTCAAGAACATCATCACATGAATACTTAATTTTTTGTGGTAGCTCTATGACTTGATTTTACATATCAAATAATTAGGCATAAAATTTGAAAACGTCCTTGTCTATTCTGGTCATCACGATGCCTACCATACAGCTGAGACTCTGCTTCTTATTATCATCTGGGTTTTTTTCACATTGTGAGGGTCAGTAAGTGTTTATAAAAATATCTGGACGCATATAATACATATGAAAAAATGTTATGAATTAGACTCTAGTTACCAGATTATCAAGCTGTATCAGTTAGATTATCAGACCATTATATGACAACTGCGTTCCAACAAACTAGTTTAGAGTTAAGCATCAAAATCATCTGTGGTTATGTTTTTAAACCATTCTATCCAAATGATAAAAAATAACTTATAGATCTCACTCCTCTCTTCCCAGATCCATCTTGAAACTATGAAGCATCTGATTAATATTTGAGGACTTTGTAATTTCTGAGGATAATAAGACTTGAAAATAAAAGTATCTTTTGGACACTGAGTAATTTGGACCACACTTCCCACCTACATTCATTAAAACAGGGCTACTTGTGAAGCCCTTGTACAGGAAGTTATTACTCACTGCTCTTGATTTTCATACGATGCAAATCATTGAGAAAGCAGCATCTAAACCACCCAAAGGTCTGGTGCAATGCGAATATCAGAGAGTGTAAGCTGCCTGCAGTGCTGTCATAATAAGGTGGATTGGATACGAAATTCCTTACTTCAGACGGTTGCTCTTGTTACATAAATGATATACTGTAGCTATGGTATTAAAAATTTACTACACAATTCCCTCTAATTTAGGCTGTTAGGAGATCAGTGTGTATATGGTGACAGTAGCCAGCCAGTGGTGCTGTGAGGAAGGCGAGGGCTTCCCGCATCTCCTTGCCGCGGCTGCGTCGTGTCCAGGGCACACGGCCTCTCGGGGTGCCCTCTCGGGGTGCCCTCTCAGGGTGCCCAGTGTTTCCAGCTCTCTGCTTTGAAAGCTGACTGAACTACAGCAGGCAAAAACTGCTGTGCTAAGGATACCATGACAGCCTTCATCCTTGATTCCTGTGGTTTAATTGCCTTATCTCATAGGATTATTTTACTGCAACTGACATGAGTTGCTGGTAAATGAAGACATTGTTACAGCAAAACACAGCACAGCAAAACACAACACAGCAAAACACAACACAGCAAAACCGCCCAAACCACATTCAGCCTTCCTGAAACAGAGTAAGTCCAAGCCTTGCTTGGACTTGCGCTTAGCTAAAATTACAGAGCAAGGTGGAGTAATCAATTGACTTTTACAGCAGGGAGCCGTGACAGAATGGCATTCTCCCTTTAAAGGCAGCATTATTCTGATATTACTCTCTGCTAGTCTGAATGTATAGAGCTAGGGCTATACAGAGCGGTCCAGCTTATGATCTGTCTTGTATTTCAGCAAGCACAGAGCTGGCATCACTGGAGACAGCAGCCAAGCTGCTTTAAATGAAGCTGCTTTGGTAGCAGAAGCTGCATAGCTGTGTTAATGCATTACTCACAAATTTACTCCCTTTCTCACAGAAGAAATCGGGCTAGATAGATAGCATTTTTGCATGGAGAGAGATTATGCAGTGGAGATGTAGTGTTTAAGATGTCTGAGTGCCTTTAAGTAATATGTAATGCTTGGCTTTAGGATTTAAGATTTTATGAACCTTTTATATCTATTCCACCTCCCTACCTATAATTCCCCACATACATTGTCTAGAAATTTGCTGATTTCTAAGAACTTACTGCCATTTTCTTACAAATAATGTACGAAAATTTCAGTTGTATGAAAGGTAAGAAGCATTTCATTTATATTTTATAAACAAGGAACTTAAAGGCAAAGCTATCCCTCAAAATATATGAAGATACAATAGAAGCAATCTTAAATTGATTACATTACTTTTCTTCTTTTTGTTTCTTAATTTAAGCCCAGATTCATTAACATATCAGAACAGCACAAATTATTGAAAGCATACCCGTCAGTGAAATTGAGTTTACATCTATTTTGCATCACTGGACGAGTGCAAAGGAGATAAAGCACGCTAGGGAATCAAGCACCTACATTGGTTTGGAGGACCCACATTTAGCCAAGACCCAGGTTACATGGAGGCTGGGCAGGAGGAGCAGTGCTGACCCTGAGTTCATCTGTTTGTGTTCTTTGAGCGTTCCCCCAGGTTCCTGCCACAGCCACACTTCCTTGGTGCGCGTTGGAGACAGCAGCAGCGCCAAGGGAAACCTCCCGAGCGCAGACACCCGATTTCGGGTCGAGACACAAAGTCTTTGCAGGAAAGAGATCTCTGAATTGGTTAATTTGGAGGAAGATCTGAGTGAGATCTGCGTGCAGCTCCCTATCGCAGACCCGCTGGAGCCAAGACCCGAAGAGGTGCCGAGCTGCAGGTCTGAGCTCCTTTGGAGAGTGCAGTGGCCCCCCAGGAGCCAGCAGCGGAACTACTCACACAAGCCTACCTACAGCCTGCATAGTTGTAGCCATTAGCTATAACCATGAATAGATAAACTTAATTACAACTTAATCTATTAATTTGTTTTTATACCCCATGCACAAGCTTTTAATTAATTAACAGTATGGAAACCTTGATTGCATTATTTAATTATTAAGAAAGTTTGTCCTACAAGACAGAAAGAAATTAAGAAATTTTTTGTCCTACTTAGGACAAAGAATAGGTCAACAGAAACATTGAAGTTCTTGAAGGACTCATTTTTTAACTAATTTTAACTCAAGCCAATTAGCACATGAATTTTATGCTCTTAGAAAACTCCTTCTGTATTCACAGAATAAGCACTACAAGTATGGTGATGATATATTTTTCATTGAAAAAGCTGAAGCTGAGACCTTGGTACAAGTGCAAAATCAATCCCCACCTGACATCAAGGAGACATGATCAGGAGGGAGCTAATGGTACTGTGAGGAACATCTCTGTAAGAGCTAACGCTGTTTCACTTAGTACACTTCTAGTGTATTCATAAGAATCTCCGTATGTTTCATACTTTAAGGCATACGTGTGAAACATAAAGGTAAGAAAGTGCTGTTTAAAAGATACTAGGACTATAAAAATTATTCAAGCTAATGTATTTTCTGGAAAGTTTAATATACTCTATATAGATATGGTTTGCCACATACACACACGCACGCATATATGCACATATTAGCCACTTAAGTCTGAGATTGGCTGACATCCCTCCTATCCTGTCTTCATCATGATACCACTCAGTCTCTTCTTCTTTTAGTGTTTTGGGAGATGAGGATTACTGCATCTGAGGTGCCCGGTATTTTATTTTTTGTGAAGTATTTCACAGCTCACATGGCTTTCTACCGTTCTCCACTTGTCCACGTTCTGCTGTGGAATGTGTTGCTTCAGTTTGTGTCTGCTGCTGATATCAAACTGTGAGAACTTCTGGGTCTTTGGTTGCGGGTTGTGTTTTTGTAGTTCTCTGGTCTCTTATTTCTCTGTTATTCTGGTGAGAGAATCAACGCAGGGCTACCAGTGAGATCAGGGAAGCTTTCTGCGATGTTGGTCTGATCAATACTAGTGCTCCTCAAGCACGATTTGAACTCGGAATTAGTCTTGAGGAGAAGAACTTGTGTCACAGCTCCTTCCAAATCAGTTACATTTTATGGGACATATAAATTTTACTTTTGAAACTATGCATGTTTATCAATATGCACATCCTTACAATGAATGTCACATAGAACTATTAGAAGTGATGCTAATTCAAATGTAGAGAGTTCATAGCTTTATGTCCCTTGACTTACAGCTTGCATTTAGTATACGTCTAAAAAATGAAGAATTGCAGTTTGAGAATAAAGCATTTAACCTTCTTTTCAGGGTAGGCAGAAAACTGGATTAGGACAGGGAATTTTTCACCAAGCTGTCAGTCAGATTTCGATTCAAATCAATAGTGCAGGGAGTTAATTATCACCAGACAGCTTTTCGGTGGCCTTCTTGAAATGAGTGCACGGGTTCAGGGCAATTCTTTGTGCACAAGTGTCCATGTTGCATAAGAAGAAGAACAACGTTTCTCATCTGTAGATTTCAACATAAAGACCGAGGGCTGAATACGGCTTTACACCTCCAGGTAGACCTCTCAACTCAGTGATCAATAACCTGAAGGGACTTGAACTGCCAGCTCTGTGCCTGCTCTGCTGTGAGAGGACACTCCTAGCACCTGCTACAGACACAAGATGAGCTCCTTGTCACATACGGAAGCTAAGGAGCACTGAATGAAATTATCAGGCAGCAGGTTCACAGCAAACAAAAGGAAGTACTTTCTCACACAAATCATAATTAAATTGTGGCGCTCATTGCCACAGAATGTGGTTGAGACCAAAGTATAAATGGATCAAAAAAAGGGAGTAGAGAAATTCAAGGGCTTATCAAATATGATGTTCTGGGAGCAAACCCCAGTTTAAGAAATCCCTGTGCTACTGTTTGCTGCAACTTGAAAGGTTATACTGGGAAAGGACTGCTGTATACCAAACCTGTTTCTTACATTTTTCTCCCTTCAGCATCTGCTAACGACTACAGTCAGAGCCAGGACACTGATGTTCAACTCACTATAGCAATTTTTTTGATCGCATGCTTTTAATCACATTATGTTCTTATTTTGGCTACTTAAAAATGATCTAAGGCCCTGATGGAGAAAGTCCTTTAAATGTCTAATGCTCATATATTTTAGGGAGGTAAGTACTTGTGTGTATTGTAGCCTTCACGTCTTAGGCCGTAAACTTACTGGGGTGGGGCACATGTATCATTTGTTAGGACTTTGCTTAGTTTGACTCAAATAAAAATATGTATTTGATAACAGCGTGTAACACTGTTTCTCTGTAAAGGTTAAATAATTTGTTTGCCTAAATGGCTTGTGCCACAGGAAAATTCCCTAGTGATTTACATAAGGGTGATGACACTCGCATCCACTGACATGAAAAAGAATTAGCTTCCTTTATAGAACTCCTCACATTTGCAATGTGTGAACATTACATTTGTGGAAAGCTGTTTATCACCTGTACATAACAGTATCGCTAGACAATATGTAACTTACTTACATCTACCTAGCAGGGTATTTGAGATTTCATCCATTTTGCAAAAGCATCTGGCGGCAAACCTATGACACACATTGGTGAAAATCCAGACACGGAAATGAAGAAACCAAATACCGAAAAATCCTGAATTTTACCCCCCGCCAATTATAAGCCTGGCAGCGCGGGTAAAGCTTCCTCCTAACCCAGCAAGCAGAGGTGGCTACGAATTGTGCAAGGCAGGGCTGAGCCAGCCAGGCGACCTCAGCTTTCCCAGCTGCGGGCGGCTTCACGCCGAGGAGAGGTGAAGCACCACGGGAGCGGCACACGGCCGGTGCCGGCGGCTGGGCGGCCCCGCAGCATGCCCCGCAGCATGCCCCGCAGCATCCCCCGCAGCACCGGGGAACGGCGCAGCCGGGGCTTCCCCGGCCGCAGGGGAGCCCCGCGCTGCTCGGG
>Ga0065711_1004752_pt1 | contig 23276 bp, 20 predicted proteins | sample Hoacrofraction12_FD_59098 | JGI IMG/M metagenome (GOLD analysis project Ga0065711, IMG submission 59098) | Hoatzin crop microbial communities from Cojedes, Venezuela - Epithelial fraction 12 v2 (version 2) | ecosystem: Host-associated > Birds > Digestive system > Esophagus > Crop | place...
CCCCCTGCTTTTTTTTTTTTTATTGCCTTTCTCCCCTCCCCTTCTCACTCGCCCGGCGCTGCGGACGTGCTCGCTCCCGGAGGAAGGCACCCGCGCTGCCCCGCGCCCGCGGAGAGGGGCCCCGCGCCCCCCCGAGCCCCAGGGCCCCCGCGGATGTGCGAAGCTCGGCTCCGGCCGCCCGCCCCCCCGCCGGCCTGCCTGCTGGGCGCACCGCCTCTTTGTCCTCCGGCACCCACGTTTTTACGGGTTTTTATTTTTTTTTAAGCAGACCTGAACATCGCTGGGGGCGGGGAGGGGGGCGGGGGCCAGCGACGCTGCCAGACCGACCCCTGCCCGTTTCTGCCACGGAACTCTCATGGCTCCGCAGCTGCAGGGAAGTTGCCGTGCATCTCGTTGGACTATCGGAGTTTGCATCCTGGCGGCCGCGCTCCTACCAGGTGAGCCGCTGCCGGCCGGTCCCCCGGGAGGCGGTGGGCTCTGCCGGGGGGGCTGCGGCGTGCCGATGCGGGAAGGGGGTGCGGGAAGAGCTGCGGAGCGGCGGGAAAGGACGGGATCGGCTTTTTGGGGTGCGCGCCCGGGTCCGGAGCAGGTGTGGAAGCATCTGCGTGAGGGTGGGAGAGAGCCGGGGCCGATTTCATCTCTGGCTTGGAGAGAAACAACACGATCGTTTGTTTTGGAAGCAGCTGCAGGCTGTGGGCTCCGGAGTCCTGCGAGCTGAGGCGGTTTGTTTGCTTTTTGGATCGAGCAACGTCTAGCGAGGCAGCCGGGCTTCCCGGGAAAGGAAGCCACAAGACTGGGTGATGAGCACAGATGTTTCGGCGGGAGAGATGGAAGGTTTCAGCTGTCCAGCACNCACNCGGAATCCCCGCTCCCCTCAACACACACACACACACACACACACACACACACACAGTTCCCCTGGGCTCTTTTGTGGAGGGGCTGGACTGCTAACGGGTTTCAGACCTTCCTACCACTGCTTTTGCGCTTTGATGTCTGATGGCGTCTGATCCATCCCTTTGGTTCTGATCCATCCCCGAAGAGGAGGAGATGGGCAAAGATTTGGATCAACGTCTCCCCAGCTCATTCGACCTATCCTGGCGGTTGCAGAAGCACCCGTGTGTCCCCACCCCAGGGCTTGATCCTGCCCTGGGCTCTAGCACAGCTCTTAGAAGTGGGAGAGTGACCCACTTTGCGAAGTGCCCTGGGGGGGACTCATTTATTCTGCTGCGGTGCAGAATGGGTTAATGCCATCCTGGAGGTCTTTCCAGAGTTGACTGTCGGAGGCATGGAAATAGGACCAGCAGTCTGGGTTTACAGTGGTTGTGAATGAACTGTGAAATGCAGATAGAACCGATGTTTGCCTTGTTGAGACTAGGCTTCTGGTGGCTGGTTCTGGAGTGCATGACAGCGGGCACATGTGCCACCTCGGGTCAGTATCCAGCCTACTGCAGGGGCAAGAGGCAGCCTATGCCTGCAGAGGGAGTGGGATCTGGAGCTGGAGAGAAGTTGCAGTGAAGACAGGGTGGAATTTCCTCTGCTCCTCCACTCACTGGGCTCGGGCAGAATCCTAGAAGAGCAGCCAGGCTGGCTGGGCTGTGACTCTTGAAATGTGGCTGCAGTTAGCAAGGTCTGGGCCAAAGCACTGGCCATCAGAGCTAATGCCAGGGCCCAGGGTTCCCCAGTGTTGGCAAAGACAAAGAGGATAACATTGAGGGCATGGGAGACCGACAGAGCACAGTGACTGCATGGTCCAGCTAAAATGGATGAGGGCAGAGGTGAAATGGGTGGTGGTGGTGAGTGGTCAACAAACCAGGGAGACAGTGAAAGGGAAAAGGTTAACAGACTGATGAGAAACCAGGTCTGGGTATACCCTTGTATTCCTAGGACAAAGGGATCTGCTGTGCCTTGCAAAAAGAGATGATGGAAGGGACAGCCTGGGGTTCCCTGCACTCCACTGTGCTTCCAGGCAGGTGCCTGGCTGAGCCCTGGCTGCTCACAAGCAGTCGCAGAACTTTCCATGCTATTCTTCACCTGGTCTTCCCTCCTTCTTATCCCTCCACCGGGCAGCCCCATGCAGGAAACCCTCCCCACAACCCCTGGGAAAGGCGCTGGAGGTGGAGTAACACTGTGGTGACTGTGTTGGGTAAACCAAAAGGGATTTACGTTCCCCTTTCACCAAGGAGACACACAGATAGTGACCCTGGGGCAGCCTGGCATCTCACCTTGTCCTGCCAAGAGAGACTTTTTTCCCCCATTCATCCCATTTTTGCCTGTTCTGGAGGCTTTGCTGCCAGCAGTTAGACAATCTCGTCTCCTGCCACTCTGCAGTAGCATGGTAGTTTGTCTTGTATTGTCCCACTGTCAGCTCTGCCAGCATAAGCCAGTGGTGCATCTAGTGGTGCCTTGCCAAGGAAAGGGTACAGCCAGCTCTGCAATGCTCCAGGAACATAATCCCTCCCGACCCCGTCCGTGATCACCGAGTACCCTGCAGCCTGTGTGGGCGAGATGCTCGGCTGGACCAGTTTAGTGGTAGATGTGCCACATTTGCAGGAATGACTGATCCTGTATTACATACTTATTCATTCGTTCGTTTCCTTCGTTCGTGCGGGATGCATCCCAGAGCTGTAGGGAAGGACCAGCATAGTACTGTGCTAGGTGTTACACAAAGCTGTAGCAGACTGACAGTCCTTACTACACCACAGGTCTGAATGCCATACTGAGGCAGGTAGTTCCTCAAGTTTGCAATGCATTGTGCTAAAATCAGCTGAGGGTGTATGTATAACAAGCTATACGTAAAGCGTTGAACGCAGGCAGTCTTGCTTATCAAGCAGAAGGGGAGAGGGGAACTTAGGATCCTCTGTTATAAGTGAATTAATAGCTGTGGACTTTGTTGGAAAATGTGGTTTGGTACCTAGCACCCAAGAAGTATGAGAGGAAGGCAGGAGACACTACCTGCTTTCTGGAAAACCTTTCATGCTCATCTGGTCAATGCCATTTCATTTTGTTCCCATCCACGTATACTACCTCCCCCTTCTGACAATGTTAGCTTTTCTTCTGATAAGGAAATAAAAGTTCCCTGCAATAAAAGCTATAAGGAGGCCCTTATAAAAGTCTGTTTTACAAGTTGTCTTTAATGTGATCAGCTCAATCGTCCAGAACGGATTCAATTCAGGGCTCCTGCAGCCTTCCATGCAAATCTGCCTACCTGTCCATTTGGAACCATTAACCAGGTATCAACTCAGGCTACAGCATTAGGACTTCAAGTTATTAATATGAATAGGGCTTATTGAAAAGCTGTGGGGTCCTGAGGAGGAGAGATCCTAGGCGTCTGATCTTCAGAGGTTAGCAACACTTGCTGTTAAATTCATGCTTTACAAGTCTTAACATTCTGTCTGTTTATCCCTGCCATCAAACTCAGTACAGCTCCGATGCAACCACGCAGAGCAGAGGCATTCATCTTGCGCTTGGTCCTGCATCTGAAGATCTGGGCCTCTGTTTCCAAATGCTGTCCTCTGTCTGGGGACAGATTCCTGTCTGCTATCGCTAGGCTACCTTTTGGGCTCTGAGAGGGGCCTGTGAGCTTTCCTTTGCAAAGTGCTTTGAGTTCCTCAGCAGGGGAGAGCTGGAGAGGTGTTTGAAGCTTTGACACAGGGTTTTTCCATCACGGCTCTCTAAAGCGGCATTGACTGAGCTGTAGTGACCTGGAGGCCTTAGGTCAAACTTGGCTGCAGCTGGAGGGAGGGTTCATTTTTGGGGAGGTACGACAGCTCTCTGGAGTGCTGAGAATAGTCAAAGTGTACCACTGCAGGATGTGGTCCATCTTGTAGTCTATAGAGCTGCCTTAATGACCCAAAGCAGCTTCCAAAAGGCAAAAAGTTGTCAGAGTTTGGTTCAGCCTTTGGTTTGTGTTCTTAGTTGTTGTTTTTTTCTTTCTCCCACCTATCTTCTCCCAAAACTCAGAAACAATAACATCAGGCTATGTCGGGAAGCAAAAGTGTGGCTTCTGCTGGTATTTTCTCATTAAATTTCGCTTGTTGCAGTGGAACCAACCCATCAGGTTTTAACCTGGCGTGAATTGATGAGCTCAAGTATGTGTCGGCATGGGTGAGGTGACAGGCTGTATTGAGAGCCAGCTCAGCCCACAAGCAGGAGGGTGTCTGCCCTATGGCCAGAGCCAGGAGACGATCGTGGTTAATGCTATTTGCTCTCTGAACCAGCAGCGTTAATCAAGTGAGAGCTCCCAGCCCACTGCACATGGATCTATTTGCAAAGGGATGTATGGAAAAGCAGGGATGTTACTACATCCAGCAGCACATCTAGCACAAGGCAAATACTCACGATTAACTGGTGGCTGACAAGATGCCGATGCTGGTGGAGCCCTGCACATCTTGCATAGCCCCTCCTCTGGGCTGCAACTGTACCAGCCACAAAGCCACGTTTACAGGGAGGCACCAGAAGGATCCTTTGGGTACCGCTCACACCTCAGCTGAATCACAAAGGGAACCAGAAGAGCCAGTTGTCGTGACCTGCTTCCCAGGCCTGCGTTTCCACTGGCACCCCTTGCCCTCTGCTAGCGCCACTAAGGCTGGGGACAGCGGGGACAGCCCATCATAAGTCTGGGGGAGGGCAGCCAGTGGCCACCACTAGCCAGGGAAAGGCTCTTTCCCACCTCCGGTGCCCTGGGGAGTTAGACAGCACCGCCAGCAGACAGGCATGTGGGGGAGGTGGTGGGGCAGTGCCAGGGGAAAAAGATTTTTTTGGAAGAGCAGAAGGCAGGCTGCCTGTAAATACTGCAGGGATGAGCTGGTAAAGTCCTCAGATGGATGGCCACAATCCTCAGGGCCTGGGAGAGAAGGTTTGCATCTTGCAACATCTTTGCTTGAGGTCGTAATGCCTCTTGCTTAGTCCTTTTCACACACCAGCAAGGCACATCCGTGCAAAAAGCAGAAACAAACAAGAGAGGGACAAAGGTACTCCAGTCTGAGCAACCCCTGGAGAGCTGCTTGCTTTTTCAAATACGTCACATTAAATCAGGCCAGCTCTGATGCAGGGTGAGTTGGTTCCGCCAGCCACTGGAGCTGGGACCTAGTGTGCATCTGAGACACTTATTGTGTTAATTACCAGAGCACAGCCATCCCAGCACAGCGAATTCAGAGCTCTGCAGTGAGGGCTCCCTAACCCAGATTGTTTAAGGTGAAAATTTGTTTAACTAAGGATTGAAACCTCTCGTGATACATCCCTTTGCTTTCCTCCTGGCTGCTGCTGAGCCGCAGATATTCCCCTGGCCTTACAATTCTCTTCGCTTCTCTCAGTGACAGTTTAGTCCAGGCTAGACTGGTGCATGTACCCTCGCAGCACACACGCACATACATCCCAGGACACGTGCATGTATCCTCTTGGTTTCATTTTCAAGGAGAGCCCTTGGCTCTACAGCAGAAGAGAAACTCCATCATACATGGGAGGAAGGACAGCTTCCTCTCAGTCTGCAGGCGAGAGCCCGTGGCAGCCAGACAGGCACCTCCCTGTCCTTCCGCTCTGCCACCATGCTAGGTTTAAAGTCCTGCATTTACAGTCTTGTCTCTGTCACGCGTAGGAATGGTTAGCAAAAGTTGCAGGTGCAAGGGCTATCCTTCCCAGCAGGAAGGATATTTTATATGGCCCGTGCTGTCATTTCTGTGTGTCCCTGCCTCCAGGGGCACCTGGGGAAGCATGGGGAATATAATGCCCTGCTGTCCATTTGCTGTTTCTCCTTGTCTCTGGGGCTGAAGCAGCTGTGCACGCAGGCTGGCATCATAAAAGCTGCAGCAGCTCTCGGCTCTGCAGCAATCCCAAGGCAGGTGAGCAGCAGCTACTGGGCGTGAGAGGGGGAGAAAGAGCTTCAGTCCCTTGCTGTTTGCCCAGCCCAGGAGGACAGGGAGTCCCAGACTAGGGAGGCTGCTTGTACCGTGCATGGCATAGGTCTGCAGCAACTGGGGCCAGGGGGAATCTGGCCAGCGGTTTCTTGTCCTTTTGGCATCTCTGTGGGGTGCTGGGAATGGATAGGAGGAAGTGACCCAACTTCATGAACCATCTCTTCTCCATTCCCCCACGACAAAGCTGTCCCTGCAGGAGATTTATAATCCTCCTTTGACATTATTTGGTGTGATGAAGGAGGAAAGTGTTTCTAAGCACTATCCACCCAACTCTGCCTCTCTCCCTCACTCTGCTCCAGGCCTGCCCTCCCTGGCTCTGAGCCAGTCCATTTGGAGACTGGTGTACAGCACTGCTTTCCATTTTCATTCATCCTACAGGTGGGCAGGTTGGAAAAGCTTGAGGAGAGGCAGGATCCATGTGACTCTCCTCTGTGAAAGAGCAAACACAGGGAAGAGGTTTTCTGTTCCTCATCCCAGCCTATTTGCCTTCCTAACTGCAGGAAATAGCAAAATGCCTCCATCTGCTCACAACCATGCAGGAATGCTACAGAAGGACCTGCAAATCACATCACTGCCTTGAAGCAGTGGCAGGTACCAGATGGACCACCTTGCTATGAGACAGCAGGTGCTCCCAAGCCTGGTTAGTCAAGAGGACTCTGCCTCCATGTCTCTTCTCAGCAGTTATCTCTCTGCTTGGGGAAACCCAGTAATCAGACCAATCTTGAGTCTACTTTTCCTTCTCATGGAAGATCTATTCCTCCCTCTGTGCTAGAGCGAAGCATCCGGAGGCATGGCCAGGAGTGACAGAGGGTCCATGCAGCTCGCAGCCAGTGGCTAACATCCAGCATTGCTGCTCTGGTGACAGGCAAGAGTGGTTCCCAGCACAAAGGCCCATCTGTGCGGGAGGCGAGCGGGCTGGAGCGGAGCACTGTGTGACCACCTGAGAGCAAAACCAGCCTTGTTCTCTGTGTGAGGCTAAAGACATGGTATCAGAACAGGCTGCTGCAGAGGAGGGTCTGTAGTCACATCACGTGGATCCAGGGGAGACACTGGATTTCAGCTGGCCGTATTGGTATCTACTTTTTGCCCTAAGGATTTCACACTTGGCAAAATCAAGCTTCATTTCTTATCCCCAGGCAAGATACCTTCTGGACTGAGGGGGATACTGCTTGAGAAGCTTTTCACTGACCGTTTTCACCGTCCCTAGGAAAGACAGCCCACGGGGGCAGTCTGGGGGCAGAGTTCTGGCTATGGACTCAGGGTCTAATGCTAATGTGTAGAAGAGGCTGGTGGGACTCAGGAACTGTGCTGAGTGTCCTAGCAAAGCCAGACCACTGGTCCATGACAGGCAGAAGTTACAGAGCTAGGAGAGAGTTTAATATGATGCACAGATTTACTCGGAGGCACATGCAGAGAGCTGGATAGTTCAGGAGAAAGGCCAGGGTTTCCGTCACTGTCTTCTCCTGGTCTCTGTCTAGAGCAGCTTGATACACGATGGCTATGCTGGTCTGTGTGAGGCACTGTGGCACTCAGGGCAGGGGAGAGCAGCAAGGGAGGAATGAACCCTGCCCTGTCTTTGAACCGCCCAAACAAATGAACTAGCCAAGCTCACAGTCCGGGGCCAGGTGAGTTATCAGCACACTGTGGAGTCATAACTCACCCCTCACCCAAACCCATGGCCGTGACCGGGGTTCCCTCTGCCTTGAAACATCTTCTCACCCTGCCACTGGGCTGGGACTAGAAATAAAGAGACTGTCGCAGTCTCTTGATGTGCTCCAGCTCGAGCTTTCCTAACTACTAGAGCTACAGCCACTGCACCAGAGACTGATGAGTGCTGCATGCCCAGCAGAGTGAATGCTGGGGTGAGCAGGAGAAGGGTGTGCATTGCTGCCACCACATTAAACATGCATACGAAGCCTGCAGTCATGAGTACACTGGTTTCACTGGAGAATTAAGCTACACCAAGCTAGAGCTACTTTTTTTCTTAGGGAGAGGCATCTAATGGGCTTTACTCTTTGACCTTTCCGGGGCTAGATAATCAGCACTGAGGCCCCTTGAAGGCAAGCCTAGAGTCACATTCCCACCAAAGTAGTTGTGCTGATGGCCTTCCTAGCCTAGAGGAAACTAGAGGAAATGTTAAGGATGAATAATCAAAGTCAGTTTAGGGGCTGTAAGTACACACAAGAAAAAGATCACCCTTGTTCTGAAGCAGTTGTAGAACACACTGTTTTCTTGCTGTTCTTGCCTATGTCACCTTACTTAGCCAAGGCCTGTGTCATTTGAGAAGCAATGCTGTTTGAAGGGCTGGAAGAGAAGGCAGCAGCTAGTGGTTTGGTGGTGTACAGCAGAGGCAACTGCACAAGCTGTTCATTACTGGCCCTCTTCATGCTCTTCCCCTTGTTAGCTGCACCAGCAAGGTGGCTAGGGAGCGCGCTGCAGCAAGGGGTATCTTCTGGCTGCCGGGGAGAACCAAAGATGTGCCCATTTATGGTCATTCAGGACCAGGGATGTGTTGCATAGCAGCATCCTTGCCATGCTGTAATTTATATCAGCTGCCACAGTTTCCATTGGATACAGGACCCCTCTTGCTCTATAGGCAGTGCGGCTGGGTGCTGTTAGTCTGTGCATTGCACCCCGCAGTTGGGTACACTGGAGCTCTGTATGTTTTACTCAGGAAAGATGAGTTCATATTTGTGTACCAAGGGGCTGAAACCTTGCTAGTAGATGCTGAAGAAAGGGCAGTCTCAGACCAGCCCAGGATCCAAATCTATAGGACACCTGTTGTCACGAGTTCAAAGCCAAGTGCTGTGCTTGTTGTGTCATATTGGTAAAGCACGTGGTATCTTATGAAAGGCTTTAGAAAAGGCTTCTTGCCTTTTTCTTCGAGGCCATGGTTATGAAAGACACTCATCTGCACCAACACGTGAATCAACATGCGTGTACTGCAGTGGCACTTCTGTCCTGGTGTTTGCCCCTGTGCAGGCATGTCCACCCTGCTGCCAGCACTCCCCCCTCCCCAGGCTTGCATTGCTTTTCCACTGTGTCCCAGGGGTAATCAGGGAGAGGAGGGCGGTGAGGGCAAGGGGACCTGCTGCTATTGCTCGTGACATCTGCAGCAGCCCCTCTTGCTGCCCAGCCCAGATGGTGTGCTCCAGCCACAGGTGGGGATGTGAGACCTAGACCTTCGGGGCAGCAGCAACGCCCTTCTTGCGGCAGGGCACCAGGGCCAGGGCAGCCTCTGAACATCTGCTGTGTGCTGAAATGGAGGAGCCGGCTTGCGGGGGAACAGGGAGAGGCCAGGAGCTCTATATGTGCAAGTTTTATGAAGACACTTTCACTAGTGTTGGGGCTGAGCTTGCCAAACATATCTCATGTGCTTGGGTTCAGCAAGAACCCAGAGAAGGTGGGGGAGGGCTTACTGGGATCTCCTCACAGAAGGAGTGATTACAGTGTGCTCTGATCTTTAGAGGCGGCTTGTTTGGGGATTTGCTTGATGCTCTGATGCCTAATGGGTGCGCTCATGTATCCCTTTGATACAAGCTGAATAGGATCCTTTTGGGAGGATGACGGCAGTCCTGGTAAGGGGTGGGAGGGATAGGAGGGAGGGAGGCTTGCACAGAGCACGACTTGTAACGGGGGAAATGTTCTCAGTGCCTGAGGATTGGGGAGGGAATTAGGAGCAGGACTGAGTTTGGCAGGAGGAAAGCTGCAGTGATTGCAGAGAAAAGGCAGTGCTCTAGCAGTTTATCTTTGGGTCCTCTAGGACCCCCAAGAGCAAGGCTGAGAACTCTAACGTCGTTACACCTCTTGCGGCAGACTGTTGCTATGCAGCATCGTTCAACCTGCAATAAGTCAACCTCTGATCAGTCAGCCATTGACAAGATTTCCTAGACGACTTCCAAAAAAGGAGCCCACCCCACTCCCCACCCTGCGCAGGGAAGGAAATGCTAACCTACTGGCGGAACAGTAAAGCGTCAGAAAGGAGAACTGGCCTGGTGATCCTGCCAAAGCTAATGCATGGATTTCACTGCCCCAAAGCTCAGGTGGCCTTGCCATGCAGATCAGCTGGGACACACAGCTCTAGCGGGCAAAGCACCACGTGGGGCTCTGTCCTGACTCTAACTCCAGGGCCACGTCCTTCAGTTGATATCCATGAGCAGGTCCCAGTACCCTGGTGTCGCATCTTCTCTGTGTCTGGTAACATGCTCGGGCTTTTGGCCCAGCAGACCAGACTGCTGTTCCCATGAGGGTGCCGCTGCATAAAGCCGTGTCATCTCATCTCCTATGGGACACCAAGTAAGCAGGGACAGCGCAGAAGTCACCCCTCAGGATTCAGAGCTGATTTGCATTTGCTACTGATTCAGTTGGGAACTGAACTAGCAATTTGCCAGTGAAAGAACCTTTATCCCCTGACTCCTTCCAGTCCTTCTGGGAGTTTGATTTCTCAGCTTACAACAGAAGGATAGTGGTAGGAATTAATTCTCTGGGGCTAATATTTCCAGCTATCACACTATAGAAAGAAAATTCTTTCTTTCTTTCTTGGCATGGCAGGAACAGACTTTCAAAAATGTACCCTGATTTTTAAATACCCTTTTCGCCTGTGGTGTAAATACTAAAATGTGTTTTTTTTGTCCCCTCTCTCCCGGAGTTTAAAAATATCGCTAGCCTGGGGAGGTGCTTCTTTCAGTGAGATTTATAACGGCTGCTCTCAAGTGATGTGGAAAATGAGCCTCCCTCTGCCCCATCCAGCCTGGCACCTTCCAAGAATTTATTTCCTTTATTTGCGTGAGCCTAAGAATGCTTAGAGGCTGCATCTCTGCCCGAGCACTCTAATTATTTAAGTTTTGTTTATGGCCAGTCTCTGGGGAGCTGAGTAGGTCTGGGCTGCCCATCCTTCCCTCATCTGGGTAATTCAGCCCTGCATTACTGCCGTTTGATAATGATCAACAAATCACAGATGCTGTATCTGTTGCCCGCTATGTATCACCCCGGCTCTGTAAATTGGCTGAGCCTTCAGAGCTGATGTGAGTGAGATGTGCATGGCCTCTTGATGGCAAGGCTGCTGCACATAGGCGGGAGCAGCGAGCAAGATGTGGGCAGGGGTTTGTGAGTCACCGCAACGGGGGGCTTGCTGGGGCAGGGACTTTTGCACAGCACCTAGCAGGCAGGGATCCTGACCTAGCTGAAGCCTTTAGATGATCTCTCAGCTTTGCTTGTGCTAGGACTAAGCAAGAAGCAGGCAGCTTCCTATGCGAGCACAAAGCTTTTTCTCATTCCTGTCCAGCCACCCGAGTCCTGGTCAGCGCCCTGTGCCATGCCCATGCCAAACTGCCGCATTGCTTATCCCATGATCCCACGCTCACTGTTGTCTCTGGCAGCTGGTGGGAACCCCCTGCTGCTGGGGTGGCTGGGCACTGCTGGGGAGACAGGAGCCAGGGGTGTCAGGAGGCAGTGAGGAGGAGACACCCTCCCCATGCCCCCATGCTTGGTCAGCGCAGGCACCACTGGGCGGAGGAGGGAGGCTCTGTCCTCAGCACGGCCAGGTGAGGGTCTGGGCTCTGCTGCTGGCCAGTGTCCAGCTCCACAGTCAAGCTGTGGCTGCCTCTGGTCACAGCCTGACTCTGCCCCTCCTTCCTGCAGCACCTGCTCTGCCAGCACCCCTCAGACCCCACGTCTGTCTCCCCACTGTGCCCAGGCAGGTCCCTGCCCAGCTGCGGGACTGAGGCTGACTCCCCCGTTAACCTGCCTGGCCAGGCTGGAGAGTTTCGGTTGTGTGGGGCCCTTTTCCCACCCCTGTGCCAAAGCTTCCCAGCCCCAGCCTGATCCACAGGAATCCGTAGTTTCTGGAGGCTGCATGGTTGCCAGCGCCTCTGCTCCTGTCACACTTCATGATAAAGAGAGCGAGAGAGATTTTGATTACGTTACGACAAGCAACAGAGAGATGGAGTGAAAGCTGCAGTCTGCCTATTGTAATTCCAACTAGCAGCGATAATGTGGCCAAAGCTTGACAGCTGTATTGACCCAAAATTTGTATGGGGAGAACCTATAATGCAGTTTTCAAAGGTCCCTGGGGCATGGGGCCGAGCACATGTGCAGCTGTGGGGCAGGAGAGGAGAAGAAAGGCCTGCTTATAAAGGAGCACATGAACAGGCAACTGCATCTCATCATCTGAAATGCCAGAGCCAGCCCGATAGCTAAGCTCTCTCTCTAGGGCTGGATTTACCTCAAAATCTGTGCTGCAAAATCCCCTTGAACCCCTTGAGACTTCTTTCTACCAGCACGATGAAGCAGGTCTTCTTGGTGTGCATGTGGAATGAGTTTGTCAAGACTCAGTTTCTTCTCTAGACAGAATGTACCCAAGTAAAGTAAACCAGCAGTGATCTCCCTGCTGGGGAACAAAAGCCCAGGGCTGCATGGGAAAGGGGAAGGAAGGAGGAAGGGGGAGTTTCCCTCTTGCACTTCAAGGCAAGTCCTCAAGGTCAGAGCTGAGGCAGCCTGGCAGAGACTGTGGGCAGGCTGTTTGTGCAGATGCTGTCTCAGCTGTACCCTTTCTGTGGCTAAGGGGAGGACTCCAATTTGCAGGTTTGTTGGTATTGATCTGAGACCCTTGACTGGCTCTAAACTCTCTTTGGAAATAAAAGGCTGAAATAATTCTTTTTAGGTATATATTTTTTTGTACTGTTGACGTCCCAATTGCTGCCATGCCCGTAGAGTACCTTACAGTACCTCACTGGAAATGGGAATATCTGCTGCCTCACACTGACTTCTACCAGGCGTGAATCAGCTTTTACTTAAAGGGGAAGAATGGCCTGGAGGTGATGGCAAAAGCAGACTGGGCTCAGAAGGGCTGGCATCATTTCTTGGCTTTGCCACAAGCTCCCTGGAATATCCTTGACTAGCTCACTTCACCTCTGTGTGCCTTTCCTTGTCAGAAGCTGCCGGTAGCAGTCCCTCTATTTTCTGCTCGTATTGCCCTGTGTCTGCAGGGTGCCTTGCGCAACTGATCTTGCGGACGTTACTCAACACGAGCGGGAGACCATTTGCAAAGCACAGGGAAAGGTGACTCCCCTTTATTTTGTCATTTTTCATAGCAGCCAGGAGCCGGCAGCTCCTTGCCCAGGGATTTCAGAAGTTGTTGTTTTGCAAGATCAATGTGCAAGTATTCTGTCAGTGCAAACACTGGACCCAGTTTCTTACTGGTCTGAGTGTGTGATTTGTGGGTTGAAATCATGGAAGTGGATGAACATGATCCATTGGCTTCCTTGCCTGGTTTAATTCAAAGGCCTCTTGATTTCTCGCTCCACTAGTTTTGCATTTGGGTCACTTATGGTTTCTAGTCCCTGTCTGGGGGGGTTGCAGGTAGCTGAGAGGTATGGGCTGGACAGCCCTCCACACCCATGCTGCCTTGGCAACCCCGGGGCAGCTCCCACCCACAGCCTGGCTCTTTGCTGGACAATGCACCAGACAGGGCGGGTGACGGAGGTTGACGTTGTGCCCTGTCCTTGGTGGATTTGCTGTGAATGCTGAGGCAGGAAGAATGGCTGCGTGCTGGGGATGGTGACGTAACTCTTCAGATATCTGCAATGTAGCACTTCAAAAACTCTGTGGTCCTTCCATAGGAGGGGGCAGGCAGCAATGCCAATCCCGGCCCTACGAGCCATCCGACTTGTTTCTTGTGTGAGCCATCACACAGTACTGATTATAGCTGCCTCAGACAGCAGATGGATTTAAACAAATGGTTTTATGCTATGAAAGCTTTCTAGTCTATCTCCTGGATAGATTACGATTTTAGCCATGTGCAAGAGTCTACGGTATTCCAAGGCTCTGTGTGTGCAGCTTCCCTGGGAAGATGTGTACCACAACAAGCCATTTCTTTTTGTGGCCAAAGGATCTGCAAGATGCATTGAAGGAGGGGAAGGAGGTTCATGTCCAGGCTCCCTGGAAGCTTGGAGCTGGGACACTGCAGCTCAGTGTAAAAGCAAGGAAGCAGCAGGCTCAGCAGCTGCCTCCTGCCTGCGCAGGGTCTGCCTGCATCCCTTGTCTTACACCTTCTGCCCCAGCGTGCCCCAGCAAACCAGGCTGGGAGTGTTTCAGACTGGATGAATTATTACAAAATCCTGATCAGGACAGAGAGAGAAATGGAGGGTTTGAAGTTCAATAATTGTTGATTATTACCTAAGCTTCCCATGAGACTTCCTGGGAAAAAGACATGCCTCTTTTTTGCAAAGGTGTTTCACGGAACATCAGTCTCTGTCCTGGCCACACTGAGCCCTTTCTCTCTGCCTGCTTTCTGCCTCCAGTGAGATTAATAAAGAGCTGCTGGAGAGCGTCTTATCTAGCAGCTGAATAATGTTTGCAATACAGGGAGGGGAGGTAGATTTCATCTGGGAAAGAGAGCAGAGGGAAAAAGAAAGATGGGCTATTGGGGCAGGGGGAGGGTGTGGGCCAGGCTGTGCTGTGCTGGTGCGTGGGAAGTAGGCATGGCTGCTCCTGCACCCAACCTGTTCTGCAGAGAAAAGATGCGGGTTTCCAGGGCTTGTTGGGCTGGGGAAGAAAGGGCTGAACCCAGACACCAGCAGAAAAAACATCTGGGAACCCCCTCTGAAGGAGAGGAGGCAAGAAAAGAGGTCCTGTGGACAACACCGTCCATACTGGGAGGCTTTGCAGCCTTGCAAGAGAGAAAGATCTCAGGGTGTTGCTGCCTAGCAGCTCGTGCTCCCCTTCTCTCACCAGCAAAAGTGGCCACATCCACGCTGGCACCAGTGCTCTCGCCGGGCGGTGGCCCGGAGGCAAAGGGCCACACCTGAGAGGCAGGATGGGCTCTAACTCTTCTCACGGGTGTGGGCTGGGAGCCGGTTGGGCCGGGCTGGGGCCCCGAGGCCAGCATCTCTGTGAGCGTGCCAGGGCCACGGGAAAGGGAGCAGCTTGGTGCAGGAATGGTTGGCGCAGAGACAAGCAATTGCTATTAGGTGGGAGGGGGTTTAGCTCCCCGCTCCTTGCAGCGCTCCCTGCAGCCTCCCAACATGCTCATCTCTCGCCCTGGGACTCCCTGCTTTCCGTCCCCAGCCTTGTCTGGCACTTGAGCCCTGAAAAACACTGCTTCCCTGGTGGGACGAAATCTCCCTGGGACTCTGTGGGCAAGGAAAGCAGCTGCCTGGCCCCCACGGATCTGAGGACAGGGCTGCAAAACTCAGCCGTGATCCACAGAGACTGAACTTGTCTGGAGCTAAGGAAGTTGTGATAATGGTGGTAACAGCTCCAAAACTGGCTCTGGAGAGCAAGTGTTGCTTTGGGTTTTTCGTGACAAAATGGGCCTGAGCAGCTGAGACAGGCTGTGCTAGGAGCTGAGGTTCCTAAAAGAAAAGCCACTTCTGTTATTTTTTCTTTCTTGCAACAATGTGCTTTAGCGTCTTTAGCCTATGTTTCACCATAGAGAGTCATTCCCCTTTGCAGGTCCAGACAGCTTTGTAGGCTTTGAAGTGTAGTTTCACACTTGCTGCTTTCCCCCACAATGCAGCCAGTTGTGGGACTGACCACACCAAGCTGTACTGGGTTTGCAGCTCACTCTGCAAATCCAGTGGGGAGAGGTCTGTGCCCCTGAGAAACACCCTCTTCCCTCCGTGTGCCTGGAGCATGCCTGGCTGCTTCTCTCCAATACTCCAGAGGATTTGTGGGAATCTCCGGGAGGGCTTAGATGTTGTTTGTCTGCTCCAGAGCCCCACACCATGGCCCCACGTGGACAGGCTTGACAGTTAATCCACAGAGAGATTAGCAGCTGGGTTTTATCTTCACCCACCCCATTCCTCATCCCCCGTCTGCTCAAATCAATCCGTCTGGGAGACCTGGCAAGGCTGTGCAAGCTGAGCCCTGCGCCCGCTCACTTCACAGATGAAAAGGTCTGGCCCCCGCACCTGCCTACTGTGCAATCCTCTGACTTAGGGCGTGAGGTTTGGTAAAGATGAGCAGGGAGATGCTCTGGATGGCTGAGAAAATGCGGTGCTTCCTGTAGCCAGGGAAGTCCAGGTGATGGGATGGTGGGTCTCAGAGGGTTCATGCCCCTTGGGAGGGGAGCATGCACATCCCTCCCTCCTGCGAGGCTACCCCGATGTGACACCAAGCCTACGAAAATCTCGCTATGGCTGGAGGACAAGGGAGAGGAGTGCGAGAGGCAGACCTCCCTGTCCCCCGGGCGTGTGCCTGGGCCCGCTCCTGCCCTGCGCCACTGCCCTCGACCGGGATCTGGCTCGCCAGGACCATCTGTTCCTTTTGGCCGTTGCTGTGGTGACGGGGTGGCTTGAGATGGGCTTTCACCAGCGTGGCTGGGGATGCTGGGAAAAAAATGCAGACAGGGAAAAGCCTTCCTGGTTTCTCCCGAGCGGAAATGAAGGGGAGAGGGAGGAATCCTGCCGGGGGAGACTGCGTCCCTTCCTTCCTCCCCATGCCCCCGCACGGTGGTCCTGTCCCCAGGCTCCTCCTGCTTGCCCTCCTTTCCCTTCCCGTCTCTCCCTTCCCCTCCACTTTGGGTGTCCATGGATGTGTGCAGCGGCAGCAAGTCAGGCTGCGGCATACAGGTGTGTGCTGGAGGTGTCCTGCCTCCATCGGCATGGCAGCAGGCAGCGAGCCCACGCGGTGCTGCAAGGAGGGGCACAGTGCCTCCCCGAGCAACCGTGCTGGGCCCTGCCTCTCGCCAGCCCTGGTGCTGTTCCTGTCTAGCACCCAGGGCCGGCACCTGTGCCGCTGGAGCACCCTTACTGACCGGGGCAGACACTGTTGTTGTCCCCCACAAACACTGGCTGTCTGTGTCCTGCCACTTCCCTGCTTTCTGTCTGGGCTGGTGGCTCTCAGTCCGGTGGTAGCTCAGGCTGAAGTCACCCGTGCGGTGCTGAGCACAAGGATGTTCAGGACGTCCGCTGGTGGGGGGCTTGGTTTGTGCTCATGCTCAGCCCAGATAGTGAGAACAAGATTTGGTTATTGCTTGCTGGGCCGTGACTGGGCCCCTCCTTTCGCCATGCGAAACTGGTGGTTGCATGGGAATGTGTTGGCTGGTGGGCAAGTGTGGACTGGCAAACGGGCTGAGATCTGCTGCTGGCGGTGTAGACACGACCCGGCCTCCTGCTCTGCCTCTGCACCGGCTGAGCCCAGGCTGTGCAAGGCAGCTGGGCAGGTCCCTTCGCCCTGCCTGCGTGTGCAACCAAGAGGAGGCTGTGGCGCTTTGGCGGTTGGTTTTAACGCAGAGGGTCACTTGTCGGATCAAGTTACTCCCAGTCTTTCTCACTAAATAAGCCTGGAATAGACAGTAAGCCTGGTGAAAGTGGTGCCCTGCTATTTGTGTATGTATGCCTGTGCCTGCGTGTGTGTCGGTATATTTCAAGCGGAAATGGCTTTAAAAAAGAAAACAAAAGAGGAAACAATAAATAACTCTTTGCTTGTAGACAGCAAGATCTGGGCTAATGTGTGACAGATGAAAATGAAATGAAATGAACGTGAAGTGGCAGATTGACAGGAAGACAGACATGTTTTTGTGCTAGTCTAGCATCCTGATAGAAACAGAAGATAATTCAGCTTGGGAAGAACCTCGGGAGGTCATCTACCTACCCATTGAAGCGGATCGGTGTGCTAAACGCTCTCTGTCAAGAACTCAAAGCCTCTTCCCCCTTCCCCTTGCAGCAGACACGCCAGAAGGCCACTCTGGGTGGCAGGGCTTTGCAGGGCCATGGCAGACAGGAGCCGAGCTGGGGGCTGTTCCTGCACCCTGACTACAAACTGATGGTAATGGGGCTATGAGCAGCGTGGGCCCTGGGAGGCACAGGGTCAACAGGCAGCAAGTAAAACAGTAGCAAGCTGGGGGAAGCCCAAACACAGAGCTCATTTGGGGTACGATACTTGCTAGAAAGGCAGTCTGGGGTTTTCAATGGTGAGGCTTGTTGTTTGTTTCTACTAAATTTAGGGAAATGGGATCAATTAAATAAGTTATCACTGTATACCTTTGTGTCGGAGTCCTACTGTGCTGGCTGCAGTCCCAGCTGGGAGATTTTCCGATCTCTGGCTTTACCCGTGCATTGGACATGTCTCTGGACATGTCTGCTCCCGGGACAGTAAGGCAATAGGAGGCATTTGGGGCCAGGGCCGAGTCTGCTGCCTTGAAGATAAGTCTTGGTTTTGCAGTGAGAGTTGGGACAAATGGACTATCAGACCTGAGGCTTCACTGACCTGTTCTGGGAGCTGAGAGGAGAAACCAGGGGCTCCATGTGGCCCTTGTGAGTGCAGAGCTGGCTTAAAGTCACCTTTCTCTTCCCTTTGTATCCCAGACCTGAGTGCAGCAGGACTGAATGTCACCTGTTCCCTTGTGACTAGCGATTTACAAGCGCTCAGTGACTAGCGATTTACAAGCGCTCATCCTGCTGCTTGTTTGCAGAGCAAATGCCCTTTTCCTGTTGGCTGTGCCCTCCCTGCAGTGGGGAATCAACATATTCTGGTCTTGAAGCTTCTCCCAGATTTATGAGCTTGCTCTTCACCTTGAGAGTAAGGCTACCTTGCCTTGAGAAAGCTTTGAAACCCAAAACACCAATTGCTGACTTAAGCAAACACCATTGATCCTCCAGCACATAAAATTTCTTTCTTTTTCCTTTTTAGGACACGGGTTGTTGAGATTTTGTAGTTGTCCTTTCTGTATTTCTCTTTTCCTCCAGAGGCATGAGTCCCAAACGGTTCTGAGCAAAATCAATGTGATTTGAAAAGAACTCATCGATAACACTTATGCGGGATATTGCCTCCTTGCCAGAGACCAACAAAAACTCCACAGAACACTCCTCTCGGTTTCCCCTCCCCTTGAAAAGCAGGGTTCTTTAATTGGCTTTTAATCTGGGGAAGACGAGAGCTGTTTGCATTGAGTTGGTAACAGGGGATAATATCTTACCCTGAGTGATGAGTTATTTGATCTCTGTGCGTCAGAAACCTGAGCACATGCCTGTGAAATCAGCCAGGGGGGCAGGGATACCAGGGCTGGCTCAGGGCCCAGTTAGGAGCACAGCTGCTTTTTTATTTCCAGTAATAATTAGAAATAAGCTGGGGTACAATCACCTTTCGTCCTGTTGCTCCAGGGCATCAAATGATACTAGGAAGCCCGGGGAAAAGCATTCAAAGACATGCATGGGCATACAAGGATTGTTAATACTACCTAGCCACTTAATCGGACAAAGCCGAGCCAGTGCTGCAGGCTGCCCCACCTCAGCCTGGCTTTAGTCATTGAAGTCATCGAAGGCTGCGAATAGCTGCCTGAGCAGATGCACAGCAAGGAGGGCAGCTCCGCTCCCCGCAGCTCTTCACCACTTGCTTAGCTCTAAGCACGTGAGGAGCCCTAAGGAGAAGCAGCTGCACAAGTACTTCATGTCATGGGCAGCACCAGGCAGCTGCCGGAGATGCAGTGATGAGCAGACCTGCACACCCACTGCCCGCCATCACACTGCTGGTCGGTGCATGCCGGACAGTTTGGAAACAACCCTCATGCCCACGCTATGGCCCTTCCACCTGGGAGGAGGAGGAGGAGGAAAGGCGAAGGCTGTACCATCCAGAGAAATGTGCTATCATTTTTTTAAAACAGACAAATCTCTGTCGTGGCATGACCAGGTGTTTAATAGGGCTGCAACAAATGGGCAGTTTTGGCATGTGGACATCGGTTTGACCTTGGTTCCCCCTGGTGTCCTATACTTGTGCCCTAGCTGTCGCTACACAGGGCCAGATGTTGCAGCCACGGCAGCCTCATTGACCTCTGCGGCTGCAGGCTCATGGTGCTGGCTTGAGCACCGCTCGGAGCAGTGGTCCCACCATGAGGTCTGTGCCTCTTGCACATGCTCACCTGCTTCTGAGTCTCTAAATGTCATTGTCGGGTGTCTGCGGGTCCCAAACAGGGCTTTGAAAAGGGGATGAAAGGGGGATAAATCAGGCAGTCACCAGTTTACCCTCCCAGAGTGATGTTAGCTCTGTAGGCACTGGAGGTTTTGTGGTGAGATCGAAGGTGAAGCTCACTGACGTCGTTAGCCTGTGGACTGGGCCTGTAGTCAGCTCACTCATGCGGTGCAGGGAGGAGTGGTAGGTGCTGGGAGGCTTGTGGGCCTGGGAGAGCAATGCACCGACAGCGCCGGGTCCCTGAGCGCTGAGCCCAGTGAAACGTGCTCTTAAATGCCTCCTGGCTTCAAGCTGACTCAAGCACACATGGGAAACTTGTTGGTGTGGATGACACCGTTCATTCCTGGCTGATTTTGTTTGTTTTGTTTTGCTTCTTGCTGCAGCTGCCTTCGGAGCAATAAATAGCTGTGGATCTTGCTTGTGGTCTGTGCAAAGTAGTTAATATTTAATCAGAAGTCTGAAGCTAGATTTCTTTGGTTGGTAAACCATAAAAATTGCTGTTTCTGTTTTTAGAGCTAGGCAGATAGGGCCAGACTTTCAAAAGAGCTCAGGGTCAGCTTTTAGTTAATCAGTTATTTTGAGATTGTAGCACACTGGTCAGTGACAGGTTTTATAAACAGCTCAGCCCCCAGCAAGCCACCCTAATAAATGCCAAAGCATCTGAAGGGACTGGCACCCAGAATGCCCCTGGTGAGAAGTATTATTTATACAAAAAGTCCTGCTGACACATGCTAACAAAGTGTTATCTGCATCCACTCCCCCTTCTCCTGTTCTTTCTTAGTGTTTTCCTCCAGGTCTATTCACATGCTTGGATTCTGCTCCCCATGATGCAGGTAGGAGGTGAGAGGGATATCCTTTCTGCAACAGGAGCTAGCTTTCTTATGAGGTCTTCCCCCTGGCTTTATTGGTATTAGGGATCCAGGCCCTTTACAACTGTTAGTGTAGAAACCCTGCTGCAAACTCCGAAGGGAGAAATGTTGAGCTTTGATTCCCCCATTAGCAATTCTTGCCACCTGCAGAAATGTTTGCAGCAGGTTGGATTCCATGGCCAGGCTATCTGGAGCGTTGCTCCACTTCTGACCCCTTCAAGCTAAGGTCAGAGGACAGAAAAGGCGCACAAGCTTTTTTAAGGGGGCTGTTGCCAAACTGGAAGGTGGCAGCTGTAGCATTTAGAGAGAACCATCCAGGAACGCTGCTTGTCCCAAGCCCTGAACCTGCTGGAATACCAGAGGCAGGATACCACTCACCAGCTGGTCTGCAGTATCCTGCTTCTCCTGGTCCCTGTGAAGTTTTCATTGACCCTTTTGTCCTTTCATTCGGGAGAGACATGGGCACACCAGCCTTAGAAATTTGCTGTTCTCCCTCTTCACCTCAAAGTACATGGTCACTTTCCAGGCACATGTGCGTTAACGCTGCCCGTACTCGGAGCCAGCCAGACTCCACGGCACTGTGTTAGCATGAGAGTTCAGTCCCTGCTTGGTGGATCCTGTCCCTCTGCAGAGCACAGCTCCCAGGTTGGATTCCAGTTGCTCCCATTTGGAACATTTCCATGTTGATTTCGGATTGCTGTAGGAATTTGGCAATCCGTGGGGTTCTCCAGTATGTTTTGCAATGCCAGATCTCTGGATTATTATCCCTCGAGACTAAGAAGGGGGATGGCCAAGACTTAACCAGCTGGTGTTTTCATTGTGTAGGAGGGCATGGTTTATTTGCGAGAAGGACAAAGCACCAGCATGTCAGCTCTGTTGCCTGATGATCAGAACATCATGCTTGCTAAAAAACAGCAATTATATTAGGTCATGGAGTCCAGCAGTCCACCTCCAGGGGCCAGTGCCTTGCCAGGTCTTGTTTCTGAGGGTACAGGGGTTTGTATTCTGGGCTGTTGGTGGACAGATATGCAAAGGATAGAGACCTTGGTTCTGACCCTGCCATAGGAAATGCAGTGGTCCATTTGAAGCCAAGAGAAGACTTAGCATCCTTTATAGACCCAGCAAGTTGGTGTCATGTTCCCTTAACTGGACAAAACATGGCAATTTGGCACAGTTTGGGACAGATTTTTATAGCCTTTTCTGTTACTATTTCTATTGCTGATATCCTGAGTCTCAGGTTCTACAGAGGTGTGAAAGGAGGAACTGGTAAGATCCCTTACAGGTGATGAAGGTCATGTGGGACAGATCTTTTCCAGTCTGTCCCCTTGCACTTCCACATTTGTCAGTGTACAGGTGGCGCTCAGTGCAGGATCCAGCCCACAGCCCTTTCTGCACAAGCGCGAGGGGATGCGAGGGTTGCAGGATGGAGTTAATGTTCTGCCAGGGCATCCTTTGTTCTGGGCAGGCTGCTGAGGTTTGGAAATGGAGTGCTGAGAAGTGAACACCACAAAATATATACGTCCGCACTTTATGATGCTGATTTTCGGTTTCAACAGCTGTTCCATTTGGAACGCATGAACATGTACTCTCGCTTAGTAGGAGTCAATTAAGAATAAACCGAGGGAGAAGGTTTGGTGTTGGAGCGCGGTGACGCTCATCGGACATAAAAGTTGCATCCTTTCAAGCCCGGATTTTCATTCCAGTTTGCCACAGGCGGCAGGATCTAACTCGGAGATCTCATTAGCATAGAAATGCTGTTGGCTGCTCGGAATTCCTGGCCCCATCGCTTTGTTCGTGCTCATGGCGGGAGCAGTGATAAAGCCGCCTCGCTCCGCGCCCCCTCCCCGGTGCTTTGTGCCAGCGGCTGGGGCTGGGCGCGGATCGCCTTCGCTCTCGCAGCGTGACACTGCGGGCCGGGGCGGGGGCTTGGGAGCCTGGCTACCCGAGCGGATTAGATAGCAGACAGCAGACATCTGCAGGGAGCGGGGAGGGGGCAGGGAAGGACTGCTGTCTTTTGTTCTTGCTTTTGTACCTTGTGTGGACAGGATATAGCCATCGGTTGCCACCATCCTTTGGGTTTTTCCCACTGCTTTCCCAAAGCAACGAGGAAAGAAAACTTTGGCTTAGCCTTGCATCTGCACAGGCCAACATGCTGCTGTCTCGGGTGCGCAGGAGAGGAATGCTTTGAGCAGGAAAGTTTGAGTATAGATAGGACTCCTGTAATGTCCCTGCATCTTATTCCTGGTCTGACCACATATTTTTTGGCAAGAAACCTCAAATCTTTCTGCCTGTGGTTTTGCCAGCAAGAAAATGCAAGGTAGGGAAGTATAGGGTCATTCAGGGCATGTAGGATAGGATGCAGCGTGTACCTTCCTAACGGAAAAGACCTGATGGCCCACGGTAGGATCTTAAGTTTTCTCGCCTCCTACAGGGAGAAATGGGTGCTCCCCTTGAGCTCCTCTCTCTGCTGAGGTGGGGAACATCCACAGGTCCTGCGAGCATCAGACTGTCAGTGCCTCCTCCCCTGCAGTAAATACCGCTGGGTTACTCTGTACCCGTCTCATAGACTGGCCGTTGGCGGAGGGGGGGG
>Ga0065711_1004787_pt1 | contig 23276 bp, 12 predicted proteins | sample Hoacrofraction12_FD_59098 | JGI IMG/M metagenome (GOLD analysis project Ga0065711, IMG submission 59098) | Hoatzin crop microbial communities from Cojedes, Venezuela - Epithelial fraction 12 v2 (version 2) | ecosystem: Host-associated > Birds > Digestive system > Esophagus > Crop | place...
TAATCTACTTGCTTCAGTCACTTCACTGAGAAAGTGTTCTCTAGAGATAAGAAGCTTCATATGACAATCATAACCTCATATCACACACGATAAGCCTAATGCACTGGCTATTTATATCAGAAACAGTAACCAGTTGGCATAAGTAAACTCAAAATGGAGTACATAAATGCCACCACAGAAAACTCCAATGAAACTGATGTCACCAAGTATCTATTCTTTATTTCACTTGTGAACAATAAAATATTTTGCAGCTAGTAAGTGATTCCCCTTTTGAGCACAGAATCTCATTTTTTAAAATATCTGAAATTATCAGGAAGAATGGTAAGAAGGTAAAACAAAGAAAAAGGGAAAATACAGTTATTGAATTTTTGTGCATAAAGACACAGAAAATGGGTACAGTAATTCGGAATGCTATTAAGCATTCAAAGAAAATTTTCATTTTTACTTAAAAACAGAAAGATATTGCCCTGCTTTTTTGTTTCTAACACACATAGGTTACGAGTGACTCTGCCACACAACAGAAACCTATAAAAAAGAAAGAAAGAACACACAGCTTTCCTGTCCCAGTCTGAAGTGCATGTCAAACTAGAGCATTGTATATACTCACCTGGCAAAAGGAAACCAGCATAATAGCAGGGACAGATGAGGAAAATTTTTGCATGTATGCCCTTAAAACCAGTTGGATGACATAAGTTTATTTTTCAATGGAGAATATTTACTTTCTTGCCGTGAACTCACTTCATAGGAGAAAGAGAAGAATTTACAGGAACTGGCCTTAATGTAAGATGCAAAACACTGGTGCTGTGCAATAATTTAGACTTTTCCAGTATATTATGGATGTCTTCTTCACCCATTTTTTTTTTCTGAGCGATCCAGACAAATGCCTAGACTAGGACTTGTGCTTCCTTTAACTATAACTTACCATTTAAAGTACTGTATTTTGAATACAAATTGATAATGTATTTCAGTGAAAATCCACATTTACTTGAACTTCTTTCTTTGCCTATAGCACACACCATGAAACAAATTCAAAGGACTCAAATTTAGATGGTCCTTTAAATTTTTTTCTTTTCTTAAGGAACGACTTAGAACAATAAACGGCTACTACAGCTACAGAAGCTTGGTTTTGTAAATGCACTGCTGTGTATCACGACGAAGCTAAACTAGATTTTTTTACATGAAAGCTTAAAATTTCACTACAAGAAGTGTAGCTCCTTAAGTATCTATCTTCTCTTTCCTGCCAGTATTCCACCTTCGGTAAGATGCACAGTCACACAGCAAACAATCTCTGTAAGGCACTGACCTTTAAAGCCAGCAGGGTTGGTCTTTAAGAAACCTCGTCTACAAAAGACAGGCATCTTTGTTGCCTTTAAAATGGAATTTTGCTTTCAACAAATGCTAGAACCGCAAGGTATTTTGGTATGGTTACAAGGTTGTTTTTCTCCTTAAGGCACACTATTTTTTCTTCAAGAAATCAGATGTCCTTCACAATACTAATTAACTGAAGTCTTTTGACAGCCTTCAGGAAAACAAAAATCCTCAACATTTCTCCACAAAGCTCAGCCTTGGCTCAAAAGCAAACCAGTTTTAAAGGGAAGCCTAACCTCGTACGGAAGAGCTAATGCTTGCTTTACTGGTTTTACCACCCACCTTCCACAGATGTATCTCTATATATGTAAGAAACACTGAGTTATTTGGCTACAAAGCAAACACAATTATGTTGATTTTGCAATAATGAGACTTGCAGCTCTAGTATTTTCATATATTTCCCTCACTGGTTTCATATCAATACAAACACAGACAACATCCATCTTTATATGCATCCTTCTTTATAAGGAGACAGATTTCCAGAAACTTTTGCAAACCAAGATCTTGTAACAGAACCTAACAATCACATCCTGTACAGCTGTTCATCAAGATTTGCCTGCTCACTCTTTCTTTTAACAAAGAAGCAAGGTTAGCCCACATTTATTTTGTGGTAAAAACTCTTCCCAACACAGCAGCAAATGAAAACTAATACCAGAAGCTCAACATACGGCATCTTACCTGCCAATGGGTAACGCGTTGCGTATGATCCTCTGGCTACCTCGTGTATACTCAATGTCCACTGTAATTGGGGCAGAGTAAGTCATGTCTCTCAGGCGGCACTAAAAGGAGAACAGTCACCTGGTTAGATGTTGGCTTACAAGCTGAAGAGTCTCTCTTAAAACATCCCGTGTTTGCCCTGTCTCCTGTAAGTGCCCACAAGGATATCAAGCAACGTGAAGCTTGACCGAGCTCTTCATGGTACCTGGACTACGTTTGACAGAGTCTCCCGTTTAAAATAAAACCAAAAAAACCCAAATACAATTACTATGATGTTTCAAAAGCAGCCAGCGGATCTGCGTCTTCAGAGGACAGCACTGCAGTGCGTAACTTCTAAACTGTTTAATTAAACAAACAGGCCTAATCAGCAGAGCTGACATAAAGACCATGGTACGCCGCGGGCTCTGAGAGCAGTGCTCAGCTCAGCGACTTTTCTGTATGAAGACTCTCAACAGCTTAAGAGTTGTGCTGTCGTATGAAGCTTGATAGAAGGGAAACACACGAGAGTAAGAAGGACACTGTGCTACCTTATCAAGAGAATGAGCAAATCTCACTGTGTGTACCATTTCTAAAGATGACTTACAGAAGGCTCACAACGGGATCGTTTCCTGTAAAGATTCCTAGAATTTGTTTGCAAATTCCTCAGATAGCAAGAGAAGCAGGATATACATATCTAGGACATTATTCAGCTCAAGGCTCTATCCTTTCTAATCCGATCTTTCTGGTCTGCTCTCCCCACCCTCACTCTACAACTCTGTCGCTAAGCCCTTAAGGTACTGCGTCTCTTCGTGCAAGACAAGGTTTACTGCATTTGCTGAATACAATACAGCAACTCACAGCAGGTCATTCGTGACCTCACGGCACTCTCTACCTTTGAGCTCCAGGATTATACGTTAATCAGTATTCAGACTTGTACAGTTATGGTTCTGTAGTCTTTCAGTGTATTGATTATGCATTAATAAAAGGCAGTCAAGATTGTGCGGTGCATTGAAAATGCAACTGTATGGAAAAATACACCACAAGAATCATTGCAAATTGGATGCTCCTTCTCTCCACGTTAAAAAGTAAACCACTGACATGCACCAGCAGTTTTCAAGCTGTGACTTGTAGGAAACTAGGTCCCATTGTGCTCCCAGCAGCTTCATTGAATATAAAAGTAACTGAGAATATTTCCATCTTCTAATTACTTTAAATTCATCCTTATGAACAGTTGATGAAAATCCCATAAGGACTGTGAGAAAGAGAGTTAGACAGCTTCATTAGTATTACTTGGGGAAAAAAAGGCTTCGGGATTCTTTGTGCATGTTTTGTCCACACAAGACACAGATATAAAATAAGAATTACACGCTGTAATATTCCAGCATTTTAAGTTTTGTTTCACCTTCCCTGATGTAACTTCTCCTTACAGTAGGCAGTTAGAGATCAAAGACAGGCATGACTTGATCTTCAAGGAAACCACGGATATAAACACTCCCAAATGTGATTGAAAATAGGCAAAATACTGAGACCCTTATGAAAATATGACCATTTTAAGTGTCTTTCAGAAGGAATTTCCTAAACCTCTAACAGAGAAATGTAATGATATACTCCTAACTATCGAATCTTTTTGTTTTGTTTGGGTTTTTAAATTGCACCCCCCTGGTTTGACCCGATCAGCATCCTATTTAAGAAAACAACTGAGGGCTTTGTGTGTGTATAACACGCTGAAAACAAGAAAAAGGAAATGATGCACTAGCACTAAGCATCAGTAAGGATATATCTGAGATGCAAGAGCAGTTCATGCTAAATTCAAGGTCAGTATGCTCTGTGAAGCATTTATTGTGGCCTCTTCTGCATGTACAGCCACTTCAGTTATACACTAAGCAAGCATTTTAATACCTGTATACGTGTTGTTGGCCACAAACTATTTTTTGCATGCAATTTCACTCATACTACAAAAAAAAAAATAATAATCTTTCTTGTTGCATTTTGTGCACATTCGTATCTACCAACTTAACATTAGCTACACACTTGTGAGATGCATGAGCTATCCTATATTACACCTAATTGCACTGTTGATGGCTGAGTTATCTGCCTTACTTAAAATACTTCCATCGAACTAAATGAGATTTGAGTCAGGTCAGTGGAGGTAGAAACGTCGCTACGAACAAGAAGCAGCCACTAGATGGCTTTTTCTTTTTTTTTCTCTCCACAGAATTTCGCCAAAGCATGGAATGTATTTCATGGTAGAGTCTAAAGTGTGCCACATACGCTACATGAAAAAGAAAGAACAATCCAACTTCAAGTATCAAGTGTATATAGCAATGAAAAAAACCATCTGATATGTGAACTGATTTACTAGGTTGACAACAGGTTGTGTGCAGGTAAATGAGTGCAAGTTACAAGCTCAGTTCCTATTCTGAGGCCGCAAAGAGGTTTTCAGTACCTCTGCTGCAGTGGTATAAATTTCAAAGCACAGCAGCAGAAGAGGAATACTTTGTTGCTGAGAAATCTCTGAAGGGAACTGAATGGGTTTAGATACCTGGAAGCAATCCCAGAAGGTCCAAACCTTATCTTAGTTTATGGCTTTCTTATATGTACAGAAGCTACCTTCTACCCTGCCAAAAGCAACAGACTCGGATTTCAGTCACAGCAGCAACATGCACCTTTACTCCAGAAGTACACAATCCAGTTGTTAACCTACATGCTTACAGCAGTGCAAAGAAATCAAATATATACCCTATAAGGCTAACGTTCTTATGCAGTTTCTTATAATTTTGTTAACGTCCGCTGTTTCTGCTCAAAGTTTCTGCGTTTGCTCTCTGATTCGGACTTAAAAAGTATGAGCAAAAAATTAGAGATACATTCCCAAAGACAACTGGGAGGGAAAGGGAGACTGAAGTGACCTACAGTGCAGCCAGTAGCAAAGCTAATATTAGAAAGAAGCTAATAAAAACATCAAAGAACACTATGTTGTAGTGTAGACTTCAGCTCTATCACAAGCAGAGCCACAAGATCAAACAAGAGAAGTATTTTTCACTACTTTCATGGAAACCCACTCAAATACAGCTACCATGAAACACTGAATACAACTATTTGCATATGTCAGGGAAAAAAAATTATTACAGGATGTTTAAATCTCTGAGGATTCTTTCTACAGCGATGGCGGCATGCATTGTATCACCTAATGTAGCATGTGTGTACTCAAAACAAAGTTCCATGCAGCTACTACCCAAGACATTCCCAAGATCAAACAAACAAACAAGAGAGATGCAAACATTAATACCTCATGAGGTGATACAGGTCGTGTCACATTGAAGCTTTCTTCCACATCTGGAATACCCACGTAGATATTGAGGTACCTGTAACACAAACAGTGCCAAAATGAGCAAGGAGCCAAATTTTTTTCAGGTGACCTCAAGGAAGCAGAGATCTACATATACTAAAAAATGAAGTTACTTTGTTGGACATAGGTTGATTAATAATGAGCAAGAACTCTTCTGAAAGTAACTCATTGTATTTGAGCTGTGTTCTAGTTCGAATTTAAACTGCACATGCAATAAATCCCAAGTTACCTTTGCAAACAGACAAAAAGAAACTCCCATCTGTCATCCGAGATTACTAAATTACAGAAAAATGGTGACATAAGGTATTGTTAACAGCGGGCTATTAAGTCTGGTTCACATCATTATTCTTTAAATCTTCCTATCTTTCAATCCTCCAAATAAGAGATAAGCCATGGAAAATACTCTTTTGATTTATACCAACGCAGGTGCCTATACACATTTTATAGCCAATAACAGACCCATGAGACAGTATGCATGCTACTACTGGTATGGACAGCATGGCACACTTACTTCAAATACCACATTGGGTCAGCATCACTTGTCACTTTTTCATTGGCCTTCATGATTTTCTTTATCTGGAGGGAAAAGGAAAAAAAATAGAATCACATGCCTTTTCTGAGCACTAAGAGCCACTCACTTCCCAGCAAGAATGCATACCTCTACGTTGATGAAATAGTTGAATGAGTCTATGTGCTGCTTCACAAGTCCCTTCACCTGGAAAATACATGCATGTAGCAAATAAAATTAGCTTCAACAACATTATTCATACAAGGCAGAAATTAAGATATAAGCATTTATAAGTGCTTTTGGATCTCTGCTAAATTCTTTCAGTTGACAAACTTCTGAGAAGTGCCTGGACAATCAGTCTGGTTCTACACCGTACCTTTCCAGGTTTACACCAGAGCTGTCATTGTTCTTTGAGTCAGAAAAGTAATTTGGTAACTGAACAAAGTAAACACCCAAAAGACTGTGAAATTCACATGAACAAGCAAGAGCCATTGCAAGTAAAAATATTTTATCAGTTTGCCGTTATTATGAAATAATTTGAGTCATTTACAGGACTATTAGCCATATGTGCTGCTTGAGAAAGAGCAGCTGGCATAAATATGAATGACCGGGAGAGCCATTGAGACAGGGGAGACAGCACAGAAGCGGGGTGAGAAAGAGAGAAGCCAATAAGCAAGGAAACAGAAGGGCAAGACACTCATCAGAAATCTGAGTTTCATTTGTAGGCAGGAAGAGAGAGAACACGCCCAGGGGTAATATCACAGAGAATAAACAGTACCCTGTTCCCCCAGGTAATGGGTTGATACTGCACATTTCTAGGATTTAAGTTTAAGGCATTTAGAGCAATCAAAAGACGGTGGATTATATTTAGTAAAATGACCTGGGATTAAGGAAAAAACCAAAGATTTTTGCTTGAAGAAATACGAAGAGAGGCATTAATTTTGTTAACAGAGTGGCTTCTGCAGAAATAAAAGGTGTCACTATCCTAACGGCAGTGCAAAATCCAGCCCTGAAAAGGAAAGGGTGCTAGCTACTACTGAGACACAGGCTTCCACGCTCAGAGAGCTTTCAGCTTTGAAACATCCCACGACAACTAACAGGTTATAAGACTTCAAACTTCATACAGAACACAGAAGCATATACATAGTTCGCATGACAGGCAACAGTTCATTCTGATATTATTAGAAAAATGGGAAGCTCAGAATGACAAACCCAGCTCCTCAGTGAAACCTCCATGGGTTAAGGCAAAGGAGGAATGACTCCAGACCAAAACTCTTTAGATAAGAGTTTCGCTAATTTACAAAAACATTTCACATCATATGAAATAGGCAAGAAAATACCATGGATTTATTAGTGTCTAGAGATCAGGCTGGTAGTTCTTTCCGTTTTTACAAAAAATGCAGTATCAACAGCTTTATTGCAAGAAAACTCCACCACAGAAGCTGTAACGCACAACATCAGGTTTGTGTAACTGTATCACTGCTGGCACAAATGCAACAGAAAGGCCAGACCACCATCAGCAGCCCTAGAGTAAAGGGCTCACTGGCTGGAAATAATATGAGATGGAGACACTTGGCATGCAGCACACAGTAAATTGCACCCCACAACCAGCAGCCCTCCATTTTTCAAAGTCTCAAGAATTGAGACAATATCACTAGCTCAAGCTCGTGATGGAAGTTCATGTGGTTGCTATGAGAGACACAGAAACAGGATTCATTAGGGCCCTGAAGCATCTTCACAGCCCTGAACCAAAGTCAAAACCCACACAAACTATAACTGACTTCTGAACTTTGTTTTCCTGCCAGGATCAAACACTCTGGGGTGCAACAAAAAGAGAAGTGCAGGTATTGAAACTGGAAAGGAAAAGAATCAATAAAGTGAAGTTGAAAAGAACCCTGCTGAAGTGGGCAACATTTCCAGACTGCTGATGGGTGCGGAGGTGGCTGCAATTCCCTGAAGGTACCTCTGCACATCACAGACCTTACCTGCCGTCTTTATGACACGATTTTGACTACTGCCTTCCTCCTTCCCCACTTCCAACTGTTTGCTACTCCTGTTCTTACATCCAAATGGCATTTTATGTGGAACTGTGCCTTCAACTAATACCAGGCTATATGAGTAGCACTGAAATTAAGACACTAGTAATCTTCAAGTTCAGTCGAGCTCTGACTTCATGAGGGAAGATATATATATATATATGTATACACATATATATATATGCATACACATATATACATATATTCAAGCCTTTGCAGAATCCAGATCTGTGGTTATATGCTTCCCATGACAAACACAACTACCAACCTAACACCACAGTCTTATATAAAGACGATGAATAGGGTCCCCGAGTGTCAGTAAAACAGTACAATAATCTGGAAACATTACACATATACATTGTTGACTGAGAATAGCCATACAAAAATGCAACCCTCTAAAAGGATGCTCCACAAATTAATCCGTAAATTAATTAAGAAACAAATCTATAGAACAAGTTTATCCATAATTTCATGGAACTGAAAAAAAAAAAAATTACAGAATCCACACAAAAGGTGAGGACAGGTATTCTGGGAAACAACAAAAGCTACAAGAGGCGAATGTAAAGTTAGAAAGGAGACAAAGTATTCATGCCATGAAATGACTGCGTAACACCTACCTTTAGAAAAGCTGGAAGAAGTCTCCATTTTTCCTGAAAACAAAAAAAAGTTTGAAATATCTTTCCAGAGAGTGACCAAACATCTCAGATGCTTGAGCTTTTTTGTTCTTTTACAATTATTAAACAGAAATCTTATTTAAAATCAGATCCACTTAGAAAAAAAACTGCCTAAAGGCAACCTAGATGAGTAAAAACAAAACAGAGAGATGATTTGGATCATCTTAGCAAGCCTTACATGCTAGGCAATATTTATTCAGGACACAACGGGGACACTGCCTTTTCTAAAAGCAACTTATGTGAGAATACATATTTTACAGAAAATTCCTCATTACCATGCCCTCATTTAAGAACAACTAACTTTTTTTTTTCCCCCTGTTAACACTGTAAATTACATTCCTAGCAAGGGAAGGCTTGCTACAAGTTTTACTTTACAAAATGCATGCAACCCTCTCAGCCCCGGGGGCACCATCTGCAGACATGAGTCTCTGTAAAACCTACCAGTACCATAACTCTTCCAAAGATTTAGCAAAACTATCGAAACAAAGTACTCACAAGTGTAAGTATATCAAGGTTCCTACAAACTTTCCCCCACCTCTATTCTTTGATGATCACAGGGACCACCACCTTATATCAGCCCCACCTTCTCCCCTGCAGCATGGGGAACCCACCTCGAATTTGGGATGAGAGATGCAGCTGGAAGGCAAAGGTGAGGAGCAGTGGGCAGCACAGAATGAGGCTGCACCACTCAGCTCCAGAAAAGAACACACTACGATATTCACAGAGCATCACAGAACCATTAAGGTTGGAAAAGACCTCTAAGATCATCAAGTCCAACTGTCAGTCCATCACCACCATGCCTGCTAAACCATGTCCCGAAGTGCCACATCTACACATTTTTTTAACACCTCCAGGGATGAGGACTCCACTACCTCCCTGAGCAGTCTGTTCCAATGCCTGACCACTCTTTCAGTAAAGAAATTTTTCCTAATATCCAATCTAAACCTCCCCTGATGCAACTTGAGGCCATTTCCTCTCATCCTATCGCTAGTTACTTGGGAGAAGAGACCAACACCCGCCTCACTACAACCTCCTTTCAGGTAGCTGTAGAGAGTGATAAGGTCTCCCCTCAGCCTCCTCTTCTCCAGACTAAACAGCCCCAGCTCCCTCAGCCGCTCCTCGTAAGACTTGTTCTCTAGACCCTTCACCAGCCTCGTTGCCCTTCTCTGGACAAGCTCCAGCAACTCAATGTCTCTCTTGTAGTGAGGGGCCCAAAGCTGAACACAGTGCTCCAGGTGCGGCTTCACCAGTGCTGAGTACAGGAGGACGATCACCTCCCTACTCCTGCTGGCCACACTGTTCCTAATACAAACCAGGATGCCGTTGGCCTTCTTGGCCACTTGGGCACACCGCTGGCTCATGTTCAGCCGGCTGTCAGCCAGCACCCCAAGGTCCTTTTCCGCCGGGCAGCTTTCCAGCCACTCCTACCCAAGCCTGCAGCGTTGCATGGGGTTGTTGTGACCCCAGTGGAGGAGCCGGCACTTGGCCTTGTTGAACCTCACACAGCTGGCCTCAGCCGATCGATCCAGCCTGTCCAGACCCCTCTGCAGAGCCCTCCTGCCCTCAGGCAGATGGACACTGCCACCCAGCTTGGTGCCACCTGCAGACTTACCGAGGGCAGCACGCCCCATCATTTCAGTTTGTCACTCAGCAGTACGCGGCCGTGCTGCGGCCCTGGTGCAACGCTGTCCCTCACGGCGCAGGGCCACGCAGAGGCACTCGCGGCTCACCCGGGCCCCGTTCCACACGCTCTCCCTCCGCCAGAAAGCCCTCGGTCCAGCCGAACGGACCCGAACCGCGGCCCTCACCCCCCCACACGGGGCCACGGGCGAGCTTCAAAGGAGCTCTCCTCCCCCCCCCGCCCCAGCCCCGGTCCGGGAGGGCCCGAAGCGTGCCGCCCCTTCCCCAGCCGGTCCCCGCCGTCGCTAACCTCCACCGTGTTCACAGGAGCCGCCGCCTGCTCCGGGGTCAGGGCGCCCAGCTCCGTGGCCAGCGCCTCCATCGCCAGCCCGCCAGAGGAGCCCCGGCGGAGCCCGACGAAGAGGGACCCGCGGTGCGGCAGCCAAACGCGTCCTCCCGCCGCACCGGCGCCGCGACCGAAGGTTCCGGGCCCGCGGGACCCTGGTGGGGGTGAGTACAGATAGACAGACAGACAGACAGACACCAGAACGGGGCGAAGGCTGGAGGCTTTGCTGAGGGCAGCCCTGGCTCTCCAGACCACCCCCTCCCTATGTCCTGGCAGGGGACTTAAGTGCCTTTCGGCCTTTGGGGTCTTTCCCCCCAGCCCATGGGCCGGGAGCAGGCAGGCGAGGTGACAGAGCAAGGCACAGAGCCGTTAGGGTACAAACTGATTTTTTATAATTTTTAACGTGAAAAGCAACGTGGAGCATAAGCTTTTGGCATTCTTACTGTCTTTTTCCGACCTTAGGGTTGAATGCTGTAGCTGGATCAGCTACAAACTGGCTTATTTTTTTTTCCTTGGCAAGTGTCCGTGCTATGGAGACGCCAGAATCCCAGTCAGACAGGGCACTCCTCATCTTGCCCAGTTCAGGGTTAAACAAGAAACATTAGTGGTCTTTGCGAATTCATGTGGCGGAAAGTTTTTGCCAGTTCACATATAATAATTGCTAAGTGTGTTTTAAAAGCAGAGTGTGAGCTGGTCCCCACCGTTGCTAACCTCCACCGTGTTCACAGGAGCCACCGCTTGCTCCGGGGTCAGGGCGCCCAGCTCCGTGGCCAGCGCCTCCATCGCCACCCTACACGGCCTTCCATCCCGCCAGCTGTGTGCTCGCCAAGCCCTGTTCACTGCGATGACCCTGCAACCCTGCCCATCAGCTGTAGCCCGTAATCAGAAATCAGGATTACTTCCATGACAGAAAACTATCATAAAAGTGGGAGTTAGAGGATTCAGAGTTCTTCCTTACCTTTCTAAACCAAGCATCTATTAGAGTTGGTTAGGTTCTTTGCCTGTTGTTTTTTTGCTGTTGTTGTTACCACTTACAGGAAACCTAAGCTCTATCAGACAGCACAAGCTTTCAGCTGTAAGTTTACTCCAAAATATTTGTTCCTACTGCATAACTAGCAAAAAAAAGGAAATAAAAAGAAAAAAAAAGGAGCATATCCAATGCAATTTTTTCTGATTTTACAGATTTTAAAATTCAGCTCTCTGTGCTTTTCAAGTATTCTTTAGTTTAACTTTGCCTTGGGGCTATTGTAAATCGTTCACAGAGGGATTAAAAAAAATCCGGGGTTACAAAAGACCAACATCCAGACATGACTGAGTGGCAGTCATTTTAGAAGTACCAGAAGTTCAAGAAGCATCACGTTTTCAGCATATTCTCAGCACATTTGACCCAGACACATTCCGTACAGCTGGTACTGCAAGACTGGCTGAATTGTGCAGAGTTATTCTGCATCATGCTGCTGAAAGGGAAGCAATATGGAGCCATCGGTCACCTTTAATTAAAAATGATAGAAGATAAGAAGCATATCCATCAGCTATATGTTGTCCAGTTCTCCTGCAACCAAAAAAACTTTTAATAAGTTAATAACTTTTAAAACTTTTAATCTGCACATTGCTGCCCCATCCCTGGAAACATTGAGGGCCAGGCTGGACGGGGCTCTGAGCTAACAGGTCTAGTGGAAGGTGTCCCTGGTGACTGCAGGGGGGGTGGACGGGATGACCTTTAAAGGTCCCTTCCAACCCAAAGCATTCTATGATTCTATGATTGTTGTGAATAAAACAGTTCAGTTGTTTTAAACTGACTGCCTTTCTTTGACACTCCGCGTTCTTGCAGCCAAAAAGACAGCAAACAACTACCTACTCTTCTGCCTTTGTTTCCACTCACCCCTCTGGAGATCTGGTGTCACCCTCCCCCCAACATCTTCCAGTCTGGCGACTCCTATCTATTTAATCATTCCCAAGAGCGGAGCTATGATCAAGTATACAAATGACCGTTGTGGTGGGCTGATCCTGGCTGGACACCGGGTGCCCACCAAGCCGCCCTGTCACTCCCTTCCTCAGCTGGACAGGGGAAAGAAAATTTAACAAAAAGCTCGTGGGTTGAGATAAGGAGAGGGAGAGATCACTCACCAGTTACCATGATGGGCAAAACAGACTTGGGGAAATTAATTTATTACCAATCAAATCAGATAGGGTAATGAGAAATAAAACCAAATCTTAAAAACACCTTCCCCCCACCCCTTCCTTCTCCACAGGCTCCACTTCACTCCCAAATTCTCTCCCTTCTCCCCAACAGCAGTACAGGGGGACAGGGAATGGGGGCTGCGGTCAGTTCATCACACGCTGTCTCTGCTGCTCCTTCCTCCTCAGAGGAAGGACTCCTCACACTCTGCCCCTGCTCCAGCCTGGGGTCCCTCCCACAGGAGAGAGTCTTCCACAAACCGCTCCAGCGTGGGTCCTTCCCACAGGGTGCAGTCCTTCGGGAACCCTGGCCCAGCATGGGTCCTTCCCACAGGCTGCATTCTTTCCATGTGGGTCCCCCACGGGACCACAGGTCCTGCTAGGAGCCTGCTCCAGCATGGGCTCCCCAGGGGCTCACAGCCTCCTTCAGCCACCCACCTGCTTCAGCATGGGGTCCTCCAGAGGCTGCAGGTGGAGATCTGCTCCACCATGGACCTCCATGGGCTGCAGGTCCAGAACCTGCCTCATCCTGGTCTATTCCATGAGCTTCAGGGGAACCTGTGCTCTGGTGCCTGGGGCACCTCCTCCCCCCCTTCTGCACTGACCTTGTTTCTCTCTCCCATTCTGACTCCTCTCCTCTGGCTGCCACGTGGAGGGTTGTTCCCCCCGCCGCCCCCCCCTTCCTGAATACGTTATCACAGAAGCTACCACCATCAGTGATGGGCTGGGCCTTGGGCAGCGGCAGGTCCATCTTGCAGCCAGCTGGCATGGGCTCTGTCAGATATAGGGGAAGCTTCTAGAAGCTTCTCACAGCAGCCACGCCTGCAGCCCCCGCCCTATAAAACTCAACACAGCCTTTCTCCAAGGAGTCAGATTTAAGCAAGTAACCATTTTTAATGTTATTTGTGCAGCTGGAATAAAGTTATTCCTCTGTGCTCTTTCTGTAACTTCTCAGTAGCAGCCAAAGAAAAGAGTCACAACATATTATTAGTGCAGTCGTTTATCTTCAGCATTTAACAATCCATTACATTTAAGAAACAATTTGCATATATGACTTTTCACAAACAAAATTTAATGCATATAAAACCTCAAATATTTTTATTTCAACAAATAAAGCTGCTACAGAATGGCATCTTGTTTCACAAGACCAACTTTCGAGTAGAGGCAAGTGCATTTCAGCCACAGTAGCATAAACAGCATGCAACACAAAATTAAACAGATGCAATGTCCATGTTTGAAACACCAAATAAAAATTAAGATACATTTATCACTTGAAACATAGGCCATGCTATAAAATGCCCTTTGCAAGTCACCTTAACCACCAAAAAAACCCAATGAATCATCATTTTTTGATTATTTACTGGTAAAAACTAGTATGACAGTCTCCCCAGTACATTAGAGATCTACAGTTTGGTATTTATTTTTACAACAGAATGCATATAAAATATTCTGATAAAAAGTCTATAATCATGTTATAAATCATCTTCAAATGTTCATAAAATCCTCTTTTGGCTGAAGCTCATAATAGTTTGGGTATTTCTAAACATGTCGCACATCACTAAGATTTAATTCCCCTTAGTTGCTTTTGAAATGCATTCTTCTCTTGATGATTTTGAATCGCGTATCAAAATTTCATATTCATCTGAGCAACCTTATTTTACCTAGTGGCACAATTACTGTATTCTAAGCGTTCCTTTCTCTCAGGTTTTTCAGACTTCAGGGGACAGTTCCCTTTAAAATAACAACTCATCTTTATTTTGTGCAATGTTTTTACAAGGGATAGAGCAGAAGTGCACTAGAGAAATTTCTTTTCTAAAAAGGCCTTTTAAAGAAAGTTTTTCTTATCATGTACATGTGGCCAAAGTCCTTGGACACTGAGGAGCAACCGACTAGAAGTCACTTCCCTTACTAAAAAAAGTACACAGTTCTGTAAAAATGGACTACAAAACCACAGTGCTAATAATGCCCAGTTTTTTTAGACCTTTATGATAGACATAGTAATGTACATACACAATTTGTGTGACACATTAAGCTTTTACGGGTGATTTCTTTGTCTCTTCATAAAAAATAGATTGTAATATAAAATACTAAAAACAAGCTATATAACTTGTACCACATGGAGTTTTTATATATATGACATTTTAAAAGGACTATTATATATTAAGAGATCATTTTCAAGTAAATCATGATTCAATTTCATAGACAAGAACATGTCTATAATACATATTCCGGCAGTATCTATTCCCAGTAATCTGAAATAAGCAAAATAAAGCCTGTGTAAACTTATAGAAGTCTATTTCCACATGTCTCGGTTTCAAGCCTATCCATTTTCTGTATGCAGGATTCCTGATGCCTTAAATGGGAACTAAGTATTGAGGCCTATTCCAACAGAAGTTGAAGAAAACTGCAGTATTTCTCACACCCGTGAGAGTGAATCTAATAATTTTCAAGAATGACTGATCATTTAGGTTCTTGCTTTCAGACCCAAGAATACCTATTGAAAAGCTTACGCCCTCATCCAACAGAACATAAAAGGGGAAGTTGTTCTGTGGTACTCTAAGGTCACTCTTAAGTGCTTTTGGGAATAAAGGTCAGAAAGACGTAACTTAAAAATACTTAATACCCATTAAGATCAAAGATTAGAGTTAAGATCCATATAACCTCCACTGGATAAACAAAATGTTTATAAACATTATATACAGAAATTTACTCCACCCCCCCAACTTCATGTTTCTTAGGTGTTTATCATTAATCTCGATTACAGTTGAGAAGTTCTGAATGACTGCTACTTTAATTGGTGAATGCTTCTTCTGTAACTGCTGTACTACAAACAATTTATAATACTGGCATTCCTTAAGGTAACAGAGGCTAAGTCCTGGTTCCGGTAATTGCAGGAGTACCAGAACTTGGCCTAGTAAGCAGTTATGCTAGAATTTTTTTGCTTCAAAAATCTTTTCAGAAACATAATTGTTTTATTACATGGTGCTCTACAAAAATACAATGTAAGCATAGTACATTTTATCTACAATTGTTTTGTCATTTCATAATTGCATTGCTAATGTAAATATTTAAGTTAAAAAATAACATTGTTTTAATGGTGGCAAAACAGTAAGTACTTTGCCAGCTCTTTCCCACTGCAAATCATAATAAATGCTTGCCTTGAAAACTAATAATTCACTGGCTATTACAAGTGACACAATCCATTAAACAAATTTAGTCTATTTAAATACATATGTCCTTGAAATTAATTTATTTGCAGTAAATTTCAGAAACTATCTGCATACATTTTACAAGATGTCTCTCATTAATACTCACTGGAGTGGGCTGTTCTGAGTGGGGAAGTCAGATCACTGTCTTAGAAGGTAAAAAGAGGGGTACAGAAATACATTTTTTTAAGTGGTAGGTGTTTCTGTTTCTGCTTTCCCCATTGGTGCCTCAGGAAAAAGTAGTTTTCTAAGTATGTTTGCATAGAATGGTCCATACACTTTTTTATTAAAGTTTACAATGCTCACATACTGAGATCCAACAAACTCCATCTCTCTCTGAATCACAGAAAGGCCTCCTGGCACAGCAGGCATACACTTCTGAACACTCGGAACAGCAAGCAAGCTTCTCAAGAAGAACTGGATTCGTTTGTCTGAAATGGAATATACAGTACGCTCAGAACAGATGTAAACCCAAGAAGAAGCCATACTCGCTTCATAAGCGCCCTCTGCATCAGCACAGTAAAAAAAAAAAATCCAACAACATAGGTGGTAACTCTTTCTCACGCCTGAACTGCAGTGGGAAGCAATACTGAAAGCTTCTTAGAGTTGGCTCCTGCAAGGTGGATGCAGCATAAACCTGCTGCACCAAGTTACATTACCTTATATGGAGTAGACTCAAATTAAAAATAACAGTAGGTTTAAACCCAGAACTGACACAAGGGAAACTGAAGAGCACTCATGTTTCTAGGTTCTTCTCCAAAATACTAGCATGTCTAGGCTTGTCTGTACAGACACTTCTAGAATTATTTGTAGCTGCAACTAACCATGTTCTGCAGCATACCAAGAACACCATCTACAGGTAAACAACACTTCCTCACTCTTAGTTGACCCAGTATTTTACTACAGTAAGAAAGTCCTTTTTAAAAATAATCAGACAGCCGATTAAGCTTGCTGAGAGTAAGTTTATATACAGACACATACAATAAGACAATCGTGTATTATCTTACTAACCAATCAAGGAACTGATGGGATTATTCTCCTCGGCAATATGAGCTATTTGACCCACTAAATTACTCTGCATTTCTTCAGTAAGAGCAGGAAGACCTCTTTCAGTTAAAGATCCATTCACTTTGCTGCAAATGTGGACACCAATGGTATTCAGAGCCTCCTTCAAATCAAAAGTTCTGGATGAAAGAAACAGAAAAGCATTAAGGTTCGCAGTTTCTGTAGCAGAGGTTGTAAGGTGACCTCACTTGTCTCCCTTTTATTTTCAACCTGCTCCCTGCAATGACAGCATTTAGAAATGTTACCTTTTGCAGATTTATGTACATCTACAAATACAGGATAAATCTCCATGTGTAAGATAAAATAAGGACCTAATTGTAATCCAAATGGCAAAAGTAATTTCAAGTGTGCAGCAATGACACCAGTTCATTTTGCCCTTATGCTTAGGTGTTTTCCTGGGCCGCATGCATAGCATTTCATGAGAAAAAGCAGAGTGGGAAACTATTTTATGAGACACTCTTTCAGATCACATGCTTGCAATGCAAGGGACAGCAGAAATAGGCAGCCAAATAGTTTTACCTACAAGTTTGAAGCAACTGGCAAGACAATTTAGTGAATGTATTGCCACTCTCTCCAGTATTAGGAGCATATGAATGAACTTTAGTAGTAGGCTCCAAATTCTGTAGACTAACATCAAGATTAAGATTTTATTAAAATATAACTTCGAAATAATGTGCCTAACATGCAGTGGACTTCTATTATAAGGGGAATATAGATATACATTATTAAAATTTGGTGTCTTCTCATTATTAAAAAGCACTGCCTATGACATTTGAATTGTTTCCAAGGGTTTTCCAGTTCACCTGGTATTTCCCACTACAAAAAATAAGAAGAGTGATAAAAACAAGGCCTTACTTCTTGTTCATGCCTTCAAGAAGAGGAACAGAGATCCTTTTCAGTTGATCAGCAAAATCTGGCACATCTACAATTGCTGCACCCACCATATTGTTTGTTATGAGGCAAACACAAGCTATGATTTTTAACTGATTGAGCTTTTCTCTCAACTCCTGAAGACGAACTTCATCTGTTATTAGAGTCTAGAATTGAAACAATAGTACTAATTTAGGAATACAGAGGGAGAGAGGCAGGGAAAAGGACAAATGTAGGATGTAGCCATGAAGCATTAATATTTTTAATCACAAATATGCAGAGTCAGAAGAGACAGCAGCTGAAATACCCTGAATATGCAGTATTGCACAAAGTGGCATTACATGAGTACCAGAAGTAAGCCTGTGGTGGGAAGAAAGGTAATGCCTTCAGTGCAGAGGAAACTGAGGACATTGCATCATATTCCTTTTCATTGCTGACACAAGTCTGTGGCCAACAATTCAGCCCATGATGTAGAAGGCTCAGGGAATCCAGAGGACATTGCAGTGATCAACATTACAGACAGAATAATCTTCTGGATACAGCTGACCTTTGAAAAATGCTGTCATCTGTAACTGATGGACAGTGATGAATAACTGTGCATGACAACTACCAGTTCGACCACCAGAGCAGGTTCTGCAGCCGATACATAACCTGGTACAGGCAAAAAGCCAGTTGATCATACCAAGAACGTAAGTAATTCCCACAGCAAGATGTAGCTGGAGAGACCTGTTTTAGGTTAGAAAGAGTTCATCCTAACTAAATCCCTCCACTGAGAAGCACAAGCGCACTATCATTCAACTGTTTGGTAGTAATTCCATAGTATGAGAAACTAGATCCAGCAGAGAATACATGTGTATAGCTCTTATTCAAAACTGTTCAAAGAATAAGGTGGCTTCCCTTCTGTCCGCTGACCAAGAGCGCTAAGAGCATCCCCATGTATTTAGCAAATTCTCTGCCAGGCCATCCTAAGTATAGCTAAAGTGCTCATTGCAGATGCTAATTTTAGCCCTGACTGATGGCCAGTTTCAAATTGGCTTTACGGAAAGTTGCAGAGGTCAGTAATCAGGAGCTGGAGGGGAAAAACTGAATGCTGATTCTTGAAGCAATAGTTTATCTGCACTGAGAAGGGGTGACTATCTACTTTAAAGGGCTTGACGTTTTCACCGATTCTGTTCTACAACAAGAGCAATCCCACCAATTCCTGATGCTGTTCAGAAAACAGGATGCCATAAGTCAGTGCTCTCAGACTCAGAAAGCCGAGTGCTGGTCTGTACAAGGCCCAGCCTTTAACCATGGCCAAGACCGCTCTTAGGGTGGAGCTGGAGAGCTACAACTGGGTACAGGGAAAACAACCTGGACGTTGTTCTTTCCTAGTTGTTGACTTGGCCACCTCATATTTCAGAAACTAGACTAGCACACACTCTCCAAATTACAAATTTACGATTCAAAAATTTAAGAAGTGCTAGAGAATATTTCACCTGTTGCCATGAATAGCAGAATCATTATACTACACCAATGTTTTCATATCACTAGAAATCTGAAGACACTGAAATACACTTCTTACCTCTGGAATTGTTTTAGGATAATCCCATTGTAACAGTTTCAAGTAGCCGTTGTTTAGCACCAGTGTTGGACTAATAGTTGGTTTAGAACTACTGTCAGCACCAGGGGATGATGAAGATTCATCAGAAATAGATGACAATTCATCTTCTATTGATTCCTTTATCCATTCTGTTGTGAGATTCAGGGCACCTAAGCATTGCAAATCAGCACAGATTTACTTCATGCTTTCATCAAAATAAGCACTAGCTTGAGGAAAGAAGTTGTACACAAACAAGAGTACTGAACTTCCAAAGACTAAACAAACATAGTGGACAGTTGAGTCTCCACACATGCAAATTCTTTCCCTCACCTTTTTGCACTGATCACCTTAATATGCTAGCTAGCTTGTACAAACCCAACAACAAATTGTTAGACTTCAGCCAATATTTTTGGGTAAAAAAGCCTCCAAGTCTGAGTTCCCAAAGCATTTTTTTTTTTTCCCCCCCCTTTTTTTCAGAGAGGCCACGGGACTGGAAAGTAGAGGTGAAGGGAGATCAGCCTTATTAACAGCAAATGAAATGCTTTTAAAGAGTTCTTTCTCAGGCTGCATGTACAAACACCGCAGGCTGTATCAGCGGCTCAGGGTTTCCATTTTAGAAGACCCTGTTTCAGATGTTAATAAGTTTATGTTTTCTTCTTGGAAGACATATTTTCCTGAACACTGTTTAGCGGTGTTACACAAAACCTGTAATAGTGGATCAAGTTGACTTCGTGTCACCTAAAAAGTTTTCCTCAGAGTCTGCCTTTTGTTATTAAAAAAATGTTCCTGTCCCTCCCAGCTTTCAGGCACACTAACTGGTTTTACATGTTTACTTCAGAGTAACAAAGACTTGCTGCATACAAAAGAAATAAAGTCTCATCTTTCAGTGTGTAGGGCTTCTGCCTCCAGACAGTAAGAGCCATTGTTTGTTTTTCAGATACTAATCAATTTAGCAAATACAAATTTTTCTGTGCCCCAGATTACAGACAAACATACTTACAGCGAGTTAAGCTATTGCCCATTGCTAGCTTGCTTGTCAAAGAATTTTTGCATTAGTTCAGTCCAGGCAAGAAATTGAAATTTTCCCCCAAATTAACTGCAATTGATAGATTCTATGGCATGTCTTTAAATAGTCCTCTTTTTAAGTTAAATATAGCATGATACCTACTTGGTGTTTCTTCAAGAATTTCCTGGAATTTTGTTCTTTCGTAGTCCACCAAGTTACGCTGAAGGTATGGCCTAACGTTTTGAATTATGTAATTAGCCATATCCACTTTCATCAGGTCCAAAACACGGAATATTTGTCTGAAAGCAGGAGTTTAAAATTTGACAATTACAATAGTGTATTTTAAACAGCACATGCGAGGTACACCTAAATTAGCACTTTAATTTCAATTCTGGGAGAAATAAACACCTTCACTGGTATCTCAGTGTAACAGATATGTTACCTATCTTCCAGGATACCTGAAGGAGTATTCTGCATAAGGCTTGGTGTCAGTTACAGAGAACAGGACAAACATGTAGCATCACTAAATGGTACAATCCCGTAACAGAAAGAGAATGGTTTTCAAGAACTGTATCAGGTGGTACATTTTAACCTAAATGAACAGATTTTAACTTTTTAGTCACTCCAACTGCACAAAGAGAAACAATCCTTCTGACCGAGTTTCTTTGGTCCCTGTATATGATCCAAGTAGCAATAAAATAGTTGAACAACAACTACCATTTACTCTTAATATTTCAGTGTACCCAAGGAGCAGTAAACTGGTTTCCGCTCTTTTATGTAAGTGTTGTACTCAAGTTCAAGTAATAAGATCTTTACTAAAGATTTTAAATCCAAAGTTTGGCCTCCTAGAAGAAGCATACAATACACAGTTCAAGAAGGAACAAGACAAATGTGGTGCTTATATTTTGTAAGGATGAACAAGATTGAAAAAGCAGTCTCCGAAACACAGATGATTGCAAGAGTGCTCTTTTGTTGTTCAGTGACTTGGATATTCAGAGCTGGTCGTGTCTCATCTAGACATTCTACCCATTTCATTAAAAAGTAAGATAAACATAATATTCTGGTCACAGAGTGTCACAGCTCCCTTTAATACTTCTGTATAAAAATAAGTTTTCTTATAGTTTGAAAACAGGTGTTAGATAAAGCAACACAATTTAAGACTTTGCCCCCCTCTTCCACTGCCCAGTACTCTTTCAGAGAAGAGGTTTTCCTCTAAAAGAACACCCCAATACCAACCTCAGTAATTCTACGATATTGTCAGTTGCTTTTAACTGTTTTATATCGTTGTCTCTTATTGGAGCACATAACTTTCCCATAGTGTTGATGATATAGTTAGCTAGCCCATGAATATCAACGGCATTATGTTCTGCCTGCTGTCTTATAAGATCTGTATCTAGAACTTCACAAATTTGATTATGAATCCTGTTTGCTCCAGGAGTCAGGAAGGAAAGAAGAATCTAAAGCAGAGGGAAGAAAAAAAAAAAGGGAAAAGCTTATCAATAAAAACCAAACCACTGAAGTAAGACTTAATATTGAAGTGTATTTAGCTGACCAGCTATAACATAACACCTTAAGAGCAAACATTATCTAAAGTAGTAGAAAAACAGGACTGTTAAGAGGATTGCAGTACAGTTCTGCAAAAATGCTCAAAGCCAGTAAACCAGAAAGCATGTCAACATGTCAACAACGAGACTTTCAAAAACTGGGAGACTGCCCTGTAAAACAAACATTTCCTAACCTAAAATTTTAAAAGACTTAGTATTGTGCCAGGACTAAAGGTTTGCATGCTCCGTTGTGTGATGATCATAAACAATAAAGTCTATTTGGGCAGGTGCAGTCATGTTTATACTCCTGTCCATGCTGTAAGCTCACAGTATGTTGCTGGAAAAAGGCTAGTAGAGATGTGAAGCGCCGAGGAAAGAACTGACTTGCAGCTAACCATCATGCAGTGAAAGCTGAGCAGACATGCCACTTTGTGTTCATGGCCACATACATGGTTAATATACTATAGAGACCTATTTGCAGTTCTTAGTAATCATGGTTTCATCTTAAAGAACTGCAAGGTGTTGGCTTGACCAAGTTCACAGGCCCTTCAGTGATGAGACTCTCAGACCTAAGCTGACCAAACAATACTGGGGTGCAGGGGAGAAGTAACATTACCTCCTTAATTTCCTCAAAGAGCTTGATAGCATGTTCATATTCTGGAGGATCTTCATTCAGTTCTGATTCCAAATGATCCCAAAAGGCCTCGTGTACAATTTGTTTCACTGTGCCTGCAAAGCTGTGGAGTAAGTCAATTAGATAAAGACTCCCAACCAGCTTTCATCCTTGTTAAAAGCAGTTTAGGTTAGCCTGATCACTTGTTGGGAAACTTACAGCCCCTCATCAGCTATTGTGCCCTGCAAACCGTATCTTTTTTGGGTTGTGGATCATCAGCTCCTGAAACATGGTCTAGACTGACAAGTTCTTCCAAGAACACCTGTATTTTAGAAAGTAGCGCTGGCAATTCAGATGCCGGTAAAGAGATATTATGTTCCCTTTTTCATTATTGAATTTGTATTCACTGTCCTAACCTGGTAGGTTATGTACAAGGCTTTCCTAAAAAACTATTATAGAATCACAGAATGTTAGGGGTTGGAAGGGACCTCTATGGGTCATCTAGCCCAACCCTCCTGCCGAAGTAGGGTCACCTACAGCAGGCTGCACAGGACCTTGTCCAGGCAGGTCTTGAATATCTCCAGAGAAGGAGACTCCACAACCTCCCTGGGCAGCCTG